>Ga0209367_1001159_pt1 | contig 31303 bp, 9 predicted proteins | sample WorMetLIZISLAND2_FD_187412 | JGI IMG/M metagenome (GOLD analysis project Ga0209367, IMG submission 187412) | Marine gutless worms symbiont microbial communities from Max Planck institute for Marine Microbiology, Germany - Olavius geniculatus... ...
CAGCTGTACTAAGGTCACCACCTTCCATAACCCATATAAATGAGTTACTGCTCATTTTACCGTCCCACGGAGGGTAGAAGGCTGAGTCGACCTAGCTGGCAGGCTTCGCACCGAGATGGTTTACCTGCCCACAGGCAGTCACCCATCGCAGTACTACCCGGGCCTGGCGTAGAGTAACTTCGTTTCAGCCGAAACGCGTTACCAACTACGCCACGCCACCAGGTGTCCGTCTGTCCGTTCGTCCGTCCGTCACACTGCGGTATTGTGTCTAAACGGTGCAAGCTAGAATCACGAAATTTTCACTGTGGGCTGCCCCAAGGACTCTAGTTTTTGTGACAAAATTTCGTGCTCCTGAGAAAGGGGGGTTCCCATCGAACGAAGGCGTAAAAGAGGAGTACCCCCTCCAAAACGTTATTTTGCCTCTGTTGGCTCGTATAGTGTGAAAACAGTTGCAGATAGGTACAGACATGCTGCTTATTATAGCAAGCACTGGTCACGGGCTTTTTAGCTTTATCAACATCGATGACCTTGAACGACCTTGAACCTCCAAAAGAGTGGTTTTTAGTAAATTTTTCACAATTTTTGGCTGCAGTGCACATTTTAAAAGTGAATTGCCACGAAATGCCTGAAGATAGCCTAGACCAAGACACTCTGCGTATTAAATTTTCAGCATTAAACGCAGATTGTACCAGGTCGCGGTCGTTTTTACTTCCTGTTTACTTTGGCTACCCAGTTCTAGGGACTCTACTGTTTTTCTTTCATGCCAAATTCATGCATCTTTCCCAGAGTCCCCTAGGTCTTGTTTCAGTTTCAAACCTTAGTTCACTTTAGCGTACATCTATTCCTGGTCGGCCGTTGCTAGTAGGGGTCTAGGAAATAAGCCAGTCCCCAATCCACTATCTGTGGACGAGCCCCGAGGCGTAGGTAAACTGGAAAAATCTCGCAGGGATCTTCTGACAGGCCCAATGGACGACCATCTATATTACTTACGTCAGAAACTCAATACATTTCCGGTCGTTCCAGTTTCTACTTTAAGTGCACCTATCGCTAGCAGTAGGCTAATATTGTCGGTAGTCAGCTTCCCACAGTGGCTGACCCAGCCGGGGAACAGGGATTCAGTTTCCTACACAAGTACTAGTGACGAGCTTTTTAATGGTGTCAACATTGATGGGCTTGAATGTCCTTAAACCCCCAAATTATGGGGTTTTTAGTGCTTTAAAACAGTTTTTTTGGCAATTTTCGGCTGTGACGCACATTTCAAAAGTGAATTGCACTGACATGGCTAGAGATAGACCTGGACAACCTGCGAACAGGATATGCTAACGCTGTTGCACGTCTTACGAGCTTTGCTCAAATTACTTGTTTATTACCGCTTAAAGCAGCATTTCCACTACGGCTGTGCGTTGTGTTGCGCGTCAACGCGCTTCATACGCTTCGTATCGCTTTACATCGGGGTCAACTATCTGTCGCAACGCAACGCGCAGACGTAGTGGAAAAAAGCCTTTATTCTGCCGCCGTACGTTACCTGTTCCCGTCTGTATGTACTCCGTAGATGTAAAGTTGATGTACTGTGGTGGTCATACATGCCGCGTTACTTTGAAAGTAACCAGTAATTAGTTTGTAGCGTCTTCGCTGCTGGGAGCCCCAACGTCGGACAACTAGTCAACATCCCCAAATTACAATACATCGTCTTGGGCAAGAAAATAATGCAACTTCCTGTCCATTTTTAACGCACGACACCGCTGACTGTAGCGGCACCGCTGATGGTGCTACATGTATATTATAAATAAACTCAACCGATTGATTTCTTGTAGTGTAGCCTACTAGCATCATTCGCTGCTCGTGTATTGGCGCGTTGCGTTGTGTATTCAGTCGAACCACGCAATTGTCGTCTGCGCCGAGCAAGAAGTGCGCCAGAAGAGTTCGCATAGCCGCAGTCGACACATCGGCTGAGCGCGAGGGGCTGCATCTTCCACATGTTGCTGATGCTGAACGACAACAAACTGACAAGACCGATCAAACTGCCGCCGTTGTTCCCAGCTATCAGGCTGCGGTGACGCTGTACAACGCTTCGCCTTTCAGTGAGGAGGCGGACGTCGGCGTACTGGACCAGCTGGAGGACGGCTGCGTGAACGGAGTGGAGTCAGAGCCTGTTGCGCTGAAGATGTCACGCTCGCGTTCGTTGCCTACCAGCAAAAGCTTCGACGCTGTGGATAGCGACGACGACGACAGTGACACTTCGCCTGACCAGCCGTGCGTCGTACCTGGTGTTGTTTCTCACCCTCGTCATCGGAAGATGAAAGCAGAATTTGCGGTTGAATACGACGAAACGTCGAGCTTTTTGCCCAGCCCGGACCAGCAGCAGACTGATGCAGATCGAGACTCGATGTCGTTGCTAAATACGGCGTCAGACTGGGCTGCCTCGGTGGAGAGACCGACAACAAGCGCTAAGATTGAGACGGTGCTCTAGTAGATTAGTATAACGCTGATTGACTGTAGGCTTATATAAACTTGCTTAGGCTATTGTTGAGTTCAAGTTGCGCAGATTGTCGATAAAACTGAAGTTCAGTTTCGGTATTCATTCATATTCGTTTATTACCGTGACTTGTCAAAACGCAAGCACGTGCACAATATAATGAATACAATGAATATACGAGTCTGTGTACACTATGTTGCAAAAACATGTCAGATAAACATTAATCATAAAAATAAGGCAACAAAAAAAAACAATTGTGTGATTGCTAATCATCTAATCACAAATACAAAATAAAGTAAAGGTTATGATGTAATAGGCCTAAAATGAATGAATGAATGAATGAATGAATGAATAAATGAATGAATAACTGTGTTAATCAAAAACGAATTAAGTTTGCACAAAATACATTACTTTGCACCGAGCTTAATTTTTTAACCTTTCTGACTTCACATTTACTGTCATTTGGGATGCCCCTCTTCCGGACCCTCCTGGTCGGAGCCTCGACCTAATGTCTCGATCGACGCTTTCGGCGTCACCCGCTCCTCCCATATCTTTTGTCGAAAATTTGCAACTGTTTGTCCGAATTCTGTTGTAAATTTGCAATGTCTGTCGCCGACTTTTTTAACCCACGACACCGCTGATGACTATAACAACGGACTGGAAATAGAGATCGACACCATTTGACAGCGCTGATGACGTCACAGTGAAGCTACTTCCGATTACAGTAAGTTACGTGACTTCGATGCAAGTCGTCGTTGCCGTTAGCTTCAAGCAAGGCTAGAAAAACATGGACTTTTAAAGAAAATGCACTTTTAGTACTTTTACTGCTACACTTTTAGATTTTTAAAAGGTTTCTAGTGGTTTTAAAAATGAGTTTTGGTTTGGTGTCCAATCATTTAATGAACATCGTGCACAGAATTACGACCCAGGAAAAGCATTTTATACATCCTGTCCTTCATATAATCACATCCTTTTCTATAAATCATAGCAAGATGAAGTGATAAAATAAATCACAGTTAAAATATTGAATAAAATGATATGTAATAAATGTACAACAATTTCACAAAAGAAGTAAAAATTTAAAAATTGGTGTAAGTAAGTAAATTTTATACAAGCAAAGGATCGAAACGTGAACACTGAGCAAGGTATTAATGCTTTACGTTGTACGAAAATCATGTAAAGTGTGTTAATAAATATAATTAACTAAAAACTGTCGTAAATTTGATTGAATTCCGACATTATATTGCTAGTTTGCTTTGTTTAGTTTGTTACTTTTTTGTGTAGGCTATTGTCGTCATTTTGATAATGCGGTAACTAACAAGAAGCCGAGCTGTCGCTAGGGAAGATCGACGCGCTGCAGCTTAGCCTACAGTTACAGTTGCAGTATATACTGACCTCCAAAATCATTCAATGACGATAATTTTCATCTCATCTGAAAGGCGTAGGCTTATGCGATTTTATGTTAGTGATTAATAGCAACCTATGCCCTATCTCGCACCGTTTAGCTACAATACATCTGTGACCCACAGATGGACAGACACACAACAACGTCGTTAACCCGTGCCACAGACGCTATACAACATAGCTGTAGCGCGTCAAAACTCAAAATGACGATTACAGTTGTACACATTAACAATCACGTCATGGCACTAAAGTCTCTGTGTAGCGAACGGTTGTTAGCAATTAATTATTATTCGATGTTCCGTTATTCACTGTACGAAATTACTGACATTAGGCTACAAATATTGAAAAAAATATAAACGTTAGGCGTAAAATATCGCGATATATCAAAAATATCGCAATATTTAAAAAGTATCGAGATATATCGAAAAATTCGATATTTTTTGGACTATACAATACGATAAGATACGATATATCGATATCGAAAACGATATATCAATATTTTCGATATATCGAATCATCACTAACGTGGACATCAATTGAAATTATTTGCCCTATGTCCAGATGTTCAACAACTGCTTGCAGATTGAACATTTTTCGGTTCCAGAGTTATCAGTAGCTGGAATATAGTCGACAACATTGTAGCCGAGGCTCCATCGGTGAATGCATTCAAGTAAAGATTGGACAGACGCTGGTCAGATATAGGCATATAGCGCCATAGCCTATAAAGCGAAAGCTGCAGAGCAAACACTAGTCTTGTTCAAGTATAAGTACAAGTATAAGTATAAGTATAAGTACAAGTACAAGTAGATCAGAAGACCGTAATAATGATAATGATAATGTCTAACAGTGTGAACTTACAACGGAGCTGAACAGTCTATAACAATAAAATACGTTTGAATAAAATACAATAAAATAACTGTAGGTTCTTTGTGTGTATAAAAACCGATAACGTATCTTCTAACCATGGTAACTACTAGCTGTGGTAATTTACGGTAATATTAACGGTCTATAAAAATCGATATCGGTCTTTATAATCGAACATTTGGAGTTTCGAACATCTCTAAACAGAATTTCACATTTTGTTATTCTTTGTATTTATGTTTGTGGAAGAGTGTAATATTTTGTAATAATTTGAAGTTTTTATAGTAATAACGGTAATATATGAAAAGTTGCAGATTAGCACGATTATGCAGAAAAGATATTCAATTGTTAGCCATGTTCATGGCTGTGATTAACGGATCGTTAATTCTATTTTCAGTTCGGCGAACTGATAGAAGCAACGCAAAATTTGCTACTTTCAGTTCGGGGGAAAACAGATAATGCCTGACGCCGCCGAGCCGCTGACATCTTGCCTTCGTCACTGTCAGGCGCTGAGCTGGTCTCACGTACGACACTGCAGCCACTGACGCAATTTCCAGACTTACCTCATCGGCAGTCGACGGCCTGGCGGGACTAAAATGTCGCAGAAAGTTAACTAACTACGTAATAAAGCTGAAGTAAATAAATTTAAGTTGCGCAGTAATTAAGATGGCTAAGGGTTACCAACCTGTCCTCGGATCATTCCGTTCTAAATTACTTTTTTTGCATACTACATCGTCTTAATAGTCGATATCTAAAACAAAATTTGTCGGTTTTTGCTTAATTTTTGCTCATGGGCGATTTAATTGAGCAAGAATTTCGGTTAGGGTTAGGGATAGGTTTTAGGGTTAGGGTTAGTGTTAGCGATGTTACCTGGTCATATATTTCACGTCTAATCACTGACATTAATCGAACACGCAAACGTAAACAAGCGTAGAATATTGACACACTAAGATAACTATAGCTCACAGTGGTAAATACATTACGTTACTTTGTGACGTTCGATGGTTTTCCGGTTCAAATGTTGATGTTGACAAATTCTGTTTCGCTTGCATAAAAACTCAAACGACGCTAAGTTAAAACGATTAAATCAAAGACTTCAACGCCGAACGATCAAAAAACATACGTTTAGTATGTTACATCGAACAGAATTTCGCTATAATTATACATGACGTCGCATTGGCTATTGAAAGGCATAATGCCATGTCTTTGCCAATTCTTGCTGTTTTACTGTAAAAAATCTCCCTCAATCAAAAAAAAAACAAAAACTCAACAATTTTATTACTGATAATAACTCATAAGATGTAAATCTTTGCAAAAACCCTTTTTGAATCACTAAAATTTAAGGAAAGGTTGATAACTTTTTACCATTAAAATTTTAGGTCTATGCTGTAAGTACACGAGCAGGCCATTATGGTCCAATTCTGCCATTGTCTGGCTGAGAGTAAACTGAAAGATTTTTTAACCTCTCAGTATTTTGAAAAGATATGAATAAAAAATTGTGGCACTTAATCATTTTTTCAGTCCAACTTATATAACAAAAGAATGTTGCCCAGCACAAGTCACGGTAAATCACGTTACTCGCCACCTGCGCAGATTTCATCTCAGCAGCCAGCACTGGTAATAAGGAGTTTACTGCAACTTGGAGTTAAAGGTCCTCCTAATCTTTTTTTCCACTTTGGAATTACTGAATGTATTCACCATTTCTAATGCAGTACTGGTGGCGGTGTGAAATTAATAGCAGCACGGCCGAACTGATTAGTAGCGCAATTAGCTGCACTTCAGATCACCGAAATGCTTCTGGTGAATTCTGATTCTTTCAACTCAGTTCGGCGAACTGACGATAGTAATTTTGGTCGCCAATCCTTCAATTTGCCGAACTGACCGTAGCACTGAGCTTAACGGATTATAGTGGATCACACGGCTTATTACTAGGCTAGCTACTTGTCATTTTAAGGGCTCTGGTAAAAAAACGGATCTGCGGATGTTATGTCATTGTTAGGGCTAGGGTTAGGGTATGGTTAAACTAATAAATTGCAGTTTAATTACATCTTTAACCATTGCGACAGCTGCACATCCACAATATGCTTTCTACCCATACCCTTTTTTGAGTTCATGTTTATTATTGATCCTTACAGTGTACAAGCTTAGCTGTTTTTGTTTCTGTAATTGTAGAGATTGAAAGAGAATGGCATCGAGAGAAGGGCCTAGGGCAGAAGGTTCGGATGGCACAGATTTTCAGCACCGAGAACGTGTGGCCAGCCACTACGAGACGAGTGCTGCTTACAAACTGCGTCTACGTTACGTTATCTACTTGCACCTGTTGCTCGTTGCACTGATGACGCTACGCCTCGGCCCGGGGTTTTTCCTACTGCTCAACATGCAGCTGCCGTCATGTTTACATGAACTGGAGTTGCCACCAGCACAGATGTGGGAATTCATTTGGCTCATGACTGGCATTGCGTCTCTGTTTGGTCTTATAGCTCTACCTCAAAATCGAGCATTCCTTGTCCAGCAGTACTTAATTGGCACAGTTGTATTTGGTCTGGGTCCTATCTTCTATGGGATACTTTCTCTGAGTGGTGACCTTCTGGAGTACTGGGACAGTAGAGAAACTCGAATGACGTTCTTTGGATTTCCTGCAGTTCTGCTTTGGAACATGTTCCTGGTTATTGCACTTCAAGTTCATGCCTTTGGCCTGTGGTTTGCATGGACTCTAATGGGTGCATGGAAGTCACGTGGACTTGTGAAGAAACAGCAGTGAATATGATGAATATGAGATGACTTCTTTTGCTTCATTTATCTTTTTCTTTAACAGATTATTCATTATTGCCTTTTCTACATGTAAGAAAGAAACATTTAATACTACGCATATAACGTTTAGATTTTAGCTGCTTGATGGGCATTCAACAAGATGTAATTGCAGTACGTAAATAAACTGTCATTTGGCACAAAAGTATTAAGTTGTAATATGTATAATGACAGTGAATATTCCGTGCATTTGAAAGTGTCTTGTATTTAGTATTGTGTATTCCTTTCACCTTTGTGAGATGTGTTTGCTTTGAACAATACATGGGTGATCTTTGCATGAGTGGTTGTACCTATAAGACTACTTTGCTATTTTAATTCAGGAAAAAATTGTGATCTCTAGTCAGTAAATCATTAAACTCAGGACCAAGAAGACGAGACTCATCAGACTTTAATGCATTATATTAAATTGACTTGAAAGACATGTAAACAGAAATTTTTGGACCAAAATCCTAAAATTCCTAAAATACGGTACCATGAATAATGGCAAGAGCCCCTTACTGACAAAACATTGTCCTATAAACAGGATTTAACAAGAAAATAACACATGTCCCATGTGAGCAAACTGAAAGTAGGGCAGATGTCACCTACCGCCATAGAGCATGCGCATGCAAAATCTGAAAATGTACAACTACTGTTTTGATAAGGAAAAGCATTACTTCCTGTCACCCAGCCAGTCAGCTGCACAATTTCACAATTAACTTTTGATATGACATTTTTAGATTTGTAAACAGGGTGAGCTAAAAAAACGTGCCACTTTACTTTTGTCCATATCTTTGCCAATTATTGACCAATTTTCAAAATTCTTTCTCAGGCACACTGCGGACAACGTGCAATAATGTGACTACTACATATCCCAACACACCATAAATATGTCTCTACAGTACATTGTGAAATACAAGTAAAATATACCAAATATATATAATGATAGTAACAAGCAAACATTTTGGTAAATGAAAGAAACACTTTAGACCAACATTGCGGTAAATGACCTGTATGACACTACATACAAATCATTCACCACAATGTTGGTCTGAAATGCTGTTTTCGTTTACCTAAATGTTTGTTATTATCGTTAGTTTCTAGAATTATATTTCACGAGGTAGTGTAAAGACACTTGCAGTGTGGTGGGATATATAATAATCACATTATTGCAAACCGTCCGCAGATTGCCAGCGAAAGAGTTTCGATAAGAAACTGAGCTAATGCTCATGAGACATGCGAGAGCCTATAAGTTTCTGTTAGCAGGTAGTCTTGGCCTATCTCAGATCTATTTCGTCGCAAATCACTCTTCTGGAACCAAAAATCGCTAAAAATTGGTGAAATCCCTATTTTTGGTGTTCAAGGTCATCAACGTTGATACCACTAAAAAGCATGTCACCAGTGCTTGTTATGATAAGCAGCATGTCTGTGCCTATCTGCAACAGTTCTCGCATTAAACAAGCCAATAGCGGAAAAATTACCACTTTTTAGAGGGGTACCCCTCTTTGACACCCATATGCACAGGCCTCAATAAACATACCGAATCGGGACTTGGACTGCTAAAATCTTCATTCAATAGCAAAAATTTCACGTGCAGGTTGCCTTGGTCTATTTTCTGCCATTTCTGCACAATTTGCCTTTGAAATGTGTGTTGCAGCCCAAAACTGCGAAAAATACACTAAAACCCTCAATTTTAAGGGTTCAAGGTCATCATGTTGGCATTACTAAGAAGCTTGTCGCCAGTGCTTCTTATGATAAGCAGCATGTCTGTGTCTATCTGCAACCATTTTCATGCTAGACAAGCCAATGGCGATAAAATAACGTCTTTTAGGGGGTCCCCTATTTCACCCCCTCTTTAATGGGTACCCGTCACCCAGCAGCATGAAATTTCATCACGAAATACTAGAGACCCTTAAGCTATCACATGGGACAACCCGAAGTCTCTATCTCACCTGAGCTTTAATCGGTACTGGGTCATGATGGACAGACAGGTGGACAGAATCACCGTAGCTAATAAAATTGATCAATAACTGGCAAAGATATGGACAAAATGTGGCACATTTTTATGGCCCACGGTGTATATGCATATACATAGCATAACATCTGATTCATTCAAAAATAATAAAACCAGTGGTCCAGTACAGGACAGAGTAAGTGCAGGTTTGAAATAGTCATACACAGTAAATGCTCTAATGTGTCATAAATATAAAAAGCAATTAGCCTGTGAAATCGGCAAAGCTCTAATATGGTCACATGATATGGTGGTAATGAAAGGTATGCTATAGTGCAATATACAGCTGTGGAGTGTAGCATATAAAGCATAATATTATCATATGCATACCACCATGAGGTGGGAATCGTAAGTTTAAATGCCGCACCGGATTACAAAAAAATGGGAATAAAATACATGAAACAGATGCAGCATAAATTGCAACAAAATCTTAACAACAACACTGTTAAAACTAGAAATTAGTGAGAAAACAGGTAAAGTCAACCAGTTTCATGTGTTGTATAATAGGACCAATGTTCAGCTGATTTGTTACAGACCCTGTAACCAAAAACTTGCCAGTAGAAAAACTCAGCTTATTTCCAGTCTAACCCTTGACAATGTAACTCCATAGTAAAAACGTAAAGTCCTTCCCGAGTCTTGAGGCCCATTGGCTAGCACTGATCTCCGTTTCCTTAGCCCTCAGCCAGACACCAATTTTTACACTGCGAGACCACGGATACGGGGCTAGTGCATCGCATGGTGTGCCTGTTTACGTCCCAGCTTTTGCTAGTACTCATTGCGCCTACCCATGGAGGGATGGCCAGGCTGAGTTGACCTGGATGGCTGGTTACCAACTGACCCAGACCACCAACTGTAACTCCACAGTATTCAGGCTTATTGTCACAAAACTGCTGCTGTAAGGTCTGTTTCAAAACGAGTGGACAAAGAGTCAGACAGTCACAAACCACTCCAAAATTAGCAGAAACATTTCTAACAAGAAATATGAGCTAATGCTCACGAGACGCGCGAAAGCCTATAGCAGTTCATGTTCGCAAACTGTCAGTCTATCTCCAGCCATTTCGTTGCAGTTTATTTTTGAAGTGTGTGCTGCAGCCGAGGATCACAAAAATCAATAAAACCCCTTATTTTGAAAGTTCAGTGTCTTTCAAAGTCATCGATGTTGATACGACTGAAAAGCTCATCACTAATGCTTGTTGTGATAGGCAGCATGACCATGCCTATCTGCAACCGTTTTCAGCCAGCGTACGACTTCCTATTAGTGACTAATAGTAACCTAGGCCCTATATCGCACCAATATTGAGATACAGTGACTTATCGGCTAAAAATCGCAAATTTTTCCCATTCCCTCTCATCTAGCGCTCTCATTCAGGGTGACCTTCGAATTTATGGAAGAGCTTTACGGTTCCTGAAACTAGAGTCTAGAGGCAGCCAACGGTAAGGATTTGGTGATCCTAGCTTGCACCGTTTTTGACTGATCCACCCGTGTGACAGACAGACAGACAGACGGACGGACAGAATTGCGATGGCTAAGACGCACTGAAAGCAGTAGCTGCTTCCGCGCGTAAAAAATGTATAATGCACAGCAAATGGTGGCACAAAATCATGAATTATAAACAACTGTAGGCACATTATACCATGAAGCAAATACAAGAGCATTACTTAACATCAATCTTGATAAATTTCCAAGGGGGGGCATGCCCTCCCTTCCAGGCCTCCCCAACCACCACATTAGTCATGCAACAACAAAATCTGCACAGTACACTTAATAGCAATAAATTACTTGCTGTTGAAATTATATAACAACAAATGCATCTGTTGAAATAATTATAATAAAATACTGTACACTAACAAATAAAACTTATCACTCACACTGGTCACTGATCACAGTATAATATACAACATATATAGAACATGCATAGAACTACTCACATTTGCAGGTGTAAAATATCCCGTAAAGCATGTAGTACAAAACACTTTAAATGGGTGACTGGTCACAAGTCCAAATGGGCAATAGTCCAAATCAAGCCAGATTCTGTTTTGCCATAGCCAGGGGCTGCCATAGCCACGACCGCAATTTATTTCTATTCCTAGCCGTATCGCTAACCCTATACCTAACGCTCATGTTGTTTGGACTAGTGCCTATTCGGACCAATGAAGTGTCCCCGGCCCATTTGAATGCAGAAGAGAAGACAATATCAGTCCCTGTCTAGCAGTTCTTGTCAATGAAGGATAGTAACATAAGTCTAACATCAGTTGGAAATGTGAGCAAAAATGCCATAATACCAACAGGAGCAAAGTCACGTTTCCTTCAAAAGCTTACTGTTGAGTTATAGCTTCAATACAACAACAACAAATATTATTACGCTGCTTGGTGAAAAGTCACATGCATGAACAACTTGTCCCACTAAGAACACACTCATCAGGTAAATGCATTGATAGCACGTTTTACGAATGTAAGCTTAACTAATTCTAACAGCAGCAATGTAATCAAAGCAATACAACTCATCAGTAGTGTCCTACAGGGCTACAATGCACAGCAGAAAGCTACCAGTAAAGCACAGCAGTTGATATAACACCGACTGCATAAGTGCTTTCCATTCTGGGAAATGGCAGCTGATTGGCATGATCTAATGATATCGTAGCACACTATGCAGCCATTTATTTCCCAAGCCTGTGAGCAACTGGCCCTGTGGCACAGGCAGCCGACATACCACCAACCCAATCAGCCACACTGGGCCTTCACTCTACACCCTGTCAGTTACTGGTGCTACAGACAGTGAGAGGCTGAGTTGACCAAAAAGTACAGTAAGGTCGAACAGAAAGGCACAGAGTGAAATCACATAGATGATTCATACAGCATGCTGCTGTGCGTGGACACGGCACTCATTGTAGAGTTACGCTGAATGCTTTCACTTGATAATGCTGACAACGTGCGTCCACGATAACCATTCGAGTGTCTCAATACAGGAAGTTCCAATGTTGACAACTGATCTTCTGGAATCTATAATCAATAGCAATAATAATTAGTTAACAATATCAATAACAGAAAATTGTTTTTCTAGGGATTTTTTTAGCACAAACAGGATGCATCAACCACTTTCAGCATTCTAGTATTACATATGTGGTATTTTCATATTACAGCATCGACAGACTTCCAGTATCTGGTAACAAGTATTAGATGCTGGGATACACTAACAGAAAGAGCAAAGAATGCCTACCAGCCATATATTCAGATATACACTGTGTCCCAATAAAAAAACATCCCCGACATTTTCCACCGTAATTTGAAGAAAAATTAAGCAATTTTAATAGTTTTTGAAAATAACGTTTCTGACACAACTAAACATTAAATGGCTTTTTAGTTTTTTTACCTCATCTAACGACTGTTTCTGCACTACCTGGGAAATGCAGAACAAGCAGAATATGTGTTAAAATGAACAAAAAACGTCAAAAACATATCTGACATTATCAAGTATAACTTGAGGAAGGATCATCAGATTTGAACAATTTTTAACAGGAATGTTTTTGATACAACTGGCTATCAAAAGGCTGTTCAAGTTTCCACCTCGCCCAATGTGTGCTTGTGCACTACCTGGGAAAAGCAAAACGAGCAAGATATGCATCAAAATAAACCAAAAAAGTCAATAAATTTAATATCTCCGGATCTGTGGGCCCCAGCTGTTGGTCAAATACAATTTTTAACTGTCACGCAGCAATGTAATGTTAGAATGTTGATAAATTGGAGAAGCAACTGGTACAGCCTGGATTGGTCTGGTGCAGAACGTCTACAGATGTAATTGACACTGCTGCCAACGAATGGAGAAAACGTGTTGTTGCCCGTATTCACTAATGGGTCAACATTTCACACTTTTATTACGAATTGTTTCAGAAATAGACAAAATCAATGTAACAAAGTGACAGAAATGTGAACAAAAAATGTCTTGTGAGCTATTTTGATTAAATAATATTACTGCTTTAGACAAAAATGCCATATTTTGTTGATTCTGATTTTTCCAGGTGGTGCAAAAGCAGACTTCCGGTGAGGTGGGAAATTAAATAGTTGTTTCATGGCCAGCTGTGTCTAGAATATTTGTGTGAAAACGTATTAAAATTAAACCATCTGTTTTCAAGTTATAATTAAAAACGTCGGGGACGTTTTTTATTGGGACACAGTGTACACAGACAATGCAAAAAGTTAACAGTCTTTAGGCTGACACATAAATATTAATCTGTGATGCCAAAAGCAGAACAATGTGCAAGAATTAGGGGTTGATTACAACAAAATGTGAATAAACAGTGTACAATATACCACAGTGAAACTTTAGTAGGGCCAGCAGTTTTCCGTAGGCCACGGAATTTCGAGCTGAGCCGCGGAATTTGCCCGTTTCCACGGAATTTTGCAAAAGCTGAGAAATGACCGATGATTAGTATGATCGTTGGGTTGATGATGCAATTATATCATTGAATATGATGGAAAAATTCAAACTAAACTGCAGAAAGTGCAAGCCCTATTGCAATGTGGCAAAATTGTATGAAACAAACACAATGCAACTAGACAGACTGCACTTACAGAAAGAAAAAAGATTGATAATTTTTTTGTATGTTGCTAGCATAACTTAGCACATTAACAGCCATCAATAGCAGAAGTTTCTCAACAGAATATAGCTCAGTTTACTCACAAACAGATGGCCGTGGTAAGCCATGGAATTTGGACGACTTTGCCACGGAAAGCCCTGGAATATTGCAAATTGGCCCGCGGAAATTTGGCAAAAACTGTGGGCCCTAAACATTAGTGCAATTACCTTAGACATCTGCACGACGGGTTCATATTTAGTTGTGTTGTAATGACCATTCACAGAATACACTCTTCTGGGTCTTTGTGAATGCTATGCAATAACACGATGCGTACAATACGTTAAACCATTAAAGCAAGCATTAATCCAAATATATAAAAAATGCCATCAACATCGTATAAGAGCAGCCCACATAATGACCTCATACTGAAGCTCCAGTTTACATCAGCATGAGCAAAAAAACAAACACCAGCAAAAAGAAACTAAAACTGTTACCATATCTTATAATTGATGCCACCAAAGTATTAAATAATGTCCTGTAAACTTTTTTGACTAAAAACCACAACACATCAACTTAAGCATTCTAGCACGTCATCATTGCACTGTCACAACTGCCAGAAACTGATAACTGCACTTTGATTAACTGCAAAAAAAATTAAACGAACAACCACATTGATACATAGATGCAAGTAACATAAATGTGCAATAATCTGCAATATCAAATGTAAATTCAAATTTGCGACCATTTCAAACATTTAGCAAAAGGTTAAAAACAAATGTATCAGTAATCTTACCTCGGGACTGCCAAGGACGGGTTTGTATTGACGGTTCTTCATTGGTAAACTGATCGCTTCTTTTCTTTTTCTAAAACATCTTCAAAAATATCCACAGAGATCAATCACTATAGAATCCACAGCTAAATCACATGGTTACTTACCCACAAATGTTGTAGTAATCACACCTTATTGCACATTTCATGAATGTTTGTCGTCAGAAGTTTTGTTTGAGTGGAGGAAGCAATTAACTTTCTGGAACAGTAAGACAGACTTTTAACAACTTCAACATAACTTCGCACACAATCAACATAAACATCACACTGCACCGTCATGGCAGTCGTAAACTTCCACTAATATAACGTAAAGTAACTTCAAACTTATTTACATAAACATATGTACACATCAAAAGTAAACACGCGGGCATCTAAAAACCAAGAACAACCATGTTTAGATCTTCAGACTTAGGTGTAGAATCAGGGTTAGTTTTGGGGTTAAGGTTAAAAATTGGGTCAGGGTTAAAGTTAGGTTTAGGGTTTGTAGTCACATTCAACTGCAATTAAAATTAATTAAAATTCAGTAGGATCAGTGTCACAATCGTTCTTGGTTGATAGACTCTTGAAGTAAACAGCTGTGATGTGGAGATCGCATTGCGTGCACATGTACAATTTGTGGCAAAATAGTTAGAAAAGCGTGAAACGATCGTAAATATTTCTTCATTTTCTGACTTTATACATCTTTGGAAATTGATTAACGACAGTGAAATCGGAAATTTGCGGGTAAGTAACCATGTGATTTCGCAGAATCCACAAGAGTAGGGCAGTATGGTGTACAGTAATTCTGAACAGGTTCCACTAAGCATATTTCACCACTGTGTCAATTATGTTAATGTGCTTCCTCAATTAAACAGTCAGTCAATCAGTCAACCAAAACACATGTATATAATCATGTCACTACGGTGTAGTCAAACATCAGTAAAGCAAGCCAACGACATCTGCAGGCTAACTGTCATTAATTGTTTGGTGTCACAAGCTGCATATCAAAGCACAGAGGCTTGAATGAGTGTGCCCATAGGCATATAGACTGTGACATCTGTGAGAAAAAGTACCATCTAAGCACTAGCCAACACATACAGACTAACTGATTGCAGAAACACTAGCAGTACTTAAGACTACAACTGTGAACATCAGCAATTAATTGGTCGATTAATTGTTAACAAATAATTGTTAAATTAATTTTCTTTGATCAGATTACGCAAAGAAAAAAGCAACCATCTATATATATGCAACTTTATTCACCATAAATGATAGCATAATTCCAAAAACATAGAGTTAAAAAACTGAATCAAACTTAACTAATAATACTAATGAGTGAAATATCAGTCAAATTTAATACATGGCATCACTGACAATGCTAATGCACACCCAAAGCTTGCCGACAACAAGAAATACTTTAGATTGTAACCAATCTAATGTATACTCCGCACACACTAAACGATGATAATACTACTACTACCACGAACACTACTACTACAATATTACTACTGCTACAACTGCAACTAAAGATCCGAGACATATTTCTTACGGAAACTGAGTTATAGCCCATTTTGTCCCAAATTTTGTTGCCATGGCAATGGAATCGATTCGGGTAAAATTTGGTTGGCAGCATTCGATGGCCCAACCTCAAAAACACCCTATAGACGCAAATATCTTGCAGATATCTCTTACAGAAGCCAAGTTATAGCCCATTTTGTACCAAATTTCGTTGTCATGGCAACGGGGTCAGTTGGGTGTAAATATAAATAACACTGTTGAATTGGCCGACCCTGACAACTGCAGCCTGGAACCAAACCGGAAGTGGATAGGATGATTGGTTGCCAAGATATGGCCATTTGAAGTTCTTCCAGGAAGGCTATTCTAGGAACTGCAGTCGATCGTTGTAGGTCATAGGTCGATCGGTCGTCAATATCATACTGATCCCATATACTCCTCTTTGCTATGTTAGGAACGTAGCATTCACATTTGAAGTAAAAAAAATCTACCTCCAATATATGAAGATGCTGCCAGCAACAAGAAGACCAACAAAAAGAATGACACCAGCAGCGATACCAACGGCTACGCCAGTTGAACTCTGCTGTACTGCAACTGTTGAACAATTTACATAACATAATAACTTAAAGACATATGTAAAATCAAGATTTTACACAATGAGTACAGAAATGGCAAGATTTTTGGAAATACGATTCTAACATTGAAAAATACCATAGTTTCAACAATGATTAAAAATTCCAAATTGGTTAACAAAAATATTCCAAATTGGTTAACAAAAATAGTTAACAAACAGTACTACACACTAACAAAGGCATTTAATATAATTTGCAACTGTCAATGAGTAGCAATCACAACTAACATTTATTTGGATCAAAATATCGTCTCTCGCAAAATTCACTCCCTTGCCACTCTGGAGTACAACTAGCACACAAATACAAACAAAGTTTTCTCAGATGGGTACATGGCAAAGACAACCTAAAGTCACCTGCATATGACACAATTACAGCATTACTAGACTAAAATAAACTGCATACGATTAACAGCTAACAGTTCAGAAATATACCATCATATATACATTTCATGTACCCATTTGAGAAAAATAAAACAAATATTGATAAATAAATGCAATTGAATGAAGTACTATTCTAGTCAGTCAGTCACAAAGTGCAAAGCATTCTGATAATGGCAAAGACAACCTAAAGTCACCTGCATACGACACAATTACAGCATTAGTAGACTAAAATAAACTGCATACGATTAACAGCTAACAGTTCAGAAATATACCATCATACAGCAGCCAATACCATTACATCTACCATCAAGTCATTATTACTTGTGACTTCTGTTTTAAGGCACTCTACATCCTCCAAAAGTTAACTTTTACAGTTTTAATAACACAAGACTATACACATGGCTAACATTATTCCTGCCAAATAACAACCATGCCAAACCACTGATGAGTTAAGATCATTTATCTGGCTTGACCAACCATGCTACAGTACAGATTCATCGAATATGGACAAAGTCCTAAATGTACAAACTTATCTCCCATTTCAATATAGGCCAGCAATGATGGCATCACCAGCAATCGCTGGTTACCAAAGTCACCACTAAACCTCTTGCCAGTCTGAAAAATTGCTCTCAAGGTACACATTAATAATCTTGAGGAAGTATTCAGCAGATACAGAAGATGAGCCCTGCCTACCCAGGTTCTTCCAAGTTACTCAGCACACTTAGCGAGGACTTATTGCTGTTTGAGCCACTGTTACAATCAGAGGCAAGCAGTAAAAAGTAAAACAAATTAAACTTTAAAAAAAACAAGCCATGTAAAGAACGAGTGAGCAGTTTTCTAACAGAACATCAACAAAAATAAGGCTATCCAATGTAAAGAACTGATAATCAGTACGTGCAGAATGGTTGAGGTCTATTCTGCATAATTTTCACAAAGCACGTTCCACCATTGCGGCAATTTTTTTGACGGGCTAGCTCATCACTACAAGGAGGTTTATCATCCTCAGGAAATGGTGTTGTGGTTGGCTTCTGGGGACTAGAACCACCACTGCTACTAACACTACCAGACTTGAAACAGCATTCTGTCAAACATCATAACATAATATTACATGATCTCTCACTGCAATGAGTAACAAATATGTCACAGTAGTCATCAGTAACCTCAAGACTAAATGTGAGCAGAATTAAAACTATATATTCTACACACAACTCACAAACACTATTAAACTGGTACCACTGCTACATACTTATGTTTTTCCCCTGTCCACATATCAGTCCCAAACAGCTAATTTTTGGTAACTTTTAAGCAACTTTTCATCAATCAATAGTCCCTGCAGATGAACCAGAAAACATTTAACATGTTCAATACAACTACATCCTATACATGAAAACAACAAAACCAGTTTTGTGACAGACTGTGTCCGCTACGAACAACTAACAAATTGATTACTGTTATCAAATGCAGAAACGTTATCTAAAGCAACTAAAACTAAATTCAATGTAAATGCATGAAAAATCATGAAACCATAATTCACTACAAACAAAAAGCAAAAAAAGCCTACGTATTGAACTGATCAAAAAGGAAAACCACAACAGAATTATGTATCGATGTGAAGACATCACAGGTATATTTTCAGTTACATATCATCTGTTTTACACCATTCACTGGCTGTTTTCCAGCATCTGCAATGCACGCAATACAGTCATCATAATCATTTTCCAATTAGTACAATATGGCACAAAATAAAAAATCAATCACAAATCACAGCACTGTTTACTAATCATACTGTTGCGTTCTGAAAGCGTTTGCCAACTAAGCTCCAGAACCAAAGCCAGACGTTTACAAGCCTAGTATATATGCCATGTCATCCCAAACACTTAGAATAGCATCTGGGATAATATTATGTCTAAGTGTTTACAAGCTATGAAACACAGCGTTACATTACAGAGTGTAAGTGTGAGTTCATTGCTATTGTTGTGTTTACCTGTCACACCTGTAGTCTTGTTCTGACACGAACAATACAAACTCTTGCTAACAGCAAGAATGCGACAATCAGATTACGCACTATAATTAATTATTGTATTACATGCCGACTGGCCGCTCATAGCAGAAACATGGCAACTTAAGAGAACACAGCAAATTTAATTTTACAACATTTGTAAACAAACACCAACATAGAATACGCAAATCCCACGCCCACCATGGAAGTGTGCAAACTAGAGCTGGGTCAGTGTCGGTATTTTAGGTCGATATCGGTATCGTATTTTAGAAATAGAAATATAGCTATAGTATTTTTTCAAAATTTACTACCGGTATTAGACAGGTAATAAAATTGTGATTGCAACAGTGATGTTAAACGAGGCCAAACTTCCGAGGCTGATGACGAGGTAAAGGCGAAAACCATGCATGAGGCCGAGTTTGACGACAGAAGGACGAGGCCGAAATCAAGACCGAGGCCAAAACCATCATGGCGTCAACACTAGAACTGAAACCAGGCTAAGTTGATCGGATTCAGTTCTTAGCGGATGTCAGATTAAGCGGATGTCGATTAAAACAAGAAATTTGAGCTGATGCTCACGAGACGCGCGAAAGCTTATAGCAGTTCTGGTTCAGTAGTTTAGCTAAAAATTGGGGTGTTCACGCTAACTTAATATACAAATACCAAATTTTCTATCTGGACCGCATAACGATAGTTCCGTGGTGCCACCTTGTGAATGATATAGACTTGTGTCGCAGCCCGAAATCGCCAGAAATCATAAACCCCTATTTTGGCGTTCACGGTCATTCAAGGTCATTGAATTCGGCGCCAATCGAGAGCCAGAGTACGACTTCCTATTAGTGGTTAATAGTAACCTAGGTCCTATTTCACACCATTACTGAGATACAGCGACTTATAGGCCAGAAATCGCAAATTGTGCCCACCTCCCTCTCATTTAGCGCCCTCGTTTGGGGTGACGCCCTACGAATTTATGGAAAAGCTTTAAGGTTCCTGAAAGTAGAGTCTTCCAGGCAGCCGACGGTGAAGATTTGGTGATTCTAGCTTGCACTGCTTTTGACTGATCTACCCGTGTGACAGAGAGATGGACAGACGGACAGAATTGTTATGGTTTCGCGCGTAAAAAAAAGTTAATGCTACTTCTCGACGAAACATGAATTCACGCATGATAGACTTATGGTTATAGCTATTGGCATTAGGAAAGTATGACATTTAATTATTTCAACCAATAAATTTACAAAATTTCGTTTAAATTATTATGTTGTAAAAATCCACTTGGACGAGGTGTGCACTTTCTTGCGCGGCTTCCATAATTCAATTTATTCCTGAATAACAATTATTAACTAGCACTACATTTTAACTTACATAAAACAGCTATGGAAAATAAGACTTGCAACTGAATGTTTCATTTGAATTTTTATAAGACTGAATGTGTGATAAATGCTAAGTTTGTTTTTAACACAACATGAAAATAATGCATTTGCTAATATTCCACAATCTCATGAAATCTCAAGTCATAATACTACTTCAAAGTTTGATCTTCTAACATGTACTAATGTCTTAATCTTTTAATCACGTTACAAATGTGGATGGTGACTGTCAACATGGAAAAAAGTTATCATGTTGAAATCAGTCGAAAATACACTATACACGATGCATATACAATAAAATGTGAGCAGAATCAGATTTGTCATAAATCACAGAACGCCCTATGTAATCATGGACATAAAAGACAGTCAGCATATGGCATCAGCAAAGCAGAGATATGACGACAAACAGGGTTCCTATGGGTTTTCTGTAGCAAAATTCCCTGACTTTTGCAGTCATAGAATGACAATTTCACTGACATTATCGAAACAATAACCCTATCGCACAAATGTCATAAATGGTATTAACCCTTCGACGGGAAGCCGGGTCAAATTGACGCCAGACCCTATAAATTGTTTGATATTAAAAATGGTTTAAACTTATATAGACAAGACTTCGTGACTTTTAATATTTTTTCTCTGCCTTCAATCTGGCACTTTTAGTTTATGTTTTTGCCAATAGGGGGCGCTCCTATTGAGACTTTCTCAACACCCCCTCCGTGCAATTGTGAGGGTCAGCATGTATAACTCTCGTCGGATTTATTGCTAAAATTGATTTTTTTGCACATTCAATTACATTTGGTGATATAACATCGAAAAATGATAAAAAACACATTTTCTGCTCTTCAGTGACTTTCTGTTGCTATGGCAGCAAAAAGCCCTTAGCAACGACCTTAGTGTGCTATAACGCAATTATTTATTGTTTTAATGGTTTAGGAATCATGGCTATGGTAAACTATTCGAATGCAATTCACTACATTAAATCGAAAGGCGTTTGCTTCACATATTAACGGTTGCTATGGGCGATGATTTTGCATAGCAACAACCTATCCAGCAGATATATTGACATGTAACCATTACCAAACCCTAGTTAGCATATGAAGTAAGTTCAGTGGTTTTAGTTTTGTGTAGTGTCCGTTGCTATGGACACCACAATATTTAAATTTTGTGCATGTTGTTTAAATTTCGTTACTATGGCAATAAGGGTTGGTTGTAATAAAAATTTTTAAAATGGCACTCAACTGTCTGACTCTGCAAACACCCTGTTTGATACAAAGATCTTGAAGATATCTCTTATAAAAGTTTCAGTTACTTTCTGTTGCCATGGGATAAAACTCCTTAGCAACAAAATTAGTGTCGCTATAACAAAAATATTACGTGCTTTAATTTGCTTGCAATTCTGGCTGTGATGACATATTCGTATGCTATTGACTACAGTGAATCTAGCGGTGTATGTTTCACATAGCAATGGTTGCTATGGTGATGATTTTGCATAGCAACAGCTTATCGAGCAGATATAGACATGAAACCTTTACCAAACCTTAGTTACCATATAAAGCAAGACCAGTGGCTATAGTTATGCATAGTATCCGTTGCTATGGACGCCACATTGTTTAAATTTTCTGTATGTTGTCTAAATTTCGTTACCATGGCAACGAAGGTTGGTCACAATGAAATTTAAATAATGCCATTTAATTATCTAACCCTGAAAACTTTCCAGTTCATGCAATGCAATGATTTTGGAAATATTTTGTATAAAATCCTTGATATAGCATATTTTCTGTTAAATTATCCAAAATCCATTACCATGGTAATGCGATCGATATTAGATAACACAAATAAAATAATACTAACATTTTTTTCTCAGTGAGAGCAAATGGTTGACATTCAAAACTCCATTTAAAACTGACAGAATCCACGATAGGATTCGTGGGTGATTGAGTGAGTGAGTGAGTAGGGTTTAATGTCCCACCGACACAGTATAAAATTAGTGGGGTCAAATTGACCCCGGCTTCCCATCGACATTATAAAATTGGGCTTCCCGTCGAAGGGTTAAGTAATGAAACAGTATTAATAGAGCAATATGCAAACAACAGAGGCCCTGGTTGGGGGATCAGGGGTCAAAGTCCCCATGAAGCTGAAACACATCTAGCTTTTGGACGTTCAATGGAAGCCGCAAATTTGCCTGCTTTTTTAACATTTGGAGATGCAAAAAATCACAGTTATCTGCAGTCTGCATGATCCAAGATCATTTTCCCTGACTTTTCAAAAATAATATTTTTCCCTGACATTTCCCTGACAACACAAATTCCCTGACATTTTCCAGTTTTCCCTGAACTGTAGGAACCCTGGACAAAGGTATACAATCTCTGATCTTTTATGCAACAGCATAGAGTAAGAGAATGGTTCATGAAATAACACCCATACATACATCAATTAATTAACTGCTTAAATATGAACTGTATTAATATTACTAAAATACAAAGAAATGGAATTTAGCATAAATACTGTAGATGCATGTCTATATGATAAAATGCAGTGATATGGTTATACATTCTACCAAATTCTGATATGAATCAAAACAGCAGCACAACTACACAAAAAGTGAATACCTGACAAACTCTGCTACTAAAACTAAAAGCTAGCAAGAAATAAATAAAGTTCAATTGTAACTGAGTTTACATACTGACAACTAGCCAGTTGATGACTGCTTATCAAAGTGGTGCATGAAAAAGTGGACATACAAACTTTTTGTAGATCAAGTACCCCCAGTAGTTGGGCATTTTTGGAAACAATTAGCCTTGATCATTGCAATGAAGGGTGGTCATGTTAAACTCATGAACATATTGTTCAATGTGACCACCCTTCACTGCAATGATAAAGCTAATCATTTTCAAAACTGCGCATCTACTTAATCTACAAAAAGCATTTTATGTTCCAGTTTTCACATGCCACACTGTATACACTGCATGTAAGTTATTATGTATTATTCAAAAGCAGCATCATCGTACTGTACACACAGAGACTTAATAACTGCAACTCCCCGCAGAACAGGCACTTGCATTTGGGCTACAACACAAATGCACAATGCACAGTGCTTTATGCATGATAATGGCCTGCAATTTTCAAACTCTAAGACAGCAAGAAAACCCACAATAGTCATGTGCTAAAAATATGTTAAAGTACAATGCCCAGAAAAGTGCAAGAGAGTCAACGTACCGATAATAATTAAGGCACTTAAAAGATACGTAGGTTGTAGACACCTGCGAGAGTGTACGTTTCCTCACCAACAAAATACATATAAAAAGCTGAGATGTCACAGTAAAACAGCACAAGACTTTGTGTAATTTATAAATGATGTTATGTACTAAAGTCATCTGAAGGCAGATATCAGATGCACTATGTCAATAGTTTGGACATAACACCATCACTCTGTGATATTTTCCAAACACGCATCAAATGAAGTAACTGGTAATCGGATATATAAGGACTGAATATGAAGATCTCAAATGTAAATTACCAATAAATATACTAAACTTCAAATATGTCACTCAAGGGAAAAATTCAGGGTTTGCACCACCTCTATCAGCCTATACATATTTTAACCCAGGCCCAAAAGGTTCACAGTCTAATTTCAACACAATATCAGTTCTTCCCAAGTCCAAGGCTTACCAGCAAGCACTATGCAGTTTCATAAAATTATACCTGAGTGACTTTCTGTTTCCAAGACTAACAGAAAAACACAAAGACAGCCACTGATAACTAACCTACCCCAAGGCCGGTGTTACTTCTTTATTAGACAGGTCTTACGACGAAGCTGTTTACTTCCGGTCATGGGTGCCATTTTGTTTCTGTTCGTCGTACCCATTGAACGTCTACCATAGAATATTTAACTTTAGCAAAGAATATTTAATTTTTTGACCCCCATCTTTTAAAGGAAAGAATTTTGAGGCAGAGCTTTAGTAAGGGGGGCATTTTTGTGGAATTTTTGAGCTCCGATGCACCGTTTTCGAGATATATCAAAAAATGTGTTTCTAATTCAGCAAATATTCACATGTAAAGAATATGGCGCCCATAGGCCATATTTCCAGCAGCCTAATCCGTCAGATGACCTGTCTATAGATAAGCACTAACCTTGACTTACCCCATCAAAGTTAGCTAAGCAACCATGGACAGTGAATAAACGGCCGAATAAACGCCAAATCATTAACAACTGCAGATGCAGGAACATGACAAAGTTATCCTAACCACATTACTTAACGATATTCATTAATCACACGCTTTGATGTCTCAAAATGATCAGCAAGCAACAAACCATGTAAGGCTTTGTATATCATTTACTGTTACAACAAACCTAAGAACAGGCCAGAATTAATCTGCACGTCCTGTTTCAGCAAATTCATTTCTAGGCACGACATAGTCAATTAATTTTTCAACCAAGCATGGCCTGGCTTATTTTGATAACTTTGCATTGGCTGGATTTCAGTTACCATTAGCAAATCAGGTTTCAGACCTGGTAGCACATGAAACTTATAAGTTCAAATGTGCCTTCTGTACAAACTTGAATAATACATATTTAAAATCTTAAAAATGGATAAATTCTGTCTGGCTTCAGTGAGTCAGACTTCTAGCCCTGACCAGTGGATTGTGCTTAGGTCTGCTACACAGTGTGCTTTGTACAGCAAATGATCTTATTTTCATGATATTCACACAAAATATAAAATACACAAAATGGCCGGCTCAGAGCATTACAAATGATAAAAAACATGCAGCAAATGTATTAAAATGTAAAAAGTCATCATCTCATCCACAATTATTGCAACATCGCAAAACATACAGCAGCGTTCTGGAATGTTAGTGCACTCATTGGAATGTAACAATGGAATGTGAACAGTACATTAGATAACAATAAGATTGTCACATTGTTAAAATGATACTACACAAATCATTAAAGCCCACAGTATTCAAGCCGAGCTGCAGAATTTTGATATCTCCGCAAAATTTTGCAGAAGTTGAAAATTCACCGGCAATCAGTATGATTTTTTGACTTGATGATGTACAGGGTGGGCCAAAAAAAACCGGACCTGTTTGAGCGTTGATAACTCAGCGACGGTTAGTGGTAGAAAGACGTGTGATATGTCAAAAGTTTCAAAATGCTGTAGAAAATAAACGACAAATTTGCATAGTGAAGCATTTAAATATTTTTTGCATAATTCGCATAAATATACGTCACCCACGAAATTCCGCCAAATTTGACTGTGACACACGGATTTAACGTGGATATTTGAGCTTTTATAACTTAGCGATTTTTATTGATGGAAAGGCGCTTAATATGCCAAAAGTTTCAAAACTGTGTACAGAAGAAGTCCTTTTAGGCAGCTGATCGATCGCTAGAGTCAATGTGTTCAAGATCAGCTGAGTCCAGCATTCGATTAGCATACATTTAGCTGGTCAGTTACTCAAATTTTGTGACCATGCTATCTGTTGCAATGCTCCCACATTGAATAATTCACATACTTTAAATGTGGGCTTTTTGGCAGCGAGTTTTTGAGTTCTACCCTCGGGCACATGGGAGTGCAGGCAAATGCCTAATTTTAGGGGTAATGAAGATTTATGCAAATTAAGCGAAGAATATTTAAATGATTGCTATGCAAGTTCGGCTCTTTTTGTCTACAACAATCTAAAACTTTTGACATATCACACGCCTTTCTACGGGTAACCGTCGCTGAGTTATCAACGCTGAAACAGGTCCGGTTTTTTTGGCCCACCCTGTATTTTTGTCACGAAAAAATCAAACTGAACTGCCAGAAAGCTGTGGGCCCTACTAATATGGCACAAACTTAATAGATTGCACTTTCAAAACCAAAAAATATGGGTAATTTTCTTCGAACGTTGTTAGCATAACTCAGCGCAACGTTACTATGCTAGCCAGCCCTTCAGAAACTAAAGTTTCTGGACAGGATAAAGCTCATTTTACTTACAAATGGAAGGCCACGATGAACCATGAAATTTGGATGATTTTGCCATGGTAAGCCACGGAATTTTGCAGACTGTCCCGCAGACTTTGGCAAAATTTTCTGCGGAAAACTGTGGGCCCTACAAATCATAAAACAGGACCCTTTGTTGACATAACTGTTAAGTACTCGTCACTTAACACACAGAGAGACTACAACACAATCTGATGACTCAATGTCGCAACAACACTCGATACACTGTACACAATCTACCAATATGCACCACCACAAACTTTCGCACAAGCATTATACAAACACATACTCTAGGGGGTGGAATAGGTTTCGCAAGTAAGAAAATGATAAGGTAAGTTTAATGGTAAGTTTATCATAATTCACAACATTCGGCACCAAATACAAGACATTTCAGTCCACTGCTGGGTCATGGATGAAAAATTATCGCTTACTGTAAGAACATCTAAGGAGTTTCGTACTCAGCACACACTTTCCCAATAGACTATAACTGATGCAACCTTTATTATGAAAATTCAGGCAAGGCGTCAACGTAAGGATGTGGGCAAATTTGGGGTGTAGATGAAACACTCAGTTCTATTCCAATGGTCTTAAGCACAAATGCTACAACTGTAATGCATGACATTATAGCTAGAGAGCTGTATCTGTAAAGAATCACCATCTGCACTACATTATGCACACGTGTATCACAATCAGCATAACTAATCCTAACACAGCAATGTAACCGTACTGTAATGTAAGGCCACTTGTGCAATATCCGTTATGGCAGACAATAGTGTGTGATTCAACTGATCATTCACAGACCACGCAGCTGCACAATACGAAATTCTTCAGATAGCTGTTTCAATCTGCCTCATATCAGAACTTGACATGGCAGAAATACGATGTGTGTTGTCACTCGAATACGTCATGTTGTTATTATAACCATTCATGTAACTGAACTCTGGATGTTGTGACGTTTCGTCTACATGTCCCGAAACCTACAATAATTGGAAATAACGTATACTACACAACAGCTGTAAGAGCAGGCAGCTGGTGGATATATCAACACTATGACATGGTAGTCAACCTTGTGATAAATGTATTCAAGTACCAGGAATTACTTAAGAGAGGACTTTCATCTTGTCAAGACTACTACAGCTGGTAACTTGATAGCAAGTACCAAAGAAATTCAGAAAATCAAGCAACAACATAAGCTAGTGAGGAAATGACAAACTACCAAATATGTGATGCGCTCTTAAGAATTTTTTTACCATCACTCAACAACTTCCATCTTCATAGTACATCATATATGACTCTCACAATTTTGAAATCTGTGCCACATAAAGAAAAGAAAAGCCCAGCTAACACAAAGGGGAACACGTGACAGCGATGCATGTGTGAAGGCCCGGTGCGAATAAAAGCTCACATCGACGTTTCATTTAGACTCGACGGCGGATGACGCCTAGCGCCATATCCAGTGCATGAATTCCAATATTAGTGCACGTTTGAAAGCCCAGTAAAGCAAAATCAGTCGCCAGAGGCCGCCAGACGACCGATGGCTAAATATCTAGACATCGAGTTGTCTCAAGCGTCGTTGGATAAGCACCAATCCGATCCGGCTGAATATCTACAGTGTTTTATTTGTACTCACCAGGGGCCGTGACCTGTCTGGCTCTGCCAATGCCGCATCGGCTAAAAATCGCAAATTTTCCATACCCCCCTCTCATTTAGCACCTTCGTTCGGTGTGACCCCCTTCGAATTTATGGAAAAGATTTACAGTTCCTGAAACTAGAGTCTTCCAGGCAGCCGACTGTGAAGATTTGGTGATCCTGGCTTGCACCATTTTTGACTGATCCACCCATGTCATAAACAGACAGATGGACGAACGGACAGACAGAATTGCGATGGCTAAGACATGCTACAGCAGTAGCTGCTGTCGTGATAAAAAATAAAGATTTGCATTGACGTATACTTTCACAATTGATATAAAGTAAACAAATAAAATTTTTAAAAATAGTTAAAGTAATTCATAGAGTCGAACAATATTGAACATCAACTAAATGTAAGACGGACCTGATTAACACAAAAATCACTGCACAATAAACATACTGTAGGCACGTGATTCTCATGCTGATATGCAGTGTTCACATTCACATTCACCACATTCACATTTGTAAAATTCTTCGGTGGACTGGGTGCCTCATTTTGTCTAACAAATCTATAAAAACACACAGACACAAATAACTACAAGTAATATCTACACAATGCAAACAATAACACACAGCATGTGTAAAACATAAATACGGTGACACTGCTTAATAAATCAACCAGCTTCTACATATACACTGTGTCCTAAAATTAGTGCCATCCCTTGCTTCAAACAGACCTAATTCAGTTTGTAGTTCATGGATTTAATGAAATATCGTACATCGTACTGTGCACTCTTAAAGGCCAAGTCGCACTGGTTTACGTAAATGTTATAAAGTACTAGTTGGCTTTATCAAATGCTAATTGTCAATACTCATTAATTTTCTGCTTGCTAATACATCTTAATACAAGAAAAATAAGGTAGAAAGCACTCACTTTTCCCTTTTCACAGCTTCGGCAACTTTCGAAACTGTGACGTCACACACAGGAGGGTTGCTAACTAGCTTTGTTGTCTTGAGGTCAAATGCAGCTTAGTTTATGGCCAAATAGCCTCAAAAAAGCCAGATTTTTCATCCATACTTAACCTACTAAAAACCACACTATTCCAGCACTTCGTTAATTTTACTAACTGCACACCTCCAGTATTGAACTAATAAACAATGACGTAATTTCTGATGTCACCTATGCATCATTATTGGTATGCAAATCCAACATTATTATGAGTAAAACCGACAGATTTACTATGTCTTCAATGCGAATGTCAGTTTGGCAACAAAGCGTCCTGTAAGTGACGTCATCAGTACTGTGGCACGTTCGGCTGGCACAGAGAACTGAAAATTACTTCAAAGCTATGTTTTCATTTCACTGGATCAGCATATTATTAATTAAGTGTTACATTCTACACATATTTAGCCAACATCGTTTTTGCGACTTGGCCTTTAACATTGCTTACCATTATACTTATTATGACATCCGCACCTTATCACATGTGCTCAGTGCAAAGTCATTACAACACCAGAATTTGCTTACATTATGGTTACGTTGTTATTAATGAAGCAATCAAGCAGTGGCACTTATCCGGATAACCCCACTGTTTGACAACAATACTGACGAAATAGACAGAGACCAAAAATAACTTTTAAAAACATTGCAGTCAACAAGTAGGAATTGAATCTGTTTCCTAGTAATACAGACAATTCGTGTATGACCATCTACAGTACGATTAGAAACAGACTGAAGTAAAACCACAGTACATATATACGTTTTGCAACAAACTATTTGTGGAAGTAGTCACCTCTGGCTTTCCATCGCTGCCAACCCAATTCACACGCCGAGCCCGACACGCTTGCCACATATTTTCGCTGCGTTGTGTACTTACAGGGTGTGGCAAAAAAAAGTAGCCCCCTAAAATTTTTTGCCGTTTTCTCGGCAACCGCTTGGAATTTTAACATGGAATTTTAAAGGTTCATTTACAGAAACGTTCTACATGTAACTGCTAAATAAAATATGATTTTGTTGAAAAACGACGAAATTATAGACTTCTGAACATGACTGCCTACCGATTTTCAGCATTAAAAAATGTTTAAGCTAAAAATGCTATTTAATTTTCAAAAACCGGCTACCACGTTACTGCCGATGACGTCACAGTGACGCTATGACGAACAGTCATTTATTTTGTTTATAAATTATCACTAAATTGTCGTTCTTTTCAAGCAGTCGCCGGCAGCCCACCGGATTCATCTTCCAGCAGGACAGCGCACCAGCACACACAGCGCAGCAAACTGACTGCGGGCCAACTGTCCAGATTTCATCAGAAAAGACCAATGGCCTCTAAATTCGTCGAATGCAAACTCGATGGACTATCACGTGTAATGTGCAATGTTGGAGCTTACCGCAAGCTTAAAATAAAGCCAAAAACAATCGCGGAACTCAAGGAATCGCTTCAGGTTATCTGGAGCAACCTACCACAAGGACCGATCGACAAGACTGTGAAAGACTTCTCGAATTAAGTGACTGAAGGCTTGTGTTGGAGCTTGGAGCTGTCGGTGGACACTTCGAACGTTCACAGTGACAATGGAATTTTGGCATTTGATCATTAGTTAACTGTGTTGTTTGACTTGTTTCAACGATGTTATTGAACTGGGGTTGTAGCTTGAACATTTTTCATGCTGAAAAATCGGTAAGCGGTCATGTTAAAAAAATCTATAATTTCGTCATTTTTGAATGGAATCAAATTTTATTTGGCATTTAGCCATAGAACAATTTAGTAAATAAATCTGTAAATTTTCAGATTAAAATGCTAAACGATTGCTGAGAAAACAGCGAAAAACTTTAGGAGGCTACTTTTTTCTGCCGCACCCTGTATATAATATTGTGT
>Ga0209367_1001160_pt1 | contig 31302 bp, 14 predicted proteins | sample WorMetLIZISLAND2_FD_187412 | JGI IMG/M metagenome (GOLD analysis project Ga0209367, IMG submission 187412) | Marine gutless worms symbiont microbial communities from Max Planck institute for Marine Microbiology, Germany - Olavius geniculatus... ...
GTCTCTAGGTGGGGGTGTTAACGCAAGTACAACTTTTGGGGGCACCGCCCCCCCTTAAAATTTGGGAGGGCAAAAAACGTGCAAAAATCGGTGCGATTTACGACAACTTTCGAGTTTGACCGCAAATATCGCTGGAACCGATGAAGATAACGACAATATGTAAACGGCGTTGACGAAAACTATCTTTTCGGCGTTGAACAAAAAAAATTTATAAAATTCGGTCCACTACGAACAAAGTTATAAGCGCTCATGTTGACCTACCCTAAGTCGACAATGCGCGTTTGGCGTATACCAATGCATTTGAGTTCGGGCCACGTGACTTTGATGTCGGGGAAATTTTAGCCCCCCCCCCGTAATTTTCCCCAATCGGACTTAGGGCGCCGGGCAGACTCACGTTGGGCTTTGCCCCAAATTTCTAGTTTTGGTTTAAACTACTCGTTGCAATAGCGCGTCGTTGTTGTATAGGAAAGCACTCAGTGTGATCGGAGTCGAGGCATGTAACGCCGACCTAAATAAATTTGAGAAAGAGCAGTCCTTAAAAGCAGAGACAACAGAACGTGCTGCTAAGTCTTGACGTGAGTTAGGTAGAAAGTGCAAAATCATAAGGTTGAACATTTTTAAACACCTTAAATTATGGGACAGGATGAGTACACAGCCCGTAAAACATACGTTGCAATACCATAACTGTGTTTTCCGTAAGTTTTGAATAAACTTTTCACAGGTGGCCTGGGCGTGAAAAGAACTCTCAACACGTAGTATATGAGTTTAGAAATAAAAGCGACTTTATTAACAGCAACAAACAAAACTAAGTAAAGCAAAGCAGTTTCAGTACCGTCCGCGACAGGATAGACAGATGGACAGACGGACAGACAGAGAAAACAACGATACACGCCTAAACAAGTAAAGTCCGCCCAACAGGGGCTAGTACGCTGCCAGCGCGAAACACTCGACTCGCCGTCTCGTACAAAGCATCCCCTCTAATCTAACACTACTTCTATCCTACTCAACACAACACAACGCGGCTCAACTCTGCCTCCTAAACATTAGGTCTTAAGCCCCCACGGCTGCCTAAACTCAAAAAAACGAACAAAAACTACGTTAGCCACGTGCTAACGTGTTGCTTCGTGCGGCAGTCCGACGGCGAGTGAGAGACCTACACAGTCGCACGGACTCGCGGCCTAGCTGGTCTCTCACGTGATCGTCATGGTCAGCCGGTGCAGTTCACCGGACCGTGACAGTGGCGTTATAAAAATCCGTTGGCAAAGTGGCCCAGGTTTTTGACTTATACTGTAAAAATAAGTAGCCCAACAAAAAAACTACCTAAGTAAAAATAGAAATTAAAAACTTTTACGTAACGTAACTACTTCGTTATGTACTATCCAACACTGTACGTAACGTAGACAACAAAACATGTTAACGAAAACTTCTTACATGTAAGTGTGGCATTACACTGTGTCCCAAAAAAGCATTCCCGACATTTTCAACTGTAACTTGAAAACCAATTATCAGATTTTGATAATTTATGGTACAAATATTCCAGACACAGCTTACCATCAAATGACCGTTTAGTTTCCCACCTCACCCAATATATGCTTTTGCATTACCTAGGGAAAGCAGATTAAGCGATATATATGTTGAAATAAACAGAAGACCTAAAAAACATCCCAGACATTATCGGTCGTAACTTGAACAAAAATTAGCAAATTTTAATAATTTTTGGCAGAACTATTTCGGATACAATTGGCTATTAAATAAGTGTTTTAGTTTCCACCTCACCTAACGTCTGCTTCTGCACTACTTGGGAAAATCGGAACAAGCATAATACTTTTTAAAATAAATGAAACAACATCAATAAATTCAATCTATCCTAATCTGTGGGCCCCAACAGCAGGTCTGTTACAAGGTTTGACTGTAGTGCAGCACTGTGTCTACCAAATGAAGTTTAGAAATGTTTGTGAAGTCAAGAAGCGACTGGTACAGCCTGGATTGGTCTGAAGCAGAACATTATCAATACTGCTGTCAATGAATGGAGAAAGCGTCTCCTTGCCTGTGTTTGCATTAACACTTCAAGCAACTTTACTGCAGGCAGTTGAAAAATGAAAAACTGGATGAAATGGCAGCAAAGTGTCAGAAATGTGAACAAAAAGTGTTTTATGCGTTATGTTAATTAAGCAGTCATATAGCATTGGATAAAAAGTGATATTTTGGTGGTTAACTAAATTGTCATTTGTTGGCCATTTGTGTCAGAAATATTTGTACAAAAATTATCAAAATCTAATAATTGGTTTTCAAGTTACAGTCGAAAATGTCAGGAATACTTTTTTGGGACACAATGTATGTTGAAACGAGAGCACGACAGCCGGTCTTTAAGCTTTTTATTGTGACTTGTTCTGTAAAGTAAGCTGTTGATGTCTGCTATGTCACTTATAACCGCAGACGTAAGTACGTAAGTAAGTTACAGTAACCAGCTGATTTTGTGCCATTGTTTTTTACGATTTAAATAAAAATAACAAAAAAAGAAATTAATAATTGTTAATTTAGACTTTGTTATTTTAATTTCATTTCTGGTTTTATTAATTTTGTTATTGTTGTTGTTATATTCTAATTAATAACGCTGATTTGTTGTCGTTTTTTCAGGTTGTTATTTCTAATTCGTTTGATAACACAAACACTGCTGTGTTGTTGTTATCAGACTGACTGGACGAGATTTAGGCAACAGATACTTTAGTGGTACTGGGCGCATCTGGCTGGACAACTTGCGCTGTACCGGACAAGAGTCTTTCATTGGTGATTGTTCTCACAGTGGCTGGGGTACTCATAACTGTGCACATTACGAGGACGTTTCTATTGCCTGCTATCGTGGCCCGTCTATTAATGGTTAGCTTATTGACAATTTTACATCGTAGTTTTAACCAGTCTGTTCCTGACTGAACAGTTTTATCATCATTTTTTTCACAAAAAGCGTTCACTTTTCTTTAACCCAGTTTGTAGCTACTAAGTATATTATTACGCATTATATACCACTTCAGTAGAACAGTTAAAGTATACCGACAGTTAAAACGTGAAGAAGAACAAATTGAAATTCAATTTTAACAGTTGATTTACTTTTGCATTTAGTTATAAACTGTGGAAGCTACATTAAGTAACGCCGCACCTAAAATTTACCTTGTAAAAGTTAATCGTTACCGTAAAACTTTTCATGTACTTTAAACAAAGTACACGCAACGTCAAATCAATTCAGTTCTTTAAATTTGGAGGCATTTCTGTTTGCTGGATTTAGTTTTAACTTCGTTATTTTTAGCTGTGCTAACGTCGTAACTAACTGTACCTGTTTCAGCGAGCTGCGGGCGACAGTTTACGTGTGGCGACGGCAAATGCATCCCTAGAGGCTACCATTGCAATGGATTCGTTGACTGCGAAGATGGCAGTGACGAACAGTATTGCCGTGAGTCTTGCTTTAATTAATTACTTAATATTATTTGCTTATTGTGAGTTCCACATCATGCATAACAGACTCGTGTCACATACAATGGCGTGACTTTGGCCATCATAAGTATCCCTATGCGCAGCTATACAGTTAATCAGCATATTCGCATTATGTTCAGCATTCTTATCATGCGTGCAGGATGGTACACGACAAAAACCTGACAACAGGTTTAACATGAAATATGTTAAATATTATCAGTCTGCATAAACATTAGGCAAGTCTACCTATACAACAGTGTGGCATTTTTTCATTTTTATCGAAACACAAACATTAGGCCTACAGTCTCTACCATTGCCGCGATTATAACGCACAACAGTATGTTTGTTTTGTACATCTAAAAGACTGTTACTTTTTAGTTTTACAGAGGATAATTATGACTCGGTTATGACAAGAAACCCAGCAGTCGCTATAATAGCCGACCGTACTACATTCCAACATTCATTTTAATAAAAATGAAGGCAAAGTTAAAGCCCCTTATATTGGGATAACTGAGTAAGAGTTTGGCAATTGTATCGTTGAATAGAGCGATAGTAATTACGCGCGAAAGCAGCTACTGCTTTCAGCTCGTCTTAGACATCGCAATTCTGTCCGTCTGTCCGTCTGTCCATCCATCACACGGGTCACACGGGTGGATCAGTCAAAACGGTGCGAGATAGGATCGCCAAATCTTCACCGTCGACTGTCAGGAAAACTCTAGTTTCAGGAACCGTAAAGCTTTTCCATAAATTCGAAAGGGGTCACGTACCCGAACGAGAACTCTAAATGAGGGGGTGGGCAAAATTTGCAATTTTTGGCCAATAAGTCGCTGTATCTCAGTAACAGTGCGAGATAGGACCTAGGCCTAAAGGTTACTATTTTCACTAATAGGAAGTAGTACACTAGCTCTCGATTGGCGCCAAATTCAATGTCCTTGAATGATCTTGAACGCCAAAATAGGAAGTTTTATGCATTTTTGGCGATTTCGGGCTGCGACACAAGTCTATATCATTCACAAGGTGGCGCCACGGAACTATTGTTATGCGATCCAGATAAAGAATTTGATATTTGTATATTAACTTAGCGTAAACACCCCAATTTTTAGCTAAACTTCTGAACCGGAACTGCTATAGGCTTTCGCGCGTCTGGTGAGCATTAGCTCAAATTTCTTGTTTTCTATAGACTGTCAATAGTAGCTATGTTGCTGTCTGCAGCGGTTTGGTGGGAAATTGTAACCCAAGTATTTGGGCAGGCCGAGCGGTAAGTTGTTCTAGTCGGAAATGAGGCGCTTCTTTTTGTGGCGTCCTAAAAGTTTTAACTTTAAGTCATTTGTGCCACAAAGAAAAATCCTCGTATTGCAGCTGGTACCTGCGCAAATTGCATGAGCGCAGATGTATTAATGTTGGCCAACGAAACACGCCGGAAAGATCTTTGACAGTGTCAGTGAAAGCTGCAGCTATATAGGGCCTAATAATCGTGTCAGTAATGTTTCGACTGTATTGCAGTGTGCAATACTCGTACGCAGTTTCAGTGTGACAATGGCAACTGTATCTCTCGTTCCTACGTCTGCAATGGATATCGACAATGTACTGATGGCAGCGATGAGCGAGGCTGTCGTAAGTGTTCGTGAAAACTAACTATACCAGAATCTAGTTAATTTAGTAGCTACGACGCTAGTCTAGTTTAAACTTTTCGTTTCACAGCTGCCAAGATGTCTTAAATCGATTCCCTTCCTCCTTTTTCCTCTTTTCCGTTTCTGTTTCTTTTTTGCCTTTTTTCCTTCCCTATTTTTTATTTCTCGCTTTTTTGTTTTTTTTTCTTAAATCGAGCTTTGTTGAACGCTGTAAGTTTCCTAGATGATTTTTGTTTTTTGTGCATTTTAAGCTTTGAAACTGCGCCTAGTAAAAACAATTTTTCGTCGCACAAAATTATGTGCATCAGACAGATAAGTAAAATGCGTGAAATAAAACGCTGGCAGGCGAGAAAGCTGGAGTTAACCTAACTGATAATGCGTGAGACTTAAGCGAGATGCTTGAGTTGTGTTTTGTTGTATACTCCCGGTCGAGTCGTTATCATGTGTTTACCACTTAGAGCTATGACCGTCCTGTGGACAGGTAAGGCATTTCGGCAGTATTATAATCGACCACCAAGGTCAACACGGTTTTTCATTTACCCGATATAATTTATTCGAGTACGACTTGTCTGACTGTCGTTAAGGAGAAGCACGTTTACCTTCGTCTGGTAACACGGTAGCATTATGATAACATAATGGCAAGCGACATTGAGATGGATTACCATGAATGGCTATGGACACTTTCAGGTTGTTTTTATGGACAAAGTTGAAGCAGCTAAAGTAAAGTAGGCCTACGTGTGTTTGTAATTACACTGACATGCAGCGTGTTCGCGGAATCAGTTCCGTTGCGGCAGCGGAACTTGCATCACGCTGACAGCCAGGTGCGATGGAAGACTTGACTGCCAAGATGCCAGCGATGAAATTAACTGCGGTCAGTTTAATTGTCTCACTTTTACATGCACGAACATTTTTAGCCATCAAAGGCGTGGCGACGAGTATGGAGTAACTGGTGTAGCTTAACAATCACTATTAAGCCTGTGCATTAGATAATAATAATTATTACGTTTGATGTTTGTTTTGATAGTTTATTATTTTATTTAACATCATTTTGTAAGATACCGGTTTTGCAAATAAATTGTTTGTAAATCTCAGTTGCAATGTTGTAAGTATGATGCAGTTTGTAGTGCCGAGGAGTATCGGTGTGACAATGGACAGTGTGTTCCGTCGTGCAAGCGTTGTGACGGCATTCTCGACTGCTACGATCAGTCAGATGAACGCGGCTGCTGTAAGACTTTTATCCTCATAAATTCCGAGCTTAATCGATACGCTTACATTACTCTTGCCAAAAAATTACAGCCGTTACAGTTTTTGTAGCTTTTTGTTAATTACTTAACAGTCCGCACAGCATGGCCCCGCAAAAAGAATACCGCATATTTCGTAGTAGTAAATATGGTGAACATTTTTATAGGTATATGATATTTATCCTATAGGATCTAGTTGCCGAATAAATGGCCGTTGCTAGCCGGCCTGGCAATATACATATCCGGCAGCCATCTTGCGCGACCTTAACTTTTTACGTACCAAGAGTGCTTCTCGTGCCGCCGCGGAGACGCCCTCACAGCAGATGGCCACTCTAACGAAATCAACCCAAAAATAATATCACGCTTTTAGTACAGTCGACCAGTCAAACCTGCCACTACGACTTTTGAAATACATAAGCGATTTTGCAACGTTAGCTTAGCTGTACACAAACGGTTAGGGCAGAAAGTAAGCTATTGTACTTTGTCCATATTTGCCCAGGGCCTGAATATATTTCTAATGTTGACAATTTTTACTTTAGTAGAATCTAAGAAATTTGCTACTCAGTGGCATGCACACCACACTTATTCGAGAGGAAATGTGAAGATTAAGTCAACGTCTGTAAAAGTGTTTAGCAAAAAACGTGAAAACTATCAAACTTTCAGATTATTGATCTGCCCCAGTTTTTTTCGGTTATATAACTCTAGTTTTGAATTACTGTTCTGGTGTTAATGTTAACATTTATTTTTTGGTAATGACAATGTCGATGTCAAGACTGATAAATGACATGTGCGTGTGTGTGCGGTATAACTGGCCAAGCAAGGTCACTACCGTCAGAAAACACTAAACGTGTGAGGACCCACATATCTTTGCGAGGACATTTCGCTGTCCTCGAAAAATGACCTCTCATTTAAGTGCAAGAAACGCCCTTAACTATGATCTCGGCAAGGTGTAGGTGTGTGTGTCTGTGTGTAGCATGCGGCGCAGTAAATCAGTTTCGTTGTGCCAATGGTCAGTGCATCTCAGCGTGTAAACAATGTGACCAACGCTACGACTGCAGCGACCACAGCGACGAGTCCAACTGCTGTAAGTATGAACGTATGACATTTGATATTGTATATTAACATTCATTTGTAGGTAATGCTGTAATATCATGAGTGGTAGAAGTAGCTGTTACAAGTGATACAAACTGCAAATGCTTAGTTACTCTTATTCTCTTGTGAATTTTGACCCAAAAATTTTCTTGGTCTTTTTAAGTCACTTTTTAGCAAAAAGTTTCGTAAAGCAAAGTCATGCATGATGGTTATGGCAGCAGTAGTTAAGATTTTGTCTTTTTCGATGTTCCAACAAAACTAAGGTTGCAAACAGAGCCAGGTAAGTGGTGTAGTTTAGTGTTAATTGATGACGGGTTTGTACGTGCGTTACTGTTAGCGTACTGTTCGTCGACGGATTTTCGTTGTTCTGACGGTGTCGGGTGTGTACGAGCGTGTGCTCGATGTGACGGTGTCTTCGACTGCTCCGACTCTTCTGACGAACTCAACTGCTGTCAGTCCAATATTCGTTTTACTGATCTGTTTCTATTTTATTTTAAATTCTACTGTAAGATTTTATGCTGTTAGTATGTATCTTTTGTTAAATTTTATTATTGTTGTCGTATGAAAAAATGCAGCGCTTTGGAAACTTTCAGTGCCTCCGCGTTGTGGCGCTATGCAAGTTTGTTTTCAAATGGAGTTGATATCATCTTACTTGTTGTGGCGCCCTTTATGCGTAGCACAGGTGCTCCAAGATACAACGAATGTTAGGCTTATACTAACACGTGCAGTAATGAAACTAAAATGCGATAAAAACCAGAATTTATAGTCCGCACCGCAGAACCTATATAACAAAAACTTATAACTTATAACGTGTTGTTAAAAAGTTTATTATATAACTGAGTTTTAAGATGTGCTAAAACACAGTTTTGGATATGGCATTTCGCAGTTTATTGTGCAGGCAGTTCCAGACTGCTGGCCCTGCCGCGGTGAATGAGCCATCCGCCCGTCTTGTCCTCGTTCTTACAAAACCAAAGTCCCCACGTTGAGTTGAACGTAATCGTTTATCGTTACAGACGTGGCACAGTTCTGTGAGGTAGGCTCGTGCAGAAATGGACACGGATCGGGTCAATCCGCGGATCGGTCGGGTCGGGTCGGGTCACGAGTCATATTCAAGGCGATTTTGGCGGGTCGGATCGGATCGTTTGTCAAACCTACTTTTACCGCATATTTTTTTGCATTATTTGTGTTTTTGCTGTTGTCACTTAATCCCCAACACAGCACCGACCACTGTGTGGTTTAAGATAGGATAATCGGCAATGGTTACAAGTAGTTTTATGAGTAGTCTTGCGACGAGACAGCGGGCAGCAGGAAACTGAGCAATGACAATTAGTTTCGCCGAGTCGCCGAAGACTCTCACTGAGATCAATCGCAGCCGCAGTTTGCATCGCCAACAACATGCCAGCCGACCTCGTGACACCAACTTCAGGAAATCCGGAAAAAATCCGAACAGTAGACGGCGTAACGAGTATTCATCACAGGCTGAACGGTAGTTCAAGCCCTGTGTTAACGGCGACTTCTCTTTCTTATGGGAAAGCCAAAAATTCGACCCCCCACAGAATCAAAACCCTTGATCTGATTGAAATAAAATTTGGCACGGTTGATTATGTCGGCGAGTTGACCCCTCAGGCAAAATTTCATGTAAATCCCTCCAAGGGGGGCTTCCCGGCAAATGGGTGAAATATACGCAAAAATTTTTGTAGCTGTCCATATACCTTTTTTTCTTCAACTCACCTACAGGTTAGACCCTTCGGCGGATTTTTGCGCGCGATGGCTCAAACGACGCGGGCTCGCGCAACGATGTGCCTTTAAAAAATTTGAAATTAATATTTAACGTATTTATTCGCAAAAATGGAAAAAATTACAATGGCGTCTATGGGGAGAATTAAGCAATTCTTTAAACGGTCATAACTTTGGCTGTGTATAAGATAGAGTCGTAATTTTTGGTTCTAGGTACGGTTTTCGGGGATGGCAAATCTAACGGTGTCATTTAATTTTACCCCGGACCCTCCCTGGTTGCCATGGCAACGAAATTTGGGACAAAATGGGCTATAACTCGGCTTGCGTAGGAGATTTTTGCAATATTTTTGCGCCTATAGGGGGGTTTTCAGGGATGGGCCATCGAATGCTGACAAATGCATTATTCCCCGACCGACCCCCGTTGCCATGGCAACGAAATTAGGGACCAAATGGGCTATAACTCGGCTTGCGTGGGAGATTGTGAGATTTTTGCGCCTATAGGGGGGTTATCGGAAATGGGCCATCGAATGCTGCCAATTGCATTTTTCCCCGACTGACCCCCGTTGCCATGCCAACGAAATTTCGGACAAAATTGGCTATAACTCGGCTTGTGTAAAAGATATCTGCGAGATTTTTGCGCCTATAGGGAGGGGGCTTTCAAGGATGGGCCACTGAATGCTGCAAACTGCATTTTTTTCCGATCGACACCCGTTGCCATGGAACAAAATTCGGGACAAAACTCGGTCTGTGTACGAGATATCTGCGAGATTTTTGCGTCTGTAGGGAAATTTTCGGGGATGAGCCATTGAATGCTGCCAATCGCATTTTCGCCCACCGACCCACGTTGCCATGGCAACGAAATTTGGGACAAATTGGCTATAATTCGGCTTGCGTGAAAGATTTTTGCGAGATTTTTGCAGACAAATTTGCCGCAGTGTTAACAAGAAAATATTGAACTTCCGGCAAACGTTGCTGTTGGTGAGGTTTATGCTTTAGCTGATCGTAGTTGTTGATGGCGGCGCTTCTAGCATATAAGACAAAAATTGCGTAGTCTATTTATTTCGTAACCACTTTTTGACAGTACTTTTAATAGTTGTTACTTTTTACTTTTGCTCAAATGAAAACTTACGAAAAGGGTTACTTTTCAAAATAGGCCAATATTTATATTTAGCACTTCGAACAATGCTGCTTTTATTATAAAAATGTATCACGTATCATGCCTAAGGCAAAGCATCTGCATGGAGTCGGGTCGGGTCAGGTCGGGTTACGGGTCGGACGTATGCGGTCGGGTCGGATCCGGGTCCAAAAAGTGACCCGTGTCCGTCTCTGCTGGTTCGGTGCCGTGGTAAACGTCTTACAAATTTAGTAGGCATAGCTTGCACAGTACTCGACTGGTTATGGGTAACCAGTGGAGTTGCTTTGCAAATAATGATGTTGTCGTTGACATAACACATTGCAGACGTGGCATCGGTTTTTTGTGTACAGCTTGCAATGCTGATCAGTTTCGCTGTGACAACGGTCAGTGTATTCCATGGCCGAAACACTGTGATTTCCGGCCCGACTGTCTAGACGCATCCGACGAACGCGACTGTCGTGAGTATAAAAGTGACTACTCATTTGCATATGTTGTTCCAACTCACGCCACTGCTAGACGCATCAACTGCCACGATAATTATCAAAAGTACAACGTTAGGTATGGTGCCCTTAACTACCAAGAAATGCTAAAAACAGGAAATAAGAAAAAAGTTAACTTGTTTAAATTTGTTCGAAAATATTGTGCAGAATCCTTCTCCGGTGTCATCATTTTCATGCAAAAGCACCTTTGGACAGCTTCGTGTATCTCATCCTCTGTTTTTAGATTTATGATAATCTTTAATTCACCGAACATGGTAGAAAAACACAAAAATAATACAATAGTAATATGTGTTGCGTTGCTTTATAAGTGTTTACACGATCCAGCAAACGTCCAGCATAAACACGTGTATTTTGAATACATTTGCTGGAAGTTTGCTGGACGTTTGCTGGATCGTGTAAACACCCCATAAGTGAGTGAGAAGCCCATCTCTCAGCAGTCATCGCCTTGACTTACAGAAGCTTTTTTTATCTCCAGTTCATCTTTCTCCCATCTTGCTCGTAGGTCAGTTTGGTAGTTTATACAAGCATCCTCTTGTTGGATTTTGGTGATTTTGGCTCGATTAACCCATTTGTGTCTGAATTATTTTATGATTTACCGTCAAACTAAGTGTTCCGTTATTGGGAACGGTAGGCATGAATAAATTAACTTTGGGCCTGGCTGTCTGGCTCTTTAATGGCTGTTTCAGCTTGAAGAAGGCCTGTAGAATTTGTTGGTCCGAACCATCATCTGCACTAGGGAAAGTTCGGCAGAATATTGTTAACTCATTTGTTCCAGTTCAGTGAATAGTCGCATTTTGAGTACGCTACATCTAGGTCAGTAGTACTACTCCACCGTGTCCCAAAATTAGCGGCCCTCCTACAAAAAAGTTGACGTAAAATTGTTAATACCTGATAGATAATCACAGAATTTGAAACAATCATTGAAACAATCATTCGGAACTTGTCTTTAAAGTTAAAGCTTTAAGTGACTACCTTTGGCTTCGACTCAAGCTCTTAGTCTAAGTCTGCTTGATCACTTCGTGAATAACAGCGTATTGAACGTGACCCTAATGTAAATAAACTCTTACATCATAATGTCGTTACATTGAGCATGCACTCACGGTAAAGTGTGTACGTCATAATGGATGTGACCGTAAGTAATGTTAAAACAGTGCAGTGTAGGATATTTCGTTGAAATCGATGAACTACTTTCTGAATTAGGAGTGTTTGAAAGCAGAGGGCCGCTGATTTTTGGACGCAGTGTAAATAATTTTTTGAATGTCTTATTACAGTCTTGAGATAATTTGTGCTAAAAATTTTAACGTGGTTTAAAAGTATGAACGTATGTTAAAATTTGTTGAAATTTCTAAATACCGTGCATGTTTATTTATGAGAGACGTCTGATGTTCTGTCTGCAAAATAAACTGATGTGTTTTGTGGCAAAAGTTTTAACAGATTCGTACCGTAATAAGACGTTTTCGTCAGTGAGCAGACAGGTCATATAATCTAGGTTGGGTTACGTGTGACTGCAGAGTGTCGAAGTAATCAGTTTGAATGCGCTAACGGGACGTGTATTCACATGTATCAGAGATGTGATGGTGTACACCATTGTCCAGACGGAGAGGATGAATTTAACTGCCCCAGAACTGGTAAGTAACATTGAGTGCCGTCACTCGTGAGTTCATAATTCTATCCCATATCAATGAAAATGCATTTTTCTTATTCTTAATGCCCAACGGCCATCACACACATGTTTACGATGGTTTTTAAGTTTTTAACGTTTTGGTCATTGTTGCGATTTTATTTTTTAGCTTGGGGTAAAATACCAAGTTACGTTTGCTAAAATGTGTACTTTGGCCCGTTAGGAGTTATGGAGTCAGGTCATGGTCCTTGAGTAGGCCTAAGTGAAACAAAAAAAATTACCAAGTTTCAAGACAATCTGCTACAGGCGAGTTATTACCATGGACAGTCGTGAGACAACACAACAACAATATTTATTTGGAAAAAAGCAACCAGGCTGCCAGAAAGGGCACAGGCCCATCAAAGCTGGCCACCCAAAAGTCAAATAAAGAAAATGCAATACATGCACAGAAAAACATACAGAACAGAAATATGCTGAGTAGGCCTATATCCATCTAAAATGTCTAAATCATATCACATACAATACGTCAAAACCAATCAAACCATTAGAATATGCCATTTATAAACTATTGATCATAGTCATTCAGTATATAATTTATTATATAGGCCTAAGTAAACTTTGATCCTGGATTTAAATAAACTTTCAGATTTAATTTCTTTGATCTTATTAGGGAGTTGGTTCCAAAGTTGACTTGCTTTAAATTTTGTAATTTTTTTACCAACAGTTGAAATGACGACATTTTGGAAAAGCAGGAGAACGTGGTGCGATGACATCAAAGATTGGGATATTTGTTAACAAACGATGTGCTGCAGTCGACAAAGAGACGCACAGCTTAGAGGAGCTTGGTCTGCCGTGCCGCCAGCTAATAGGGCACCGACGATGACGACGATGGTCAAGTGAAATAGGGTGCTGTGTTTGTGTTCTGGTACAAATGTTGTAATGTTGCTAGTGAGACTGGTGGGCGGTGCACAGTCATACGAAGGTCGCCTGGAAGTGTATCATAACGGTGTCTGGGGAACTGTTTGTGACGACAGTTTCAGCAACGTCGACGCTAGAGTCGCTTGCTACACTTTCGGATACGGGTAAGATTCCGCATAGACAGCTAGGTCCGTTGCGTGGGAGCTCATCCCCTTTACAGCGCTTTGAGCCGGCGAGGGCGAAGCCGGCGCGATGGTTCATCTGCCTGCAGGCAGTCACCCACCGCAGTAGGCTTACTAAGCCCAATTAAGCTAGCATACAGCCCAAGTCGGCCGGACGCCCGGCTCAAGTTAACAGCCAGCGCCTTTAACCGACTGGGTCAGTATACTTGCAGTCCTGACCACTGGGGCTACTGTTGCGCAGAACTCGCCGTTTCTTCCCTAGCGATGAGCGTGACCACTCGTTTTACCATCCCACAGAGGGTAGAAGGCTGAGTCGACCTAGCTGGCAGGCTTCGCACCGAGATGGTTTACCTGCTCGCAGGCAGTCACCCATCGCAGTGCTAACCGGGCCCGGGGTAGAGTATATAGTACATAGGCCTATTTAAACTAAAAATTTGTTGCAAAGCCCGGCAAAATAAATCCTATTTTGAGAAAAAAGTGCAAGCTTAAAATTTTCCTCGTAGCAACGTTACATGGTATGCACACGGTTGCAATAACTACATAGCACGCTTAGGGCCGGATTAAGGCTTTGCGGGGCCCTAGGCCAATCCACTTCCTGTCTCTTTTTTCCCCTTTCTTTTTCTTTTCTCCTCCCCCTTTTTTCCCACTTTTTTCTTTTCTTTCCTTATCCTCCTCTCCCTCCCTCCCTTTTCATTTCCTTCCTTTTTTCCCTTTCCCACTTCCCCCTTTTCCTGATCTCCTTCTCTTTTCTTTTTCCTCCCTTCCCTTAGAAGTGGAATCCTCTTAAAGCCAGCTAAGGGTCTGGGGGAACGCTGAACTCCCCCAGCGGGGTCTGGGGCGGAGACGCAGCGGAAATCAAATTTGGTGCATTTTAGCCTTAAAATCTGACATCTGGTGGAATCATTTTCTTGTAAATTAATTAATCAAAAAGTTTTAAAAATTGATTCACGTTGCAGGGCATTTTAATAGAAAATTTATAAAATCGAGTCTCAAAGCCACAATGGGCAAAGGGTGTCGCAACAATTTTAAAAAAACTGTCTGCATGTAAACAGATTGTATTTATGAATTATGAGTCCAAAACAGACAACAGTGGAGCCAGACCAGTAGGCACTAAGTATAGGAACACTTAATAGGCGCACTGACTGAACAAGGGCCAGGCCTACCAATGAGGCAATCAATGTCAACTAACTTGTAATTGACGGAACAGACGGGTGACATCGCCCAATGTAACGAGACAATGCGTTATGTTTACAGCATTCGTATTATATAGGCCTACGCCATATTCTTAAACTGCATTATCACGCACGTTCGATCTAAAATAACACAAAAAACATGTTATCACCATGAAAAAAGCCAAACCAATGCATATCCAGACAATACACCGACACACCGACAGCTAGTGTATAATAATGTCTCAACATCCTACTACAGAAACCTGTAGGCCTAAGGCAATGCCACATCAACAGCAGTGTACAGACAGAGAACTGTAAACTACTTCCCAGCACTCATTTCCAAATTTGTGACAATCCCCACTCAACATCATATCGCGTTTATCAATATAGCAATAGTCCCAAAGCAGACAAACATGGTGAATAAAATTAACTAGACCGGCGCCGACAGCAATGCAAAGTCCTAAAATGCTAACACTTATGCCATTGGGCTCCAAATTCTAAATTTTAACATTTTACGGTGTGACACTTGACAAAACAAACAACAAAAATGGCACCACTTCCGGTTTTTGTAAAACATTAAGTAAGTAAAAGAGATAGTGACACTATCCATTACATAACTAACTAGGCGGCTACAAATACATCAAGTCTAATCAAAAGTAACGATGTATATGTTTAGTTGACTAGTTAGGCTTAAACATTTCGAGAGGCCAATACACACGCAGTCCAAGTTAGGCATATAATGATAGAACAAACCATGCGTCAATTATGCATTTGGGTTGGTGGCTTGGTGTAGCGGTAACGCGTTTCATTCGATGAACGAAGTTAACCTACGCCAAGCCGGGTTAGTACTGTGATGGGTGAGGGCCTGCGGACAGGTAACCATCTCGATATATGTAACCAGCCGCCTAGGTCAACTCAGCCTTCCATCACTCCGGGGTAAGTAGTCTAAATCAAGTACCGGCCTATATGGCTGGGTTAAGGCGGGGCGCGTTCACCTCTGTCGGGTGGCAGGTAACACTCTGTGATCCCATACGTCGGATTACGCTCCGTAGCTCTAAGATGGGTTTCCCACGAAGAGCTATAGCATTTAACCACCAAGCAAGTATACAGCCAAAGTGACTGTCTAACAGACGGATTTGTATCAAGTCAAAGCACAAATAATTATAAACATGAAAAGTTTTTTAACGTTATTTTATTTTTGCCGCGTTTCGTGTGTGTGTTTTTTATTTTATCAACGTTCTTTCATTGCTTAGCGCGGGGCCCCTAAAAAGCGCGGGGCCCCAGGCCATGGCCTAGTTGGTTTATGCGGTAATACGGCCCTGAGCACACTCAGTGTTGATTTTAACTGGGTCGGTATTTGCGCCTATAATTTTTTTATTATTATACCAACGTTTAAAAATTTGTTTTGGCGAAAAGCGAAAGAAATCGGTATCAATCAAGTTTCGAGATATCGGCGGTCAAACTATGAAGTTGTTTAAGATCATGCCAAATTTTGAACGTTTTTAGGTGACATATTTTGGGGACAGGCATCCAAAATAGGTGTCTTAAATTGTTATGTCCGCCTTACGACATCTATGCGGAAAAGTTTCATGCGGCTACTCACCTTTCAGCGCAGTTAACGACGCAAATACGTTAAATTTTGTTAAGTGTTGAATGTGTTTTGTAAAAACTATGGTTGGGGACATTGTTATTGGTCGGGTGTGCGCTAGTAAGACGTGGTCATTTTCTAGCGCCGTAAAATTTTGAGGACGCAGCACCTTTTAGCGGCCGAAATATGGCCTTCCGAAAAAGTCGATTTGGGTGGTTATAAACTTTCATTCTAAACTCTCTATTTAGTAAAACAAAATTCATCGTAATTTGTTCGTTGAACGCGGAAAAATCGCAGTCGTTTAAAATTGCACGAATTTTTGCATGTTTTGCCCCCAATTTTGGGGCCGCCGTCAGTCTTTATTTTAGAAGGTCTCTGACTTGTGATCAAAATTTGTGACGTAGGCCTACAATGTTTGCGTTTTTGTTCTGTTAGGTATGTTGGACGGACCCTGGGTAACATATACGGTGAAGGAACAGGGCCGATATGGCTTGACGATGTAGCATGTACTGGAACAGAGACTCACCTGTTCAACTGTCGTCATGACGGTTGGGGAGTACACGATTGTGGACATGACGAGGACGTTTCCATCCGTTGCGGCGACAGTAAGCTTATCTGTTCATATTATAATTAATATTGTTCATTAACAATCGTGCATGATGATGTGATGTAGTCACATGCGTGTAGTTAACGTTTGCGCCGTGTCATTTTGGTCAAATTTTAACAACGTTTAAATATCGATGCCTACGGATTTTGGGGACCCTTTCAACTTCGATCATGCAAAGTGTTGTAATTGTAGAATGTCCACCGGGTTATGTTCGATGCAGCACTGGACAGTGTGTGCCTGACTACCAAGTATGTGACGGTGTAAACGATTGTCCTAATGTGGAGGACGAACTCAACTGCGGTAAGTCAAACTAGGCCCCCTATCTGTTCTTACATCTTCGTAGTAATCTGCTACACAACAGCGTGTCAACAATATTATGATAACCAAGTAAGTTACACCCTGTAGCTGGCTATTTTAATAGGACTACTTGTCGTCAAGTCAACAGCAGTCTGAAATTAATAACTCTTCAGAGGATAAAAGGGAAGATTATTAAAACCTCCACGTGTATCACACACCGAAACACTGTTACATATGCACTCTCAAAATGGGCAGTTCTTACAATTTTAGGTTTAGGATCGATATTTTGCGTTTCGCATGTACCCGTATAGTTTTTTTTGTAATGGTTAATTTTTTTCCTTATGTGTGCATTGCCTAGAAAGGCAATGAACGATTATGTGTTAAGCGAAAAATTAAACTTCTAGTCACTTATTCATTCACTGTGTAAACAGGCCATCAAAACACTAAACTAGGTTTATAGGCTGCCAAGTTTGGTAATAAGTTCTTACCAGCAGGATATTTTGTCGTCAGTTGGTTGTTACCGCAACGAGAGTCATTGTGACAACGGCTGGTGTCTGCTGACAAGAACTCAGTGCAGATTAAGTTCTAGTTGTCGAAGCATGACGTTCTGGTGTGATGGTTACTACGACTGCCCTGACCAGTCCGACGAAGCTCAGTGCAACGTTACCACCACTACAACTACAACTACAACAACTACTCTACCTAGTAAGATTTCGTTTTCGTTTGTATTTCCGCCATTTCGGTAATGTATTCCTTCAGAGAGACTCTGAAGGCAAACGGCTGTATTGTGTCTATTGATCGTGAGCAATAATCACGAAATTTTTACTGTCATTTTTAAAAGATCTCTTTACTAAAATTTTTAAGCCTAAATTGATGCGATTACGTTCGGGCCACGTTATTACGTAACGTTTCTAGGAGCAAAATTTTAACATCCCAAATTATTTTTTTCCGTCAGACATAGGGCAGCGAGCGGCTTTACTCTGGGCTCTGCCTCGAGTTTTAATTTTTAGGTTACCCGGAACGGTAGTTTTTGGCGGTTTTATGCTTTACTGCTAATGTACTCCTTATTTTTAACGACAAATCTCCGATTTCACTTAGCAGATCGCCGTACAATTTTGCCACGTGGTCGAATTTAGTATGTCCACGTTGGGTTTTGCCTCAAATTTCTAGCTAAGCTTGTTTTTGTGTTGGTTTGACTAAAACTTTGGGGCGCGATTTTGAAGACAATGATGTGAACACTAATCGATACTCGATGCTCATACCTGAGAGAGACTCTATAGTTTTAAGCAATATAAGAAGTATGCGGATATTTGGCAAAGTCTTCGCGAGAGAAGGCGTCAACCGACGGTAAATTGGTCGCAGTCGGCAGCTGTTCATGCCATTGGTCGACCTGTCTTCATCTTAATGTGACGTTTGTGTTTGGCAGCCACTTTGAGTCCACAGTCAGCGTGCAGTGGACCAGGACAATATCAGTGTGCAAACGGCTGGTGTATATCAGTTCTTGCTTCGTGTACTTTACCCTGGTGTCAGTCGTGGAACTTTCGCTGTGATGGTTTCAGAGACTGTCCTGACAACAGCGACGAGTCTGGATGCACCAGTTAGTTTATGCGTTTGTTTTCAGTTTCACTGTGCGGTTAGAAACGGAAACGATCAGTATATCAGCACTTGAAAACGTGCGTTTTCAGTTATTAGTACATTTTAATTTTGCTACAGTTTACAAATACGGCTTAAGCCGTTTAGGTAAATGTTGTTGAAGCATAATTTTGATCAATTCCTATATCTGCGTGTTAGACTCATAGCTGGAGAGGCTGCAGCTTTTCTTAAAGCCTCTCCCCCTGCCAAGACCTCGCAAAGATGTATTTAATCTAGTTATCTAGTCTGTAGCTTTGTTGATTGTGGAAAAAAATAGAAGAAATAAAATGAACAAAAGATGAGAGGCGGAACCGCGGAAGGCGTCGGTTTAGCCTCAGCTTTGTAATCTTAGTGCCGACAGTAATTACACAATATATATAACGGCATCGCCACTCTGTGTATGCTACACGTAGATGTAACTAGACGCACAGATTGTCGTCCTAGCGAGTTCAAGTGCCACGATGGTCAAACGTGTATCCGTCGATCGAAGCTGTGCAACAGAGTCACTGATTGTCCCGACGGCAGCGATGAGACCGGCTGTCGTATGTACAGTTCAATTCCGTTGTCTCACATGCACTACTGTGTTAATCTGCTTACATTATAGCATTGGACGAATACACTTGGCTGAAAATTTGTTCTCAGTAAAACGCGCGTTGTTCAAACAGAACGAGTTAATTTGTCGCATACTCGCATGATAGTAAATTGACAGCAAATTACTACTATAGTTAGTTACTATAGTTACAGTTTTGTCTATTTTTGGTCAAATCTGTTGCTGTCAGCTTGTCGGTACTCTGGCCAGTTCCGATGTGGCAGCGGAGAATGCATCAATGAAAGGTACAGATGCGACGGACTAGCTCAGTGTACAGACGGCTCCGACGAAATATGTGGTTTGTATTCATGTTTATTTGTTCACATTCGTGATATTACAAGCTAAGCACTTTATTAGTGGCAAAAGCCGAAGTCAATGTGGAATGGTGTATATCATTGGTGTATATTCCCTGAATCCGAGATTTCTCAAGTGATCGAAAAAGAATTTGAGACAAAATTTCTGGTGCCAAATTTGTTTACTTGTGGTTTTTCGGCAAACGTAATATAATATAACAATTATTTAAATTTATTCAACTTTCAATGACACAATAGGTCAGACTGTGGGCGGATTCTCACGCGCGACGCGGTCTTACGCAAGGTCAAAAGTGTTAAGATTTCAAAATTATTGAGAATTAGGTTTAATATTAATTTTAACCCCTAAAAATTCTTCGAAAGGCTAAAATTAAACCCAAAACTGGATCTAAAATGTTTTCGACAAAAACCCGCCTGTATAAAATTTTCACACATAAACGGCTCCTAATCGTTAAATGTCATCGTAGTCCCATAATAGTTGTATAGCGAATAGGCCTCGGCAATATGGCTATGGAAATTTCAAATGCGTAATTATAACTTACTTTCTGCCTACAGGTCACTTGACACGGAGTATGCGCTGTGAACTTTTGGTTTTTATCGTGGGCTTAACGCAAGTCTGAGGCTTACTGCTAAAAGACATTTATGTGATACTGTCCATAACGTATCTGACTTTGGTCGGCTACTGTTTCGAGAGTACTTATGTAAATAGTTTATTAGGGTCTCTTATTCTGGCATTTATATGGTTTTATAGATCATCATTTTGCTGCATACTTACTTGTTAACGAGTCACGAACGATATGCATAATCTGACAGACTGTACCGCCGATCAGTTTCGCTGTGACAGCGGTCAATGTGTCACCGTACACTCAATGTGTGATGGAATCACCTACTGTCTCGATGGCAGCGATCAAGCCAATTGCTGTGAGTATCAACGATGTAATTATCAGAAACAACCATTATTCGGAGTAGTGCTTAAAGTAAAAATAATTATTATACACAGGGCCGTGGAAAGGATGTGAAAACGAGGAGGCAGTGCAGGAGGTCTGGGAGACAGAGTCCCCCAGCGGGGTCCAGGGGCGGAGCCCCGCTGGGGATCTGGGGAGGGGCTTCCTCCAGAAGCTAAAAGCTTTCAAAATTTACTTAACTGAGACTCTTGTTTTGTGATACACATGCTTGACAGTCAAACGCTGAAGGCTTCCGTGTTCATCTGTATATATCTAGCTCAGGCGATCGCAGGCCTAATTTTGTTTGCAACCTGTAGGTAACAATAATACGAGAGCAATGTAAAACGTAAGCGTAACATATTGCACCTTCAGATTTTATACTAAAGGTTTTACATAGGCAGACGAAACCTGGCCTGCTTCCGGATATTCATTGATGATGATGATGATGATGAAAACTGTTATGTTTATATAGGTCTAACTGTTTGTAGCATATTTGGTTGCTAACTACACCCGAAGCCAGTGTCGAATCTAGGCTTCAGCCAAGGGAGGGCGAATATCCGCCTTGTTTTTCCTCCTCTTCCCTTCGATCCCCTTTTTTCCTTCCTCTCCCCATTCCTTTTCTTTCCATTCCCTTTTTCCCTTCCCCTTCCCTTAATAGTAGGATTTCTTGAATCCAGCTAGAGGGTCTGGGGAAGCGCTGTAAGCTCCTCCATCGGGGTCTGGGGAGGAGCCCCAGCAGAAGTCAAATAATCGAGCATTTTAGCCTGAAAATACAACATCTGGCGACAATAATTTTAATTATTTTTTTCGGCAAAGCGCATAAAGGGGCTCATGCATGGAAAGTGGGGCGGCCGCATTTCCGCCCCCTCTTGGATCCGCCACGGCCCTAAGCCGCCGACTTAACCGGCCACCAGCCACCAAAAGTTTTGCTAAGTCGCCGAAAATCGCGGCTAAGCCGGGACTTTAACCCCGAATATGCTAAGCCGGCCGTGAAATTCAGGGCTAGCTGACTTAAGGGTCTATTGTTAACTAAAAATTTGAAAGATGAAAAACTTTCAAAATTCACTTAGCTTAACTCTTGTTTTGCGATACAATTTTTGGAAGTGGTCTGAGAACGAGGAGGCCTCGTCGTGCCTAAATGTAGCTACGGACGCCCTGGCAACCCACGTTTACCGACCCTCCCCCAAAAAATAACCTTTGTAGCTACGGTCCTAATACAGGGAGCAAACCCAAATAATTAGGCCGCGCGCGGAACGGTAATTCTCTGCGGTCCTACTTTCTGCAGCGGATGTTTTTTTTACCGTTAGATCTCCGAGCTACGTCGGCTGATCAGCGTGAAACTTAACCGCGAAGTTACTCCCGTTGGTCTCATAGTTATTATGGCTAATACGCTAAATTTTAAGCCACTTTTCAAATTATCATTGCTGAAAATTGTTGGGAGACTTCTGCCTTTGATGTAAGTAAGTAAGTCCCAATTTATATAGCGCCAAAATATTTAAAAAGAATCAGGGCGCAAAACTATTTTGCTTTGTGAGCGTCTGTCTACGGTTTTAACGCAAATTTACATTTTGTTTGTAGCATGTGGCAGCAATCAGTTCCAATGTCGAACCAAACGCAACTGCATTTCACAGTGTAAAGTTTGCGATGGAGACTATCACTGCGCTGACGGTAGCGACGAAGACAACTGCAGTACGTATAGAATACACTAACACTAATGGAAGCTTTACTTAGCTCGATGCCGGTTGTTGTTCTTCGTGTGATGTCACAGTGTTCAGTGTGTTTGGGCATGTTTGTCAGCAATTTTCGTGGTGTTTTAATGCACGCCGTTTCTACACTTGCGTTGCTGCTATAATATTTTTGTCTGTCCAATGCTATGCATAGCATTGGACAGAGTATAAAATCACCCGCGTGTCCGTGCGTCCAACATTTCTTATGCTATCTTTTTTCCACCTTTCCTTTTCCTTCCCCTTCTCCTTTCCCTTCTTCTTTCCCTTTTTCCTTTCTTTTTCACTTTTCCTTTCCCTTCCCTTTCCCTCCTCTTCCCTCCCCTTTCTCTTTTTCTTTCTCTTCTTCCATTTTTCTTTCGGTGCCAGATAGACGCACGGTCACTATGGACCACCCGATAGACAGGTTATCCGACGGATTAGGTTGCTGGGAATTGGGCCTATGTACGTAATATTGTTTCCGACGTCACCACAGAGGGTAGGCGTGTCATTGTTTACATGTGAATATTTGCTGAATTTGAAACCTATTCTGGAAATATATCGAAAACGGTGAATCGGAGATCAAAAATTCCAAAAATGCCTCCCCTCTTACGAACACCCTACGTCGAAATTTCTTCCTTTAAAAGCTGAAGTAATAAAAATTAAATATTTTTTGCTAAAATTAAATATTCTATAGTAGACGTTAGTACAACCACTGAATTCAATATTAGAAACAAAATGGCGCCCATGACCGACAGTAAACAGCTTCGTCGGACGACCTGTCTGTATGGACCACCCATAGGAACTCGGTTCCCGGGAGTCGAATGGTCACGTGACCGATGACGTCACATGACCCAAAAAGTCAAACTCGTGACGCCATTATCTTTGAGGCGCCATATCTCCATAACGGTGCAAGGTAGACGCATGATGACGATGGACCTTTTATAGTGAAGTGCTGGTGACGAATCAAATGGTCTCGTGACTGACAATGTCTATTGTTTAGTTAAAATAATAGAAAAGGATGAAAGGATCATTGCTGCTGTACAATTTGAAATTAAACTGTTTGATTTTTTCCTCCGGTCTAAACAGCTCACTGATTATATTTATACGGACATAATACCGTAAACTATCGAAATGCATTGGACAGACTCCGTGTTCGTACGAACATTATCTTGTCAATTATGTTTTTAACGCTTTTTTGGTTTAAACAACTTTATAATTAACAAAATCTCAGCAGAATTATTAGGCCGCACGTACGTTTGAAACGGGATGTCTTATGTTTTACGGTTGACGTCATTCGTTCTTCTGCGCCACGAGATCTTCGAAGTTCGTCCTGCAGCCGATCGCCGTAAAATTTTGCCGCATGACCAGAAATGTGCTTAGTGTTATAATCCAGAGCCAAAAAATTAAAGCCATTTAAAAAACATTTGGCGCCAAAAACATGCAACATTCAGTGCAATTTTGCACAACTTCAAATTTTGGTCATTAATATTTTCTGACTTAATGGAGAAATTTAGTATCGGAAAACACGTTATTGACAGTAATTCCGTTTGCTTTCGAAAAAAATCTGCTAAACTTTGGTGAACTAATAACAAAGTTGCACAATGCACATGTGAGTCTGGACCCACCCAAGTACTGTAGACTTTGTCGAAAATAACGTATTTTGTCCACTAGAGGCTGCTGTCTGCAGAAATTTTTATACGCGCTAAAGAATGACCAAGGTTGCTAGCAATCACTTTACCGTAGTTTTTCCAACAATTTTTGGCAATAGGCTTTAATGCGCGCCCATAACTTTAGGGCTAGGGGTATAACTTTACGAAACATTTAGAAGTAACGTTCTGCGAGGCAGACAAGACAATTTTGGTACTACTTTTTGGGGGTGACACCCCGAAAAACCCCCAAAATTTGGAAGGAAGGGCAAAGAACGTGGACAATTTGGCGCGATTTTAAACAGCTACAGACTCTGACCCCAAAGATCTGTCGAGATATAAAAAACCGGAAAAGCAACACCTCTTACGTTGGGCAACAAAAAACTTTGGCACATTAACAATGAGTTAACTATGTTTGTGCCACGTGACGTTGCTGCGAGGGGAATTGTTACTTTTTAATTTTTTTTATCGGACTTACGACGCAGGAAACTTTATGTTGGGATGTTGTCCGTAATTTTTGATGTTATTTTGTTATACACTGCCGCACTGCGTGTATTTGGCTTCAAGTTTATTCATGCTAAACATGTGACGATTAATTATTGTAATTTTCTGATGTGTACGCTGCAGTTGCGATAATTATGTTGCATGTCGCTGGTGCCTATGTGTGCTTAGCTTGTGACGCTGCGACGCAGTTTCGCTGTGGATCTGGGGAGTGTAAGCCGCTGTGTGCACGCTGTGATGGACAACGTGATTGCCGCGACAACAGCGATGAGTTCAACTGCAGTACGTTGTTCTGTCTTCTGCACTCCGGTGATAATTAAATAATTATCATGGGCGGTTTGATTTCCCGGGTAGCCGTGAAACACTTGACTCTCTCGCCCTTTGTCTGCACATGCATAGTCGCCGTCATGGGCGGCGTTAGGAATCTGAAGCGGGATCGACAAAGAGGGAAGCAAGGGCCAGGCGTGCTATTCACGAAAGGTCGTACGCAAGAAATCTTGCGTAGAATGTGCGTACGCAAGTTCTACGCCTGACGTAGGCTATTCACGAAACTGCGTACGTACGCCGTGCATAAAGTTTGCGTAAATTTTGCGTAGAATTTACGCCAGCCACGAGGCTGGCGTACGGTTTGCGTAAATACGCCGAATGATATTTTGCGATATTTACATCGATTATTATCCTGCAATAACTGTTAATTTATTATAGATATCTTTGTCTAAATTAATTTTAGTCAGTTGGTTGCGATAATCATGATGTCACGCAAACTGCCATTACTGCAAAACGGTCAAAACTATATGGACTAAAAATTTAACGACCCTCCTAATTTTTTTTACTTCATTTTACTAAGTTATATTTTTTAATCATTAAATAATCAGTCACGGTCAATCAATCGACCGATCAAAACACGTTTATATAGCGTCATCTGTCGAGAACGAATATCAGAGGCGCGTTTTAATTACCGAGCTATTGGCACGAGTGCCGCACTGTTGCAAAAATTAGGCCTACCTGGCGAAGATATGCAGAGTTGCAGATTCACAAGCGCCTTCCAGTTATTATCGTGATGATCCAGCGTTTAAACTCTCGTCCTATGCAGTTCATTTTGCGTCTCAGCTATTGTTAGCCGACCGTAGGCCTACTTCAGTAACGGTCGAGCTATTGGCACGAGTTGTTGTCCGTCTTTCCGTCCGTCCGTCTGTAACGAATATATTCTGGCTAGTGTTTGGGGAACATTTTCAAATTTGAGTTTGAATGAAGGTGGTAGAAAAAATGTGCATTTTTCAGCGGAAAACTGACCATATCTCGATAACGGTGAGAGATAAGGCCAAAGTCAGTGGCGGTTTTAGGCCCGGACCGGGGGGGGGGGCACAGGCCCCTAGTTTTGCTCCAGCCCCCGGTTTCGTGGCCACCCATGATTTTTTTGGCAAAGATAACACAAATTTTTTTTATGTTTTTGCCTTTCCAAATTTTAGAAAAGCGGCCAAATTTGCGGCTTCCATTGAACGTCCAAAAGCCAAAAGTGCTTCAGCTTCATGGAGGCTTTGCCCGCCCGACCCCCTGACTAGGGGCTCTGCCCCTGAACCTTGCTGGGGGCTCTGCCCCCAGACCCCGTTATAGGCTCGCGCTACTGCGCTCGCCATCGGGCGGGGTCCCGTGCCCCCATGTCCCCCACCCCCAGAAATTGCGGGCTAGAACCGCCACTGGCCAAAGTTACTATAAATCACTAATAGGAAGTGGCATACACCCTTTCAGATAAAATGAAAATCATTGACCTAGATGACCTACAGGGTGGGCCAAAAATGGCACCATTTTTGTATGTCTCATAACTTCACCAAATGTTAACCGATTTTCAAAATTCTTTGACTGTCAGAATCAGGAGACAATTTGCAATAAAACTGTTACTACAAATCCCACTACACCAAAAGTGGGTCGTTACACTACCTTGTGAAATGTCAGTGTCTTAAAGAGTAACATTTAAAAACAGAATGACTTCTGCAACAATATATTTTGAGAAATTAACAACAGAACAACGTGTTTGTTGTCTCAGTTATTGTCTAAAAAATCATGTCTCACAGTTTTTGCATCAAATGCTTAATGTGTCCGCTGGTATTGACTAAAATTTTTAATCGATTAATCTCCAAAAATAATCAATTACTGGTACAACAAATTTTTGGTCAAATTGAAAGATCACGAAAACTGCAAAATTGAACTAATCGAAAAAATGATGATGCAGTACACAAACTGTTTAGCCAAAGTTTACAACTAGTGGAGACTGCTAGGCCTACCAGTATAGGGCCCTACAACCTAGAAGCACAAATCTTTATGACATTTCCTGTGCAAAATAATGTTATATTAGGCCTACAACACAAGTGTTCATCATCAGTCATCTTAAGCTGTTAAAAAGTCTAAACTTTCGTTCAAAATTTTCAATGATTAATGATTAATCCCAAAACAAATCAAGTTGGGTATTGACCAGCTTAACCTACAAAATCCCCAAAAAACCGAAACCTATAATTCCACCAAGCTCAGTTTAAAAAAAGTTTTTTGCAACTCTGCCTAAAGAACTCATAGGCCTATCATAGACTGAACAGCTGTTTTCCATATCAAATGCTTTTTGTCACACAATCAAGGGAAGAAAATATATATATTCATTGTCCATCAGTACAATTCATCAATTGTGCGCTACTACTGGTAACTTCATGCATAAGAGTATAAAATAAGAAAAAAATCAACACATGTAATGCAAATATTTACAGTATAAAATCAAAACGTCAAAGTTTCGGAACAGTTAAAACTGTATCAGATTCAATGCTTTCGAAATCACTGTATGCAAACTAAACCAACAAGTTTTAAGAGCTGATTTCCAGTATTTTTTGTGATGGCTGAATGGCATGACAACACTGAAAAAAATCCAATGCATGAAGCAAACTACATTACAATAACTCACAGAAACATTACTTTTAACAAGCCAAAAAGACGATGGTACAGCAACTGGTGAAAACTGCCAGTGTTTTCTGGCTAAGCTGACTGGCTTTCCACTGGTAATAAATTCATCATTCTTTGCACTAAGTGTTCCTCATAATGCAATAGAGAAAATGCTTTACTGTCAAAATAAATGTCACTTCTTAAGTAGTATTTCATACACCACTCATCACATAATATCCAGAGGCACAGAAACAGAAGATGAATTGTTGTTAATTCGACAAGCAGTAGTACTGCAGTATAGACTGCCTGAATTCCGCCACATTTAAGCGTATTATCTTCTACAACGTGGAGCAACAAAACAGCACAGTAGTTATTATTTGTGACAGCACACTATATGGTACCCTGTGTCTGCATTGGAACAATTATGCTGTGCAAACTAAAATTATGCACATCAATTTAGCATGAATTATCTAGCATCACAGGCATCCTGCATCAGCAGAGCAAAGGGGCAGTGGTGTTGTGGTCAGAGGGAGGGCAAATAAGAGCTGGAAAAATTGCCTGATTTCCCCGCACTAAATTTTGGGCAGTCACAAATTTGTCATAAAATTTTCTTTTCTTGTTAAAAACTTTTCATCTGAAAATGCAAAATTTGGGACTGAAAACATTGGTGAAATTTAAGGGCAAAATTGCAATTTTCAGCATTCATAATATCTTCTGTCGGAACTTTGCAACTTTCTACCTGGCCTACTTTTTTAACCCACGATGCTGCTGTTCACAGCCGTTGCAGTCCATAACTCACTCACCTTTCCACTCACCTTTCCACTGGTCTCCTCCCATTTCACCGAATAATATTTTTCCCAATCCCATATTGGCCGGGCTTACAGTTATGGTTAGGGTTGTGATTAAGGATAGGGTTAGACTTAGCATTAGGATCAGCCTTAGAATTTGAGTAAAGTTTTGCGATTGTGCCAATTCTTTTCAACAACAATAACTATTTTACAATATTTACAGTATTACTACACAGCTCACTACGTATCATCTGCTTAACTAACTAAGTAAGCAAGTATTCAAGGGCTCTCTAACTTTCGCACCATCCAGCCTTAGCAAATTGCAATCATTTCATAGCAATGTGAAGCCGTTTATGAGTATGTTTGCGAGTGAGGAATAGGGTTGAGGTCAGAGTTACAACCCTGACCCTAACCCTATCATTAATGCCAAACCATCCTCGCAGTAATATAAAAGGGAAATGGTTTCACACTGCTATGAAGTAACCTGAAATAAAAGTGATTGATTGATTGATTGAAATATCTATCTTTATTTAGTTGTAGTGTGCATCAAAAGATGTAATGGGGTCCCGGGCACATTCCCTGGTCGAGGGTCAGGGGGCGTTGCACTTTAAGCTTTTGTAAGCCGCAAATTTGCCTGCTTTTTAATATTTGGAAGCGCAGAAATATTACAGATATCTGAGTTGTGCTGCAAAAAATGACGTTTAATAAATCACACCTTGGCATGTTTATGACAATATGACTACCAGAGGGCACTTTGTCACCAGCAAAATTTTTCCTGGAGCAGCCAGGGAGGGGCAAGGGCAAGTGCACGGGGGGCATTTCCCCCCTCTGTTTCTTTCTCTAGTAAAGCCTATGGTCGCCGTATTTCACAGAAGGTTTGAGATAGGGTTAAGTACTTATAGGAGAGGCGTATGGAACAGGTAGACTACTGAGGCTTTAGGTCCCGTTTTTTCCATCCACATTTAATGGCCGATCAAACTGATCTTCGATCAACTTTGGGACTTGATCTGAGATTATCTCAATAACCGTTTTTCCATCACCAATTAACGACTGATCGTTCATCAAATCTCCCATCAAGTTGATGGCCGAATATTGGCGGATCAAGTCAGATAATTGACGATTAAACGTGGCGATCTGCAGTTCGTTGCTTATTCGCACCAGAAACGTCGCTTCACTTCGCCGGTCAGAACGGCAATTCACGCATTAAAATAAAGTTTTAGGCATGGCGATCAATCACTACCCATCATTTCATACTTTGCATAGTGTTTTGTAGAGAAATAAAATAGATAGACGTTCCCGTATTGATTTGCGATAGAACATATTTTTGACAGCAGACGATATCGTTGCTACGGCGTCCACTCGCAGCGCATGCTGGGTAATTTAGCGCAACACCGCAAATTAAGGTCATTGTCAGCCAATCAGATTGGCATAAAGTAGGCTCAGTTGACGGCGGATCAGCTAATCGCCGATCACGTAATTGGAGATCGAAAATCCATAGAAAAACGAAACACAGTTGATCTACGATCAATTCTGAACATCAAGTTGATCGGAGATCAGTAAATCGGAGATCAAATTTTATTTGATTGGCGGTGGAAAAACCGGATCTAAGCGTGGCGATCTGCAGTTCGTTGCTTATTCGCACCAGAAACATCGCTTCACGTCGCCGGTCAGAACGGCAATTCACACATTAAAACGAAGTTCCAGGCATGGCGATCTGTCACTACTGATCCATTTATACTGTGCATGGAGTTTTGTAAAGGAATAAAATGGATAGACGCTCCCGTATATATTTGCGATAGAACGTATTTTTGACAGCAGACGATATCGTTGATATCGTTGCTATGACGACGTTTACTGGCTACGGCGTCCACTCGCAGCGCATGCTGGGTAATTTAGCGCAACACCGCAAATTAAGGTCACTGTTAGCCAATCAGATTGGCATAAAGTAGGCTCAGTTGACGGCGGATCAGCTAATCGCCGATTACGTAAGTGGATATCAAAAATCCATGGAAAAACGAAACACAGTTGATCGACGATCAATTCTGAACATCAAGCTGATCGGAGATCAGTAAATCGGAGATCAAATTTGATTTGATTGGCGATGGAAAAACCGGACCTTAGTGTCGTTATTTTTTAGCAGTCTTAAAATTACATACTGTAACAAAGTAGTCTGTGTGTACGGACGACCTTAGCTTAGGGCTTTTTTATGAACAGAATTCACGGATAGACAAACGAACATTGTTTGTGTTTATGTACAGCGTGTCCAGATAATACGTTTCAGTGCCAGAGTAATGGGATCTGTATTCATATGTGTCAACTGTGTGATGGATACTCACAGTGTGGTGACTACAGTGATGAAACCAACTGTACCGGTGTCAACGGTACGTACTGACATGACGATCACGTTATTCCGTCGTCTGTGTAACTGTGTACGTTACAGTGAAAGTGTGACTTAATGTTATGCTTCAAACACAACTTAGTTTATGCAGCGATATTTTACTAGTTTAACAATGGCCGCGTTTAGACTCGTTCATTAAGTAACTAAAGTCACACTTTCACTGTAACGTAACAGCTCGACTGAGACAATTAATAAACTGCGTGTAACATTAACCTAGACGTCAACTACCTGACATGAATGGAATTTCAGCTGTCAAGTATACGCAAACGCAGCTTGAGTCTTATCATTTCTGTAATTAGGATTTTTTAAAATTTAATAATTAATAGTTGTTATCTTATCAAGTCACCTTAAGGGGAAGTCAGGCGAACGACAAAATCGGCCGATTTTATCTGCCGACAAAATCGCTCGATAGAAATCTGTCGTGTGTCATGCAAAAATCGCCCGATTTCGTCGGCGAAGATAGAGCATGTTCTATCTTCGACGATTTTGTCGGCCGACTTTTTGTATATCCGACAACAAATTTTGTTTATGTTGCCATGGTGATTGTTTACAACGGAAGATGAATACTTATTTTAGTTATTTATTGTGTTTGTTATTTATTTTCGTTCATCAGATGCAGAAAAAAAGTGATGCAAGTATTATTTTGCGATCTGCATTCGGCTGTTGTGCTAGCTGATAT
>Ga0209367_1001161_pt1 | contig 31239 bp, 21 predicted proteins | sample WorMetLIZISLAND2_FD_187412 | JGI IMG/M metagenome (GOLD analysis project Ga0209367, IMG submission 187412) | Marine gutless worms symbiont microbial communities from Max Planck institute for Marine Microbiology, Germany - Olavius geniculatus... ...
ATTTTGAATTTAGACACCATTTTATGTCAAACTAAATTTGATCTTAAATAATAATTTAAATTTTTTTATTCCAAATTTTTATTTTTTTTAAATTAGATTATTTTTAACATTTAGAATTTTATTTTATTTTGTTCAGAATTTTTTATTATGAATTTCAGCTCCATTGTATTTTACTTTTAAATGTAATTTTTAACTTCACTTTATTTTAAATGTATTTTATGTTATTTTAGTTTATTTTTAAATCTTATTTTTTTGAATTTAATTTATTTTATTTTGAATTTTTTTATATTTTTATTTTATTTTAATTTTTATTTAATTTTAGATTTTACTTATTTTGAATTTTATTTAATTTTGACTTTTTTGTAACTGTTAGTTTCGCTTTATTTTGAATTTTGGCCCCATTTTATGTTGCTTTTGGAATTTATTTATTTAACCGGACTGGCAGTTTCAGGACCGGTCTTGTCTTCAGGACTGGTTAGCTGGTCAACCGGTTAACCATTAACAACCCTAATTGAGAAATGGAACATCTGATAATCGGAGTAACTGAATGCCACTGTGTGCCCTGGTTGTACTTAAACAGCCAGGTTATTGTATCTTGTTCTGGATGATGTATGTGTTGTCATATATTTTAGATTAAAATCATGTACCAAATGTTTATGTGTTTTTGTGTAAATTGCCAGATTATATAGTGTGAAATATGGCACTGTTCTTTTCGGATGCTTCTGATGTGTCAAAATCGAAAAAGCCGGGCATGAGAATGGAGAAATGTCTGCTTGGTCAGCAGGAGCTTGATGTGCCTGAAATCATGATGGAAGATGTGAGATTTAATTTTTTCTTGACATTTTGTGCTGCCATGTTCATTTATTTCCAGTCACTACTTTCTCGGCATTGTTTTTAAAAATTGATTTTGCATTCTGTATTTTAATATGCAATTTAGCTGCATTTTTCTGTTTTTGCATTGCTTTTTTCTTTTAGTTTAGTTGATCATTCTGGCACATTTTGAAATTGTACAGTTGTGTTGCAGTTGCATACTCTATAGTACATCATTTTGTTGTATTTTGGTTTTAGATTCGATTATTTTCAGATGTAATGAGTCAGTCAACATGGGACAGTGTTTTTTCCGAGTCACAACGTCAACACCTAATGGTGACTTTTGTCTAGACTGACAATGATGTTACTTTATTTGCAGTTTAGGATTATGGAAGCTAATGTTTTAAATTTTTAAGTATATTTATAGTGTGTAGATTACAGGAGTATTATATATATATTTGATTAGTATTAAAATTACTATTGCTGCTGTATGTACTTACTTACGATGCAGTATTTTTCTATTTTTACAGACATTCTTACCAAGCTTTCCTGCTAACGATGAAGCTTACAAGAAAGAAACACTTGAGTAAGATTTTGTTTTATATTTAAATTTTTATTGATTAAGTACGATTTAGCTGACAAAGTATTTACATCATTGTAATTTTTTTTCTTGTTGCATTTTATGCTGTTTGCAGTTGAGTTTAATGTTGATAAATTCTGTAGTACTAGAATGAAACCATATAGCTGTTCAGATTTTTCCGTGTGCTTAGTGTGGTTAGCAATGCATATAGCTGGTTAGCTTATCATTAACTTGTATCTTTGTAAGCTGTCATATGTGCAGTATTGTTGTGAACCGTATCTCTGATTTTTCAAGGAATGTTTGAGGAATTGGGTAATCTAAGTTAAATCAGAGAACAATGTGTGTCACGTTTCTGTTGGTAGATTTTGCAGTTTACATAATAGTTTCTGTGTAACAAGTTTGTGTATTTCTGTTCATTATCTTTTTCACTGTTTTAGGCTGTTATTTACCGGTGACACATTCAAGTTCTGCAATCCACTGAAACGTTTTTTCAAGAAAATGAGAGGTATTCTGCATTCATTGTGCATATTGATGATTTTATATTTTGTTAACAGCAAAATGTTTAACTCTCTTGTGATGCAGCAGTCAAGAACGAACAACAAAGCTGTGAATTAGTTATAGGGGCATAATCATACTGTATCTTGAAAATTACTGTTAGCTTTGTCATTGTAGTTTTTTGCTTATATTTGAGGAAAATGAAGATGCATATTACCAGGGAGAGCTAATGATTTTGTGTCCATTGTAACCACACGTGGGTTTGCTGTGAACTTTTAGACGGCATATTTCTGCCAGACATTGTCAAATATGCGAGACTATGTCGGAAAGCTAAGGAGAGAGAATATCGCTACCAGCAGAAATTGTATTACGGACGTTTGCTGCGAGAGCTTCTGGTTAATCGACAGGTCAGCGCAAGTTAATGCTTAAGATGTTTATATTCTTGCATATATGTATGTTTGAGGAATTTGAGTGAGTAAGTAGGATAGGAAAGTGGCAAAGTGAGAAAAGTTGAATCTGGAGATCACTAAATGTCGATTGCTGCCTGCTATATGGTGGTAGTTTAGAGTGCAGTGATCTTTAGAAGACAGCGAAAGTCGCTATAAAGCATCACTTTTGTCAGGTACCAAATTATACCTATTTATGATGGGAATGCATGGAGAAAATGGCTTAGAGTTCATGTGTCACTTAAGCTGGCCTTCAGTTGAGCTTACATGTTTATCGTTATGCCATTGGTGATAGGTGAATTTGTCATTCCAGACATGCAGATACGGAATGGTTGAATCTGCTAAACCCACTCTATAGGAGTGGAGTAATAAAGAAATTTTAACACTCCCGACATTAATAATAAGATAATAATATAGCAATTTATGCAGCGCACAATGTCATCAAGCTGAATCTGAGGCGCCAGCAGTTGCCAGATGGGTAGTGATGGGCTATGGTTATTATTTATTACATTGTTCAGTGCACCTATATCATAGCTGGTATAATCTTGTTGGCCGCACATAACTGCTCCTGTGGATTTAGCAACAACTTATGCCACCTGAGATGCTACAGTAAAGAGAGTTTGCCAAGCTAGCATGGAGTAGTGTTGTATTTACTGGTTAAAAGTGGTTACAGTAAATTAGTAAGTAGTAAGTTAATAATTAGTTAGCTAATGATGCATTTATATTTATGACATGACTGTTCGTGTTCTGATCAGAGAATTCTGGATGTGCTGTACTGTTTACCACCTGAGGAACACCTGACCTTTGACCGGGCCAGTTTCAGAGAACATCGAGGTCAAGACCAGCAGACTATCGAATACAGAGTCCAGCAGAAGTGCCACCAGTATGACAACCATTTGCTTCTTTAGAGTAATTTCATGGTCATCGTCGTTATTTTAAAAATATCTGTACTTTTTGTTGGGTATTAGATTTGAATGGGCATTGTAGTATTGTAATGCTGTAATCGTAGGAATATTTTTGACTCACAACAGTGTGATCAATTTTATAGCCATCAGGTGTCGGGAATTTTGATGCAAAATTTTCACAACAGTACACTCAGTACTGATGCACATATTATGTAGTTTTCATGCCCTAGAGTTGCTAGATATTGTTTCTTTTTTTATCGTTTGCGTTCGCAATTTTGTAAGTAAGTTTTTTAGAGCTAAGACTTCAACAGAGTACTGCTGTTGTATTCTGCCCTATGGGCAGGTTTTTGTTGGCCATCGACACCATCTTGCCTGCTCTTGTGCTGGCTTTTTGAGTTGTGAATAATCCATGTCTTTGTCACTTGTCTCCAGTAGCTAGCTCAGTAGCATTTTTTTGGTCTCCTTCTGCCCTACTTCCCTGGCAGTTGATTTTCTAACACTGTTTTCACCAAAGAACCATGATGCAACACATATCCCAAACACCTCCTCTGTCTAGTCCTCAGTGTATCCATGTCTGTGTGTCAACAGAGTACAAGCCAAAAATTTAACATGAGAGCAGGTTGTGTCCAGAATGTTACTGATAACATTCCTATGTATCATACTTGTCTTTATTATCTTTGATCTGACCGTAGGTTTCACAGCCTTATTGCTTTCCAAGCTGAGTACTCTGCTGGTATCGGCTGTGTCAGATTGTTAGCGGAAGTGAACGAGGAATGTGGCCAAGGCTACGTATCATCTTCGTCTGATGGTGAGGACTGCGCTGGTTCATCTGCATACAAGTCACAGGCCGGCAGGTGGTCGCATATGAAACTGTTCAGTACTGCTGTAGACTTGTCCGAGCACAGTCCATCGACAGTTACCGACACGTTCGCTCCCAAGTCAAGTCCACACCACGCCAAGACGTCATCACATGCACACCAGACACCTGGTTAGAATAACTGTCACTCGTCATCTCATCATCATCATAGTCACAGGATTGTACGTGGTATGCGTCAGTGGCGTTGGGGCATGGGGTTGCTTCTAGTCCAAATTTTGGGCTGTCGGAAAATTGTCAGACATTTTTTTTCCAGAAAACTTAGCCCATTATTCAAATTCTGGGTCTGAAAACTTCCTTTTGGGGGAAATTTAGGGGTATAGTTGAAATTTTGAGCATTTTGTTGGAAATTTTTAGTTGTCTGCTGGAAAATTGCAACTTTTTACCTTGTTGGGCCAGCTTCTTTATTAACTCACAAGTCACGACACTACTGGTATGCATCCGCATTGCACTTCAACACCATTCTGCATTCTGTGCGAATACAAAGATCATTAAAAACTGAATATTGAATCCAGAAATAAACCGATAAAATTTTTAAAAAACTATAATTGGTTTGTTCTTGTCCAAAACTTTTTTGTTTCAAGTTTTAACATGTGTTGCACTTTTGCTTGATTAATTTTACTTTATATCAGCTAAAATTTATACATAAATTTATACATAAATTTACCAGCACATAAATTTGTTTCTAAAGTTTCTAAGTGTTTAAGTAAGATGTCATGATTTTCACTTTTATTTGTGTTAATGTCAACTTACTGAATACTGGTCTTTGTACCAATACTACTTAGTGGGCGACTTCACTTTTTGACTTAGACTTTCGCTTAGACTTTTCGCTGAGCCAAAGCTAAAGCTGAACGCTAAAGTCTGTACTTAGACCAAAGTTCATCTAAACGATTAAAAATGGCGGAAAACTGGTAAACCTAACAGGAAACAAATCAACCATTTATGCTTGGACTTGCTTATTTAATTGCGTAGCGCACGCAAATGACGTAATGATGTAACGTCTTATGTCATTGTGTAGCCATTACGGCATCTATTTTTGGTTCCAGACTGTTTTAATTTACTCGCTCAGCTAAATCACTTCACTTTTTGACTTAAGTAGGTACTTAGACCGAAGTTTAGGCTCAGCGAAAGTCAAAGTCAAAAAGCGAAGTCGCCCAATGTTAGTGTCACGTTTGAGGTCACTGTCATAAATACTGTTAATTGGATGTGAAGACTGAAGACTTGATATCAAATAGTTGATATAAATTAGTTTAGAAATTCAACTGTCGAATGTTTTGTTGCACAGTCTACTAATATACAGCATGTGCCATTGCTGGTGAACCATTGTAATTGTTGTAAACTAAACCGTAATGCAAGTGATGTAACTGAAGCCTGGGTGAAACTGTGGCGGCGTAAAATTTTATGCTGTTTCAGGTGTGAAATCGACAAAGCGACCGCATCGGAAGGTGATGATGATGATGTTGGACATGTCTGATGAGAACTATCACTCAATGCTGCTTAAGCACAAACGTCGCAAACTTGAGGATCCCGTGCGTCTTCGTTGATTTTCTTCTAGTTAGTCTGAAAACCGTTAGATTTAGCACGTTTGTCACAAATGTCTGTCAGATGCACTTGAATTGCTGGACTATCCTACATGGAAGAGACTGAAATAAACAGTTTATTTGGAAGTATGCTATAGATTTATCAGAACTTTTTTTACAGTGCTAACAAATTTTAGTTACACTGTTTTTATTTTTGTTAAGCTGTTAGGCTTTAGGGTGCTTACATCGCTGTAATCATGACTTGATTCAGTGTGATTGAAACTTTGCATGTTTTTTGTGGTGTTTCAATGGAAAGAAGACTAGGTCATCAGTGCATACTCTGTGATGACTAGGGCCCACAGTTTTCCACGGGTTGAGGAATTTTGAGCCGAGCTGCGGAATGTGCCCTTTTTCGTAGAATTTTTTATATTTTCACGGAATTTCGCAGAATTTTGCACAAGTTGAGAAATGACTGGCAATTACGATCGTTCACTTGATGACGTAATTTTGTCGTGGAAGAAATTAAACAAAACTGCCTGAAACTGTGGGTGCTGATAGCTGTCGCAATACGACAGTGGCACAATCATAAATAAACACAACATGACATGACAGATTACACTTTTGAAAAGAAAAAACATTGATAATTCTTTTTGTATGTTGCTAGGGTAGGGTTTACTCACAAATAGAAGATCGCAATAAGCCGCAGAATTTGGACAATAATTTTGCCGCAGTGAGCTTCGAAATTTTGCAAACTGGCCCGCATAATTTGGCCAAATTTTTCACGGAAAACTAGGGGCCTTAGTGATAACGAGACAGTTGATTATTGGTATAGTTGTATTTTGATTTCATTAAGCTCCAGCTGTTTTTAAAAGTTGGCCATCACTGAAGTAACACTGCTGAGGGTAAATTGTTTTATTTAAATCCCTGACTTTCAGTTTTACTTATGTACGAAAATGGACAAAAAGCTTTCAGATTCTAAGGGGGGGGTGCTTTCATAATCCGCACTCCACCTGGATTCTGCTATCTCATTATAGGCTCGCGTTCAAACTTGTTATTGTTTACCCACACAGTCAGCCACACATTCTACCCCCTCCCTGCCTTTTGACAAAATAATTCTGTATTCCCCTCTGCTCGTTGTATGTTTCTGCTAACATTGAAGGGTGGTAAACTGTATTAATATTTGGTGACGGTCTGCATTTTTGCTGTTGTTAAGTGTGTCAGAAATTTTTTGCATGATTTTTTTTAATTGTTTGGTTGAGATGTGTTTTTTTCTGTCTGTTGGTCAGAATCATCCAGAACTGAACACCGAGGACATAGTGCTTGAAGATCTTATTGCTCGTGTTCAGACATCCAAGAAGCCAAAAACAATTGGTACCGGTTTACTTCTTTGTATACCCCCTGGTTATTTTATACACTTTGTTCATGAAACGGCCATCTTTATTATGCTTGTGTGCATGTGTATTTAGGTAGTTTATTATTGTAAGCCTAATTCGTCTTTTTGGTTTGAGCAATTTCTTGCTTTTTTGTCAGTTTCGGCACAAGCGATTGCCTGTAGTGACTGTCTAAAAGTGACCTGCAATGTGCCAAGTGGGACATAAAACTCTACTCACTCAATCACTCAGTACTTGCTGATTTGTTTGAAAGGTCACAAGAGGAAGATGAAGCCACCATCTGATTCGGCAGCTGATGAGCTCAGTGATTGGTCGACTGTGAAGACATTACAGAGCAGCTATTCGCCGCAAACCGTGGAACATTTCGGCACTTTTCATTCCGTTAAACACAGCACTGATGACATTCAGGACACAGTTGGCGTGCTGTCAAGGTTAGACCGTCATCTGTGCGTTTAAGAGTTTGATTCAAGCTGGACATTGAAGCTTCGGGGTGTCGTTGATCACTGGAATTCTCTGACTGATAAATACAGAGTCAGCATTCTGATCTTATGCTGCAGCAGTGCTGAATTAAATTTTTTTAGCATTAAATACTGCACCACCAGCAATGCCATGTGGGCTAGAAAGCCAACTGCATCATACCCAAGATGTTCTTCTGTGACAACTCACTGTTCCAGACTAATCAGAATTAACTTCTGGTAAAATAGACCAGCTGTATAAAATTTGGAAGTAGTAGTGAAAGTAAATATGATATTCTATATTTATTTATGAGGAATTCCGCTAATGAGTATAAAATGGTGGTTTTAGAGTTTTGACTCTGCTGGTTAGGTGACTGCAGGGGCACCTGCCCTGTATAAATGTTTGTCACAACAATATCCATCCGAGACTTTGCTGTTGGGGTTTAGCTTAACTGGGAGTAAGTTAAAAAAAGCTATATTTGGATGTGTGTTGAAATTGATGTCTGTGTTGCATGGCATGTCCTGATGTTACAGAACTGCCACATCACATCAGGCAGTGTCCAGCTCGCATCCACATTTCTTCAGCCTTCTGAAAGAAATCATCTGCTCTGAAACTGAGCAGAAAATCAGCCTCACGAAGGTAGATTTCAGTGTGTTATGTGAAGAGTAATGATCGTGTAACATTTTTTCATTTTTCTGTTTTATTTTTACTGCTTTCATGCTGTTCGTTGGTCGACTGACGGGGCATGTAGCCTGAAAAGTGTTCTGGTTTGATATAAAGATGTCGGAAAGTTTATTTCTGTGAAACTCATTACTGGAATAGTTGCTTGGAATTCTGACATTGGCAACTCAGTTTTATAGGAACATTCGCCAATTTCTGATGAAATATATTGCTTGTGGCATAAATCATACATCAACAAAGTCATCGCACAGTGTTTTCTATGTCGGTAGTGAATTGCTAAAATTGTGATATGTTGTACAGTTAGAAGAGAAGGTGCGTGATTGGCAGGACACAGGTTTGACTGCTGGCAGGTGCTTTCCGCTGACAGAGCCGGCTAGCTGGACTGGCCTTATTCTGTCTGCTGTTAGATTTCTCTCCGATGGCATTCTTGGCAAGTTTTTTGCATAAATATTGTATCTATTTATTGTTGTATTATACAATTACTGATGCAGTGAAAGAGATAAAGACTTTGCTTATCATTATGCTTGTTGACAATTTTTCAAAAATGTTGAACATTTTACAACTGAGTGTACACTGTACAGCTATAGCTGATGTCTATTTTCATGTATGAGTCCTTGGCATGCTGTTTGCCATTTTCTGTAATGTTATAATATTTGAACGATTTTGAGTATTATATTTCAATAAACTCATAGACTAAACAGCATCTGACAGGCTTTATAAAGTCATTAGATTATAACACTTTTCAGCCTTTGATCTTTAATACTTTTCGATTGTAAAACTCCTAAGCAAGTATACATGTCATATTGCATGTTTTTTCCGTATTGGTTTTGCCTCATTCTGACAGTTCTGTATGTTTGTGGATAGGCTTGGCCCAGGAGAATTTCTGTCCAGTGCTGGACTTCAAGGAGCGACTGCAGCATGTGCAATGGATTGGTCATGGTAGTGATTCAGAGAACGAGTTAACAGCACTCTATGATATCTGGCTACTGAACCACGGCACTGAACTGCTACAGACAAACACAACTTCACCGGCTGTCACACCTCCACCACGAATGTATGCATATTTTGTCTTTATAGTAGACCTGCTGAAGCGTTAATTTTTTAAACACATTAATTAACATGTTGCTAATGCACCCAGGCCCATTGACAGGGAGAATAGGGGTGGGGGTAAGTTATCCCGTGCCCCGCGATGTTTGGAGGGCCCTGCCTGTATAATATAGAAAGTTAAAAACACACTTTTAAATGTATAATCAGCAACAACTGACGACGTCGCTATTAGCCTGTCGTCGGAATTATTATTTATTTACAGTAGTGATGGAATGGCAACCACAGTTTAGTTACTTGAATTTATTCGATTGTCAAATAACTGCAGTTTAACGGAATATTGGAACTTTTCGTTCACCGAATTTAGTAAATTAACATAAATTTATGTATGTGCATTAATTTTTTAATGCGCATTAATTTATTAATGCATTAATGTGTGAATTTGACAGCTCTACTTTATAGCTGTATTTGTTTTGTTGTAAAAATTTCGAGATTCTTTTACATCCCATTTCAGTTTGTTTTGCTTTTTAAAGCGATTTGGTATTTGAAATGGCATCATCCAGTATAGTGTCATTCAGTATACTGCTTTAGGCAATTTTTTTGCAAGGGAATCTTTGCCTATGGTGGCTGACTGGAACTGTGTTTCTGTTGCTTTTGAGCACCTGATCAAGACAGTTAATTTTCTCCCAGATGAAATTGATTTAGCAGTATTTTGACACTTTCCACCTACTTGATTTTTGTTATGCTCGTGCGTGCTACATATAATGGGCACATTGCAAAAATTATTATCAGATGATAACAGTGATAATGGTGTTTCAGCTTATTTGTCCAGCAGGTTTGGTGAAAACTCGCATCTGTATTGCAAAGTCAGCTAGTTTCTAGCTGTACTGTTAGTGGTGTTTTGAACATGTGAGCCAGAAAAACTTAAGCGAGTGACCCTCGAGATCGGACATGATTCTACAGATGTTTTGAGTCATGTCAGTGGCTTGTTTTTACATTGATTTGCATGGCCACTTTCTGCTGATAATGTCACCATTATGTTGAAATATGGTGACTTAATGCTTACATTGTTGGTTTGATGAATCTGATCATTGCAGGTGGACTGACTATAAGGTACGACCTTCTACGGAGAAAGAGAAACGAGCTTTTCAGATGCAGGTTCGATTGTTTACTGGTTATTACGGCATACTGCTGTATGTTAAAACAAGTGACAGTTTACTTTGATAGTAACTTCATGGAGTTTGGACCAGTTTGAGTAATTTTTGCATCAATTTAACAGCAAAGTATTCTGCATGTGATCAGAATAATGTGCTGTGAATTTATCTTGAATGCATACAAACATTACCCGATTAATACTGCTGTATATGTGGTTAGGATGAGTTAGAAAAGTTTACCTTGACTGCGTTGAAAGGTTATCATCTTTTGGTGTTTTGCAAATGTCACTAGCTAGTAAAATGTAGTGCCAGAGCTGTTCCAAAAATTTCACTTTGGGGGCAGCATAACCTGGAGTAACTCTGCAACAGATTAGTTAAACAAAAACAGTGAGCTGGTAAGATATACATTTGACCACAACGGTGCAGTGAGTGAGTATCGTTTTACGTCCCACCCAAAACAATATAGGTCATTTCAGGGACGGCCTTTCCAGGCAATGCGCGTACACGTAATAACGCAAAAAAAGTTTAATCTTTACAGAAAGTTTAATTTTTATGAAACACAAAACCTAAAAACAATCTAAACCTAAAATTGTAAGAACTGCCAATTCTAAGTGTGCATATGTAAGTAAAAGTAAAGGCAGTTTTAATAATCTTCCATCTTATCTTTCAGACAGGCATCAATATCAGAATGCTGTCTATTGGAGGACAAGGGGTACAAAACTTGTTAGTTGGTGGACATTTGTTAGGGTTGGCGCCAGTGTTGAACTAGAGGTGGTAGCAGCTATCGATGTTACTATTTAGGCACAATGTCACAACTGTTTATGCTTACCTACAATTTGAACTATACATTTTTAGCATCATGTTTTGCTTTCAACTCTCATGGAGATGTTGTGGTACATTATTGGGCTTAGTGTGTCATATGTCCGCTACAGGAACGTGAAAGGTTTCGGAGCCCGCACAAAGCATTTACGTATCGCATTCATGGATATGAAGCTGTGGTTGGACCTGTTAAAGGCGTTCTTGCGAAGGAAAATACGATGAAGCCGAGAGAGCATGCATTTCTTATCAAAGAACGACCATCCTATGTTACTATTCTCACACTGGGTATATGGAGCTGTGTGCATAAATGTAAAATATGTAAAATGTAATTTATATAGCACATTACCACAAGAACCTCTAATGCACTTGACACACTACTACCACAAGTACAAGAACATCTTGTATGTGTGTATGCTATGACTGTATGTGTGTCAAATTAACATTCGTCTGGTTTCATCTTTTTCTTTTTGATACAAGTTCTGAGCTCATGTTTCTATGTTCATAATCTAGCCTTTGGTTGATTGCGATAATGCTGTAGTGCAGGGTCACTTTACATAGTTTGGGTTATCAGCATGCATGTTTTCAGATAAATTTTTTAGATGCACGAGGGTCTGATGGTCTCGTCTGTGATCTTACTGCTAGCTCTACAGTTATGTGTAACACACTATTTTTGTACACAGTGTTTCATAAAAAACAACCTCTTTTTCTTTTTTTTCACAATTCACTCAAATGATGTTTAATTTACATGAAATTTTTACTAGTTGTAGCTGAAGAAATACTGATTCAAAATATTTCAACAAAATAGGGCTATTGATTAAATATTCTTTGCTAGTCGTGACGTAACGATGACGTCATGATGTGTCGTGAGTACAAGCTTGCTTGTTTCAACTGGTGCTGTCAATTGCTACCCTGCTTTGATGGTGAAGTTAATCGGGTTTGCTGATAAAATAAATGTTAATCGTGTCAGCAATAAGCGACATGGGGGCAAGAAATCGGGTGTCTTGCAGGCTGGAAACTCAACCATGTCGCAGTCTCTGTGTGCTGGTGCATTGTCTTGCTGGAAGCTGCAAATGTCAAGCTATCCCCACTAGTGCATGAAAGCGATTGTTTTGGGCGATTTTTGTTTCTGCAATGGTAAAACTTTAAAATTTGTCATAAGTGAACCAGATGACTTTCACCATCAAAGCAGGGCAGCTATTCAGCAACTGACAGCACCAGTTGAGATGAGCAAGCTTGTACTCACGACACATTATGACATCATCGTTACATCACGACTTGCAAAGAATATTTAATCAACAACCACTTTTTGAAAAGATATTTTGAATTAGTATTTCTTAACTACAACTGATAAAAATTTCCTGTAAATTGATCTTCATTTGAGTGAATTATGAAAAAAATAAAAAGGGGTTGTTTTTTGTGAAACACCAGGGGTGCATATATTTGTAAAAGTTTTGTTCAATCAGTTGTTACATATTGTGATTGTGGTTGCAGTGCATGAATGCGTGGCGCGTCTGCCCAATGGTGAAGGCACTCGCAACGACATCTGTGAACTACTTAAAGACTCGCAATTTCTTGCTGCCGGAGTTACCGACAGCCAGGTCTGTTGAAACTTCATTAGTCGTCAGTGTTTGTACACTTCTACACTCCATGCATGGTATATCGTAATTTCGTCGCAGAACCAAATCTTTTTACAGGCAGTTAATTTACTATTATTATCTCCGCCAAGGTGAGTGTAGTGAACACTGGAGAAGATTAAGAGATTGGCTGTTCTGTTTGTCTGTCGTTCCTTCTGTGTACATGGTGATTTATAATAGCAATGACGTTATAGCACCAACAGCACAAGCAGCAACGCTGGCTATTACTTTTCTCTCTCTTCCTTCTCCCCCCTTTCCTTGTTGTATCATGTAGTTGTAGGTGTTGTTGTATTTGTAGGTGTAGTAGCAGTAATAGTAATGTTTAAATCACTTCACTTGGTGGAGATATGCACTCTCATGAGTGCCTTCTAGTTATTGTATATTTTTATTTTACCATAGGGCATAAAGATCACAGGTGCTAAAACAGATGGATTAGATGCAAACAGTGGAGTGGCTGGAGAACTCTAGAAATTTTCCATAATTTCCTGACCCAGTTGCGAGAACCAGATATTAAGAGTCTTTCAGATAATTGTATTGTAGTTAGATGTAGAAGAAGGAGGCAGTAAATGCTGATCTGCTGCCAGTAGATTCCATGTACGTCTGTGTTTGTGTAACTTGTAGCTCAACTCGGTGGTGAGTGGAGCGCTGGATCGTCTGCATTATGAGAAAGATCCTTGCGTCAAGTATGACGTTTCAAGAAGACTGTGGATTTACCGACACCGCTCTCGGGCTGAGGATGAGTTCGGTTGGTATTTTGTTACTTACTTGTTGTAATTTTCATCTACATATATATACATTGTGCAACATAGCCTGAATCTAAGATATGCAGTGCACTGTTGCCAAAGTTATTTATGCACCAGTAGATGTAGCATCTCTTAAATTTCATATACACATATGCAGTTGTGGTATGCATTTCTGATAAATGAGAAAGTGCGCTGACCAATTTTGCCATTTGCTTCTTGCCTAGATGTGTATTGCTCATACAGTCCTTGTTTCAGAGTGAACAAATGCCAAGTTGGTGGTCGCATATTTACTGATTGCAGCTAGAATAAAATCAGAATTTTAAAGATAGGTAAAGTAAGATGATTTCAGTTGTGAAATATGCAAATAGTGACTGGCGTCAAGGTCAACATTGAAAAGTTTATCTCTGAAGTTTGTAAAATGTTGTCTCGAGATGGAAGATCAAGGGCAACATTTTATGAACTGAGGGGATAAAATTTTCAATGACAATCAACACGCCAGTCACTGTTTGTTTTGTTATACTTTGAAACCAAACATTTCTACAAGTCAGCAAATGAACAATTACGAATAAACTGTGACGACTTCAATGTTGCCCTGTGTGCAGTTGGCGGGCAACAGTGTGCGCCGACAGTGAGTATTTGTTAACGTAACGTAACGCAATTTGGACCAATCGCATGCAGATATTTTTCGTTGAGGTATAACAGTTTGTTTTGTTGCACACTTGGCTGGTCTAGTGCAGAGTTTCTGTTTGTGTGTGGTGGGTGACCTGCAGAGCGAATCCATCACGTCCAGTGCATGGCAGCCAGAGCGAAGAAGAAAGCTCTCACGAAATGTAAGCCCGGAAAATCTCTGCCAGCTGCAAAGGTCAGTTTTTCTTGGATGTCAAAAAGCATCCACTCTCATAATGCAGTGACATTGTGTAGATCGCTTGATATGGGGTTCTTGGTAGTCATTTCAGCAGCAGGTGTTATGTTAGTACTTTGGTGCCATAGCAGGACTTGAAGCCTGGAATCGCCTTCCATCAGATGTACGTGCAATGGATTCGGCCAACTCTATTAAAACTGCTATGAAGACATTTCTGTTTTACATTGCCTATTTTTACAGACTTCAAAAGGTGTCTTTTTAATACAGAGTGACTTTGGCTGATAAATTTTATTAGAATTTGTCCATAAGGCCAAAATTTGTTGTCGCTGAGAACTTTCTGTATATAAAGAAAATACTTACTTGTACAGTACTGCATTTTACCGGCACCTGTAAAAGGTTGTGTTATTACTGCTCTGCTTGTCATGTCATTGCCAGATAGACTTTCTACCGATAAGGTTTGCTTTTGTTCAGTTTGTTAGTGTTGTGGATGATGTTGGTATGTTTTCTGTTGTAGAAAATGTTCGAGAAGTCTTTGGAATCAGTTCGAACCACCAGCGCTGCAGCAGCATCATCGGCTGGGTTGGAGAACCTTATTTCTAAAGCTGCTGTCGAACATCTATGTTCTCTTGATTCTGTCTCCGTCCCATCAGTGAAGTCGGTGAATTCTGCCAGTAGACCCATGCTCAGTCAGACTCCTGGCCTATCACATCTGCCGTTCTTTGCCCACACATCACTTGGCACAAACGTCCGAGGACCAGCGTCTGTTCTACCATCTACGTTGACTGCTGCCGATTCCACCTCCATCGTGGCAGCTTCACCGAAACTTTCTTTGGCATCCAAAGCCAAACCGATGTCAGTGTCACTAGTGCAGCAGGAGCAGCGACCAGGCCCCAGCCTATCGTCAGCCATCATGCCAGCAGCTATTCAGCACCAGCTTGTTGCCGGCTCACAGAATGCAGCATTCAGTCTGATAAACTCACAGCTAAGGAAAGTCGCAGACAGTAGTAGTCTAGCGGCTGTTGTCGTTGCTCCACCATCTAGCAGCACTGGTGCAATGGTGAGGTCAGTTCCAGACAGCGTCGTTCCACCACGCCTGGCATACTCACTCTCTGGTCCTCGGGTCTCACTTCCGGCTGTTTCTTCTGCCAGTATCAGTTTTTCCACTGCGAATTCGCCTAGCATAACATTTGCGAGTTCAGTGCCTCCTTTCAGCTCTGTCTCAAAGCCGGTTGTCGCTCGACTTATGGCTCAGCAAAGACTGCCGGGGGTTCTTGCACTTTCTGGTATGCCGCTCGGTTATTACTTTCTGCTAGCTGTTTCGTTATTTGTGTAAAGAACTGTATGTGGCATGAATGAAGAAAAGCTATTCGACTGTTTTGCTAGAGCTTCATCGAATTTGACAGTTTTGTCTTTATAAGTATGCTAATTTTCCCATGCTTTTAATTTTGTGAATTTTGTGGATTATGAATTGCAATCTTGTGTTACTGTATGCTTTTTTCCCAATATCATTCAAGTGCAGTTTAGCTCTTATTGAAGGGAAACTATCATGAAAATTTGACTTTTTGGAATAAATGACACACGTGAACATATAAACGAGATAAAATTTATGGCGAGCCAATTTTGAGCAAATTTTGACTGATTGTCACAAAAAAGTGAACTTTAATCATTTTTACAATTCGACACAAAACATACTGTTTGACACACTACTGGTACCAGTGACGTTACTGGTACCAAGAGCAGCCAAAAATAACATGGGGCGAATAGGAGTTTGATCAATTTCAATGAGATTTTGATCGAACACTATGCTGGAGTGCTTTGGAACAGGATTTTCCAATCACCAGAGCACTCTGGGAATCACGCTGCACCGTCTACCAAAATATTAAAAGCTGTCGGCCGTCTGCAGAGTGTGATAATGGCCGCCGAAGAAGCGCCGATGAATCGGCTGATTCTAACACTGTAGGTCCGTTTTATGCCACGACAGTCGGCTGTCTGGTAGATGAATCAGTTCTTAGTTGTCTACGTTGAAATTGATATGGCTTGAGAAACATATCGTCACAATTTCAAACCAAAAACTTGCAAGTAAACTGTCCATTTGCGCTCTCTGGTTTCGCAATTTAGCTCAGTAGCAGAGACGTGTGGATCTTCGAATTTTCAGTCTGCGTCCGTCCACGGATTCTGATTTGAATTCCACATATGCAGTAATATGTAAACTCTGATCCACAGTCCGTTTGCATCTGCAATATTTACTACCGTAAAAATTAGCAGTTTATCTTAGGCCAATAATCTTTATAAGTCTAGTTATCTATATGTGCATAGTGTTAAAATATTAATTGAAATATGATTCATAATTCAAACGTCATTTACTTAACAACTAAAATAAAACAAAAATTATCCAAAACTTTTAAAAAGCTTAGTATTAAAAAGTTACATATCAAGGTAAGCAACTTTTTGTCGAAGAAAAATCTGCAGTCCCTCCACGGACCAAAAATATTCTGCGGATCCCGATCCACACACGGACTCGCCCGCAACGAACGCATCGCTGCTTGCTAATGATGCCAAGTGTGTCGACTTTTTTTTTTCACTTCAGATCCGGTAATTTTACTCACGAATAAAAGCAATTTTCTTCATTTTTATGCATGATATGCGTGCGCTTTTTGCTACAAATGAACATAGATACTCTATTATTTTAGTTTTTGCATTCACTTAGAATACGATTTTTCATGATAGTTTCCCTTTAATTTTTTTTCTGTACACCATGCATGTATGCCAAGCTTGCGTCAACTAGTTGCCATTGCCATGAGGAAACTTTTGACATTGCTTCCAGATTAGATATTTGCAGGCCGGTCACCCCTTCTGACTTTTAACTAACTACCTCTGCTGAGATTCTGTGAAACTTCATCCAAATCTATGCATAGCATAATTCTGTTCTGCTCGCACAGTGAACAGCCAACAGACCAAACCGGATATGTAACACCATTACAGATTTGATTGCGTATAAAAATTGTTTTTGTATTTTAGGACAGTGATTTTATTTCTCAGTCGAAAAATGTTTTACTTTTCACTTGTGTGGTTTGTATTCCGGTGGAAGTTAACAAGTTCATATGATTTGCTGTTGGTGGCGGTTGTTGTTGTTGTGTTAAAGGTGCAATGATTCGTAATGTCGGTGTGAAGCCAACGGCTGTGATAATGACAGCTGCCAGTGACACTGGTGTCACTTCAGTTACTGCATCCAATGCCGCCTCTGCAGCCACTATGAAACCTTACGTTGTAGCCGCCGTTGTTGATCCATCCGAGGTATGCTGGCCGGTATTTGTAATATGCCATGATAATAAGTTACTCTATGGACGTTTGTTATGAAATCGTTCTCAAAGTACAGACAACCAGCAACTTAACCAGTAGAAATACTGTCAGTTAATCTAATCACAACACTAATAAACGTTCTTTCATTCATTCACATCGGATGTCGTAAAATGATTCAAGTCAGTAAATGTAAAATAATTGCCATGAACATCTGTACATTAACTCTAATATCATTAAATCAAAGTCAGTTATGTCGGCGTAATTTGAAAATACATGTGAATGCTACAAACAAGACATGATTATTGACACAGTATTTCTGGCAACAATAAAAAGTGTTATATTAGCATTTTATTTGATTTTGGATGTGTAAACAAAAAGCAGAGAATTATTTGGTCTGGAACCAGTTGTATTGTCGGTTTCCGAAAGGCAGATTGTGGTCGTCTGGACATCAAGATGATAACGCCTACAGATTGGGTCATGTGATGTATATTGTGGCAGGGTGTTTTGTCATCTCAGTCTTTATCCATCGGTGCCTCATCATCAGCTTCGGCAGCAGGTCAGCAGCTGGCAGGACTGCTAAGGCCCGTGAATACAGCCGCTGCCACCAATAGACCGGCTCACATTGCCAGCATGCCGTCCACACTACCCAGTGTCCAGTTCATCAGCAAACCTGTACAGATCCTTCAGTCTAGTGCATCTTGTGCTCCACAGCTGCTGTCCACGCTGCCCGCCACTAACCAGGTAAACATGGATGTATCTATTGCTTGGTGTGTGTGTATGTGCGAGAGAAACTTATTGTATCACTTCATCGTCACAGACCTATGTGGTGTCCTGGAAAAATCGTTGTTGTCGATATACAGAAATTTAATGTGGCCTGAGTAATAGACAACACTATTTCTAGGACTGCGATGTTAGCTGTTAAACGTGTATTGCCCGATTGCAGTAATTTTTGATCAGGTGATACAGCATCAACTAATACACCATTAGCTTCTACGGTGTGTTCAGTGCTGTGTACAGTGATCAGTGATGTCTGACTTCTGCAAATCGTTTGGCTTAGAGTTTGACTTACTTTTTCTTGGTGAAAATCATTTGACTTGACTTATTGAAGAGAACTAAAGCTGGCAACATTTATAGATATATAGCAACCTGACACACCTGAGAAGTCAAGTCAAATGGGCTTAAATTCATTTCACTTTGACTTTTTTGCATCAAAATTATTTGACTTTAGTTTTGACTTTGACTTCAAGCCAGATAAGTCATATATCACTGAGTTTCGAGACTCATCAAATTTGTTGTGCCATGTTATTGTGCTGGTAGAGACCGGGGTCTTCGGCACAGGTTCTGGTTCGTGCTAAATCCCGCCAGCCTGAGACCGTTTCCCAGATACTGCAGCAGACAGCTGGCGCAGGCACTGCACCCGCTCGACTCCAGCTGCCTGCCAGCTTAACTGATCAGATCCGACCAGCTGCAGTCCCGCATGGACCACCCAAGGTGTCAGTGCCGAAGACACCAGGAAATATGCGATGGATCAGTTCGCTCGGCCAGACGAGGCTTGTCATGCCGTCAGATAAGGGCATCGTCATCACTCAGCTGCCGTCTGAATCTGGTAAATGCTTTCATATCTGCTGTCAGTCATGACTGAGCTGTGATGGCCATTAGTGGGTCATGAACAAATGGTAAGGCCCGCATTTATATTTGGGCTGTGAAAATATTTTGCAGATATTTTTAGATGGGCAGAGTAGTATTTGTAGAATATGAATCAATTTAGTGCCTGAGAATTCACGATCAGATACACAAAGCAGCAATCCAGAATACTGGAAGTGTATTGAGAAATTGGTCGGTGAAGTTACTAAAGCTTACCGGTAGTTACTTTTTGTGAACTGCCTGGTAACCTGATATAATGCATGTTTAGTTTAGCCTGCTGCTTGGCTTGTTCATGATTAACATACCACATGTTTTTATCACAAATGTTATCCTGTAATTTTGAAGTTAATGTTACAGGTATGGTTCGGACACAGATGTTTATTCAGCAACGACCAACAAGGACAGAATTACTCCCGCAAGCTACAACTGCTGGTCTTAACCTTTCTGCTCTTTTTGTAGTGTTTGAATTTTTCTTGATGCTGTATTTAGTGTATAGTGTACACCAATGGTGGATGAAATTGTGAAATCTTCTGAAATTTGTGATACATGGTAAAACTATGTAGTGGTAGTCCTTTACATCATTTTTATGTTTTAGCATTACTTTTTCCCTTTTCTGCCTATGTATTTTGTACTTAGTTTTAAAGATAATAACCCAAGACACTAATAATTTCAGTGTTGCTGTCTCATCCACGGGTGTCTGAATTTTTTTCAGTTGTTCATTTTAAAACCTTCGCCTAGGATTCCGTCATTGTTTTGTGTTTCATAAAGGTTAAACTTTCTGTAAAGGTTAAACTTTTTGTTCCGTTATTATGTGTATGTGCAATTTTGCCTGCAAAGGCCATCCCCGAAATGACCTATACTGTGTCGGGCGGGACATAAAACCCTACTCACTAATTCACTAAACCTTCATCCACTCTGCATGATTACTGCGTGTATTTTGATAATGTACAGCAGTAGCAGAGTGTGTACTTGTTTCGGCAGGTGTTTCTCTGCCGTCAGTTCAGCCAGCACTGGTTACTCCGACAGCAAAACTCAACGCCAGTCTACAGCTGGTGCGAGCACTGAGCAACGTATCGGCACAGAAACTGTCAGCTGGCCCGCAGCCTGCGACCTACGTGCTGTCGGCCACACAGCCAACCACTGAGATCGTCCAGCTGCCGATCTCATCAACAGCTAAGCCCCCAGCGACACGGCCCGCCACGGCACCAATCTTTGCACAACTGCTCGCACCCGGGTCCGGCATCCGACTGACTGGATTACTGCCGAGTGACATAGCAGCCGTTCAGCAGCAGTTTGCTGGCAACAGCAAGCCAGCACCACAGAGCTCTGTGATAACTGTGACCACTGCATCAACTGCACCTTCCACCACTAGTTAATCACAATAATGTACAGCAGCGTTTGCAACAAGACTGTAGATCGTAGAATGATGTTGACTGTGTTTGCTTTTGTATGTGCTACGCTTCGACCAAATGTTGTTTTCGATCCAAATATTAAGCCAAATGAGCTCTGTTGTCACAGCCAAAAAAGTGAAGAGATTTGTAGCCGTCCAACATAGCTCTGTTTGCTAAAGATGCAACTAATCATGATTGTGCGACTTTCTGTAAAAAGTGTTTGGGCTAAGTTTGACAACAGCATAGAAATTGTGGAGTTGGGAGAAGCGGCTTGAGACCAGAAGGGCTGAAAACTGAGGTCGAGAGCAAAGGTAGGGTTCTAAACTGTGCATCAGCTACGGGGCCTGAAGAGCACTGCTGTATATGAGCTGCCTCAGTTGAGTGTGAGGCGTAGCCCCGGTTTCAGATGCTTTTTAGGTCATGGAAGTCGATGAAAACGTTAATATAATAATGCAAATGAAGTCATATTTTGTGAGTAGTTTTCGACATGATAGTTGTTTATGTTATGTTGTATATGTATTCACCGTTCAGTCAATGGAGAAAAATACTTATACTGAGCCATATTTTTTTGTGCTGTCATAACATGCATTAAAAAAACAGCCAAAATGTGTCTCTACAGTTCGTAAATTCCGACTGGCATTTCAACCTAGTCAGAAATTTAGTCTTACAAGTCTGAAATGCTTAGTGTGAAAGGCCTGTATAATATAGCCAGGAATGCCTGTTGGTAAACAATTAAATTTCTACAGACGTACCAGCACTGATAGGAATAAGTAGGGCCCACAGTTTTCCGCGAGCCGTGGAATTTGAGACAAGCCGTGGAATTTGCCCTTACAGATGCATAAATTCGTAGATCACTTAATTAAAGAAAAATACTTCATACATCTTCATCAGCCTATGAAGTTTTGGTCTTACTGTGGAATAAGTGACAGTCAAAAATTGTGAAATATGTAGTACACTTCAGTGATGAAACAGATTTTAACACTGAAGTGTACATCACTTCTATAAACCTTGTCAGCTTAAAAGTTCACTTTTGTTACAAGAACAATGAACTTTACTGAATAGCTAACAAGATTTGGTATTAAAATGGCAAACAAGTTGCAATGCAGTTTGAAAACAGTAATTATAATTAAACATATTTTATTATTACGCAAGTAATAATAATTTGCTATGAAACAAAAAAAAAGGATTAAAAACAGAAATTTCTAAACGAGTAAGGAAAGCAACAATTAACAGTCCGCAGAGCTTGCTAGTAATTCCGACAACTTAATGGTTGCACAACGTGGAGGCACTTACAGCAACACTACCACATTAGAGCAAAAATTTACAGTAATTTGAAACGCAATGCGCGTCAAACAACGCTTATTGTTCAAAGATGCAAACCATCGCTGCAGGGTCTAATTTATAACTAGTGCTATTTTGAATCAAAATTTTAGCGCTTCCGCATCACAATAAGTTCAGACACTAAGACAACTGCTACAAAGTAAAACGCACATATTTATAGTAACAAAAAAGTTTCTACGAGCTACCATCAGGGTGATTGATCAGTCACAATCGTCGACATCCACAGGCATGCTAGCACTATTCGCCAAACTTTCGACGCGCACGTTGCAGTTTGCATCTGTCTCTGGCAACAACTTTTCATCGCTGAGCGCAGCACTCGCGCGCTTGTCCAGTCCTGTATCTCCTTTGTTGGTAGCATCTGATCTGTTGCCATGCTCCGAGTCACAAGAATCAATGATCATGCAGTCGTCGTCGTCAGCATACTGTTGCGCTGCTGGCTTTGCAGTGATAATTGTGCTGGGATCACCATTACTGGCATCGTCGACTCTACCAAGATTACCGTCTGATTTAGCTGCATTCGGCTCATTAACACTGCAGGAATTGACCCCCATGCAATCATCATCATCACCCTCGATGGTGGCGGCAACAGGCAGCTGCCGGGGCTTCTTGCTGAATAGCAAGCAAGGCTGTGACTTTGTGGACAGACTGTTGCGACGCACTGACTGGACTTTGCGCTTCTTTCCTGCAGACATGCTGGAGCAAGGAGTGCTGGCCGGTCGTACTGGATTCGGCCTGGCAGGCTTCGTACCGTCAGCACCATTATCAGAAGCAACGGAAGTTAGCAGAGGTGAAGCTGAGTTAACCGGCTCCACTCCAGAGGTGCTCACAGATGGGGACTGCTGTAAAGCTTGACTGGGTGACTGGCCCACGCCACATAAAGCTTTTGTCATGGTAACACCGTTTGCAGCAGGGCTTTGCTGCTGAGACCCACCTGGCGTAACTGAGGACATAAATGACTTGATTGAGCCACTAGTATTGGTCGGCGACGGCTGGACACTACACACACCAGTGGGCTGCTTTGCCGTGGTATTTTCTTGGGTACCTTTAGTCGAAACCAGTGTTATCCATTTCCATTCAGTCGGCACAGGCAAGCTCAGGTTCAGTTTCTCTATGGTTTTATCGTTCAAGTACCAGAGTTTATGTTTATGGCACTGTGGTCGGAATTCGTAGACTGCGATCTCTCGAATTTTGGCTTCGGTTTTTCGCTTCGACACTTTCACTACTGGCGCATTCTCATCTGATCCACCGTCACCGTCGGCGGTATCTGGCAGCGTCTTCCTCCGCCAATATTCACAGAATTCACGAACCAGTTTCTGGATACTTCGCGAATTCCCGTGAACAAGTCTTGCAAGATCTGGCAATCCTGCAACAATCGCCACAATGGAAATATGATCGGCATTTCAACTCCATAAATGCAGGGTGACTACAGATAACCCCAAAGTTAACAAAACATTTGTGATGGTTAAAGATTTTGTAACAGAAATTTTACATTTCAATAAAAAGGATATGTTGGGACTTAAGATATTGAAAAATATTTGACCTAAAGCAGTTGCTCACCTTCAACTTATTTACTTAAGCAACTTTTTTGTTTTACATAAGGATCAATTACGGAAGGAAAGGAAAATTAATAACGAAGGAAAGGAAAAGGAAATTCAGCACAGTGACTGGGGAGTCATGCTCAAGTATACGATTTAAACCAAGACCAGAAAACTAACACACAAGGATTATCAGATTTTTAATTTTTGGTACGACAACTGGCCATTCATTTTCCCACTTCACCCAATGTCTGTTTCTGCACTACCTGGGGAAAACAGAAGCCACGAAATATTATTTTTTTATCCAATGCAGTATGACTACTTAATCAACATAACACATAAAAACACATTTTTTCACATTTTTGACTTTTTGATTGACACTGTCCATTTTTCAACTGCCTATAGTAAAATTGCTCGAAATGCCGGCCCATTATGCGAACATAAGCATGGAGATGCTTTCTCTATTCACTGACAGCAGTATCAACAATGTTCTGCTCCAGAATCCAAGCTTTACCAATCGCTTCTTGAATTCATAAACATTCCTGAACATTATCTGGTAGAGACATTGCTGCACGACAGACAAATTTTGTAATAGACCGGCTGTTGGAACCAACATATCTGGACAGATGAAATTTAATGACGATTTTTCATTCATTTCAACATGTATTATGCTTGGTCTAATTTCCCCAGGTAGTGCAGAAGCAGACGTTGGGTGAGGTGGGAACTTAAACAATGATTTAATAGATAATAATAAATATTTAATTAAATAATGATTTAGTATCAGAAATATTTTTGCCAAAAATTATTAAAATCTGCTTCTTTCTTCAAGCTACAGTCAATAATGTCAAAGACGTTTTTTCAGGTTTTCTGTTTATTTCAAGGTATATTTTGCTTGATCTGCTTTTCCTAGGCAGTGCAGAAGCAGACAGTGGGTCGGATGGGAAACTGAATGGTCATTTCATGGCAAGTTGTGTCAAGAATATTAGTAGCAAAAATTATCAAAATCTGGTAACTGGTTTTCAAGTGACAATCGAAAATGTCGGGGATGTTTTATTGGGACACAGTGTACATTTCGTGCAAATGAATTCATAAAACTTCAATGCTGTTGGCTATCAGTACAACAGAGAAACCTATGTCAAAAACTTCTAGGCATCAGTTCAGTTAGCAATGTGAGTAATGTATAAATGTAAATATTACTGAAGTACAATACGGCAGTTGTACACGTGCTGTGCTTAATTTTACACTTGGTTGCTAGTCCGACGGTCTGGAACTCACTGCACACCGTGCACAGCATGCAATTTTGACGGTTTCAAACAGTTCTTTAAACCAATGTCACTAGTGCGTTAGAGGTTTTACTAGCATTATATGCTGTGTAAATTTACATTTTACTTACTTACTTATTCGGTAATTTAGTACAATAATAAAATGTTACCAGAATCAGGCACAGGAATGAAAGTGACATTTTTCCCTTTAGTTTCCTTTGCCACCTTTTTCTTCACAGGCTGTTCTTCACTCATGGTCCATTGTGTTTCAAACGGAGCTTCTTCAAACAGCATCACCTGAGATGGCAGACAGAAACGGCTGACGATTATAATGTAAATAAGTACAAAACAAATGCTGACATACTGTGCAGCCACCTTGCCTGACCTTTGAGTCTTTCAGCTGGAAACTGGCACATCGGTTAATCCTGTCCCGGTGGAATGTTCAGTATCCACACCAATTTTGTATTTTCATGCACTTTTGTTCTGGAAAATTTCAGATAGAAGCTCAGACATGTCGTCACACAGACAGACAAATGAATGGACAAGATGCATAGTGCAACAGCCAATTACGATGACTGCAAAATAATTGTAACAAGCAGACAGGTCACTACGCTCACTGTTGGCCTGATTTTCAGCCATTTGGGCCTCACCCCGGCCTGCAGCTTCGACTCCGCATCCACAAGAATAGCTGCGGATCTGGGTCTGCGGATATCCGTGTCCACAGTCCGCACACCACAGCAGCAGCAGCCACCAACCTGCAGGCCTGCTACTAGGCCTCCTGCAGCAAGCACTTGCTGCTCCACAGCAAAATTTTGGATAAAGTGAAATTTCGTCAAATTGATGACCCCTCAGCAACATCTGACCTAGCCCATGTCACGGCCAAGTACAACATGGGTCTGCTCGCAAAATTTTTACTGCCACACACGTTTCAGAATGACTGGTGCTGGTAACTCTCAAATATATTATAGATAGTGGCTATATTGCCAACTGCCAGTAATGAGAGATATATTGATCATACCTTAATCAGTTTAATCACTACTGCCTGTTTGTGATGCAATGGTCCTGAAGATATATTTTGAAATGCTATAATGAGCACATTTAGTGAAATCAAAAAATGTCCCCCTGTTAATTTAACATGTATAAAGTTTTAAAACTAGCTAGCAGTCCAGAATAAATAATCTAATAACATCAAAACTACTTAGCCACATATGAGAATTACCTGAAAATCCTGCAACTTCTTGTCGGGCAGATCCAGTTCGGTGTCAGGACTCCACCAACTGACTCCGATAGCAACTGGCTGAAGAACGTCGCATTTCCGACTGAGCACCTCGGCTTCAAAGTTCCTCATCTTTGCCAGCAATTGGTCTTTCATCTTCTCCGGCGATATCTATAAACACCAGTCATGCCGATCAAATAATGTACATGTTCGTAAAATGTGAACTTAAATTGTGCATCCCATTGAAAGAAACCTCCAGTGCACTGAATCTGTAATGCAGGTATGCAAACATAACTATCCAAGCATTAGCAGTATTAACATACTACAGTACTTAGCAATATCAAATGCAAGTGCACAAGAGTCCATCACCTTAACCATGGACTCATAGTGGCTGAATATGACTTCTTGCGCAAGCCAGCATCGTTTGACATACTACTGGACTAGTCTTTGCAGTCAGTCAATCGATTACTAGTATTGTCATGAATATCATCTATAGGGTCAAAATTCAAACCCAGCAAACACTCCACATCAGCCATTGCATGCTTTGAGATGGGTTTCCAGTGAAAAGCCACACCGTTAAAACTTTTACATAGACAACTTGTCATCAGAAAAATGCTTTCAGCCACTTCCAAAATAATGACATTGACACCAGAGCAAAGCTGTGCACGTTTAACAAGTAACAGTGGAACCCAGAACTCACCTTTCCTTCGTCGCCATCGTCGTCACAACCCTCTCCCTCCGACAGGTAGCCGTGGGGCACAAAGAACCCTTCGTCAGCATCATCATCTTGCTCTCCGTCATTCTCTTCATCCTCCTCTCCCTGCAGCATAAATTCATAAATACAATACGTAACAATAACAAACTACCAGAAAGTATCACAATCGAAACATGGCTGTATACCAGTGTACAACTGACTACAATTTAATTACACAGTCACAGTACCGGTATGGATAAAAAACAGCAACAATATCAATCTTGCCTTGGCACAACATCGGAATTGTTCTTGCAGCGCAAATAATTATGCATATTCCTACAAATTTCCCTGCAGCATTGTCTGTAATGATCAAGCACCCTGCTTAAACTGTTTGATGGACTTAAGAGGCTATTTAGCAGGTACACCTGTGCAGTCCAATGACACGCTGCGTTAGATGGAGATTCCTGACCCCCAAGGGAAGAGGGGATTTGGGGGTCAAACCCCCAGTCGAAACAAATCTACAGGGTGGAGAATTAAAAAGAGGAACATGCATATTTTACACAGGACCAGCAATCGGACACTTCTGAAAACAATTAGCCTTAGTCACTGCAGCAAAGGTCAGAAGCATCAAGCAAGAGAGGGCGAGTAGCACTCACAAACAAAGGCTCACTATTTCGATCTGCGTTGTCATCGTAAATTACAGTGTCTATCTGTAACATTCACGCATCATGCATTCGTGGTCACGTTGAGTTTAACTGTTCAACATGACTACATTTCAGTGCAGCGATCGAGGCTAATTGTTGACAACAAATGTCCGATTGCTCAATTTACGCAAAATATATGTGCTCCACTTTCTTACGGGCCACCCGGTATTCTTTTTGTAAATTGTGACAATGAGATATGAGATAAATATTGGCAGACTACCTCAGAATGTGACAAACTTTCGCCGGGTTCCTCTTCCTCCCATTCTTCATCCGAGTCGACATCGTAAGCAAAGAAGTTTGTGTCCTGCTGCCATGGCCGACGTGCAGTGATGATGCTGCTATGTTTACGCCACGTCCCATAGTACGCCGGCCGGTAGTTCTCATGAAACTGAAGTAGCTTGGCATGCATGAACGATCCCGCATAGTCACAGCTTGGCAGCATTATCAGATCATGACCGACACTCGCTTCTCGACTGAAAACATGCACATGAACAACTGTGTTAATGCCCAATTCTATCATAGCATGTCGATGTCTCATTGTCAAAAAACTCACTGAGTAAATAACACTGCAAAAACACTGACAATTATCATAAAAATTACATATTATATTATTACATCCCATATGATTTGTCAGCAATTCAAAAACAATCCACAATTTACTTAATGACAGAATATGTTGCCAGACAAAAGGCATAAAAAAGACAATGGTCCTGGCACCAACCTTGGCCACGTCCGCACATAGGTCCGAGGACGATGTAGACCACGTTTCATCTCGCTTGTGTATAGCAGATCGACCTCCTACAAAAGCCGGCACAATACAGGAATCGGGGAGAATTATGGATCCAACTTTCAATGAATAATGATGATATTTTGTCCATTTTAAAAACCAATAAACACTTGCTTGACTATCACAAATTTCACAAAAATTGCATAGACAAAGTATCAAGAAGATACAGAAGAGAACATTGGTTGTTGTTTCCAATATGTCAAACAGAAGAAAGACTAGAAATTTGGGGCAAAGCAAAACGTGAGTCTGCCTGGCGCCCTAAGTCCAATTGGGAGGAAAATTCAGGGGGGTGAAATTCCCCCCGGTAGCAGTGATGTGGCCCAAACTCAAATGCATTAGCATATGCAGAATGTGCAATGTCAACTTAGGGTGGGTCAACATGTCCACCTATAACTTTTTTGTTAGTGGACCAAAGTTTACCAAGTTTTGTGCCCTACACAGGAGGAGCTGTAGTTGATTAACTGCTATTCTAATTTTTAACGCCTCGCTCTGTTTCAGAGATATTCACCGTCAAATTCGAAAGTTGTCGCAAATTACGTCAATTTTTGCACGATTTTTGCCTCCCAAATTTTGAGGCGGCGGTGCCCCTAAAAGTTGTACCTGCTTTATCATCCCCACCTAGGGCTACGTCACGTGCCAAAGTTTCGTGGAACTACTCCCACTACCTTGACAAGTCAATGAACCGAGACGAGGGGTCCTACCAACTTCCACACATCTATGACTACTTATTGTCCACCGCAGCTATACCTTGCGGACAGTCGTTCCGACGAAGGCAGCAGCGGTTGCCGAAATGTCAACAAAAACAATAATAAAAGGTTGCAATTTGATGAATTTATTATAACTTATTAAGTTACATTTCAACCTATGAGTTGAAGACACTCCCACTACCGCCAAAGTTAAAGACACGCATTTAGTAAATTTTAAACCAATTATTGACCCCCCTTTGAAAAAATTTGTAAGGGAGATCCCCATCGGCGGTGGGGTGTGCGATAGCACAACTTGGTCAAGCTCTAGCGCGCGTAAAAATTTTGGGGCGCAGCACCCCTTAGGGGCCAAAATATGGTCTTCTGAAAAAGTCAATTTGGATTTTGGGTGGGTATGATTACACCTCCTTTTGGACCAAAGTTCAGCGGACTTTTTCGCTGAATGTGGGAAAAATCGCGGCACAAAACATACTTTACGATTTCGAAAATCTTCATCCGTTCCGGAAATATTTGCCGTCGAACTTTCAAGTCGACCGAAATCGGGCCAAATTTTGCATGTTTTTGGCCCCTGAATTTTTTTGGGGGAAAGCCCCCTGAAATTTTGGAGTGGCATTACAAAATCTAGCCTAGTACTGATCACCGTGCAAAATTTCAGGCTGATTGGCCAATGCATCTCAGAGATCTCACGATTGAAATAATAAATAAATAAATTAAAAAACATCTGCAGTTTTCAGGTGAACTAATAAGGAACAAACTGCACATAACACAACTGACTGGCAGCAATTGGCAAAATCACAGTGGTACTAGCATACATTTCTTATATTATAAACATACCAGCACAGCAGAACAATCTTCATCCTCAACATGTGACTGATTTTGGTTATAAATTTCTCTGCAAGATTAAATAAAGTCAACATTTTCTTTTACTTCATATGTAGCCACTGCTCTACAACACCAATAAGCTGAACTGAAGCAGCTCGACAGCTACCATACCTGATTAACAAGATGCTCATCAAGACATTTCATCATATTCGTAGCATCAAGGTCGGGAATACGACAGCGTGGAGCTATTCTCATGTCCTTCTTCACTTCAAAGTCCATGAATGGACCTGTCTTCACCTCCTAAATTAACAAATCCACCGACACTAACAATCATGACATGCTTACAACTAACACAGATATCTTTAACTCAACTGAGAGATAAAATACTATAAGTGAAACCTACTTCATCACTAACATCAGTCTTAAAACAAAGCACAACAAGCATGCGACTTTGCAAACTGTGTAAAATGTAGTACGCTTTCACTGAAATCATCAGTATATACTATACAAGCTTCAACTCTGGTTGGAAATACAAAAATTAGAGCTGTAGAAGCATTAATTTTATTAACGCATTAATGCACTGCGTTAATTTTTTAACGCATTAATTAACGCACCCAGGCCCGTCGAGAGAGAGAGTAGGGGTAAGTTACCCCGGGCAACGTGACATTTGGGAAGCCCTGTCTGTAGAATACCAATACATAAAGTCACAAACACTTTTAAAACATATAATCAACAATAACTGACGTCATAGCCAGCATAGAAATCTATTAGCCTGTCGTCAGAATAATTATTTACTTACAGTAGTGATGGAACGGCAACAACAGTTTAGTTACGTGAATTCATCCGATTGACAGATAACCGCAATTTAACGGAATATTGGAACTTTTGCATCACTGAATTTAGTAAATTAAGACAAATTTTCGTATGTGCAATAATTTTTTTTAACGTGCATTGATTTTTTCAATGCGGGTTAATTTATTAATGCATTAATTAATGCGTTAATTTGACAGCTCTAACAAACATCAGGGTTGATAAAAATCACGATTTTTTAAATAAAAATCGAAAGTATCGATTTTTTAAAATTTAAATCATTTTTTTACATTTTTTTCATTTTTATTAGATTTTTACACCATTCTATGCCATCTATGATAACCAATGTGTTACCTTTATCCGTTAGTTTGTAGATGACAGTAATTGGCCTTGATTAGAGCTTCTTTTTTTAAAAAATTACATGTGTTATTTTTTATAGCAGCCTGGCAAAGAACTATTTACAAAATTTCTTTAACCTGGTGATGCATTCTAATGTTTGTGAATATTTATGGGGCTGCAATTTGTCAGACTTTTAAGGCAAATAGTAGACAATGATGAAGGCCATAACATTTCTAATACCTGTAAGCATGCTGATTGCTGAAAGTAACTACCAAA
>Ga0209367_1001162_pt1 | contig 31237 bp, 15 predicted proteins | sample WorMetLIZISLAND2_FD_187412 | JGI IMG/M metagenome (GOLD analysis project Ga0209367, IMG submission 187412) | Marine gutless worms symbiont microbial communities from Max Planck institute for Marine Microbiology, Germany - Olavius geniculatus... ...
TCATTAATATTCATGATGCCCGCCTGCGCTAGGCCACGGCCTAGTGGCTAGGCGGAAGTGATAAGTGTCGTGTGCATCGTTGCTAAGCAACTATAGTTTACCGCTCAGTTAGCTGACAGCCAGTCAGGTTTTGTTCAGAAATGCACACAAACTTAACTAGCGAGTTACAGTTAACAGACGGTTTGCTAACTGATCAATGCAGTTAATGTCAGACACGCCCTGTTAGCTGATAAAAAACGCAGCTATTGTTACACTCGCGCAATACACTCTAGCCTACGGTGAAATGTACGCATGTACAAGTGGCATTTAAAAAGTTCTTTAACTTAACCACAGCAATCTAAATCGTTTTTGTTTGGCTTTTCATTTTTTAAGAATTTCACAGAGTGCTCATCCTTTCCTAATATCTTCGTAGGAGCATTTTTCTAAGAATTTTCCATACAATGTTTTGAGAATACACATGTGTTCTCAGCATAAGTAATCTTCTTAAGAAGTTTTTTTAAAATTTGGTTCCTGGTTATTAGCTCACTGTGCCCATTGTTTTGTATTGTTGTGTGCAACAGAAAGGCATCAGCTGACGACCGTTGCTCGAACTGTGCTCAAGATCTGTCGCCATGAGGTGTGTTTGGTGTCTGTTTTGTTGTAGCAGTTTTTTTTCTGATCTTAACTCTGATATTGCAGAGCTGGTGATATTTTTGCATCGTCAGTTTAAGACTTGTGTGGCTCGGTAGTCCAACGGTAACGTGCCGGACTTGTAATCCTGAGGTCACTCAGAGGCGCAGGTTCGACTCCGCACCAGGACACTGCCGGGTAACAACCTTAGGCAAGTTGTTCACACAAATGTGCCTCTGTCACCAAGCAGTATAATTTGGTACCAGTGGTCAAAGGGCGGTGATGCCCCGAGGCTGGGAAGGTAACCGTAGGTCTAGCGTCGCACTGGCCATGCGTCACGGATTCAAGTGGTTTATCTACCTACGGACTCAACGGCCGTGAGTGGGAGATGAGCACCCCGCCTACGCCCCAGCGGGGCATGGCTGACTTTACCTTTACCTTTAGTTTAAGACTTAGTGCAACTGTTGACATATTGACTACCCAGGAAAACCTGGAAAAGTCAGGGAATTTGAAAGTGATCAGGGAAAAGTCAGGGAAAGCTAGAAAATAGGTTAACATTTGCACTGTACAGTCTTTATTTGACATTTTCTTTGTGAAACTGGGGGCGCTGAATTTGCAGGACTGGATTTTGACGGACCTGGATTTTGACGGACCAAATTTATAAATGGACCTGCATGATGACGGGCCAGGAAAGCGAGAGGCCAATCAAATCGCAGGACCGACGACTGTTTACGTCACGTCTGCAACCGACTCGGATGGAAGTTTGAAATGTCGACTCACGTGACGGGCATTGAACTTTGTGCAGGACCGCCCATGCTCGATGAGCGTGCCTGTCAGAATGTTAGGTGTCATTAAGTGAAGGATAACCATTCAACTATGGAAAGTAGGCATACATTTATTAGAATACAGAAATCCCGCGGATTTTTGTACGTGCATGACAACCAACTGTATAAGCAAGTGGAAAGGAAAGGAAACGTTTTGTATCTGAAGTGTTGTGTGGAAGTTTGTGACAGTTTGATACATCGCACATGTTTCGTGAGACAACCATTTCCTTGTTCATTGATGTTTGACAATTGTTTGTGTTACATGCACAGATCGAAAAGTTTTGCAATTGTATTTCGGCCTCATCCTAATTTGGCCTATCACACTCACGGTCCGTCAAAATCCACCACTGCGATTTGGTCCGTCAAAATCCAGGTCCGTCAAAATCCACCCTCGCGATTTGGTCCGCCAAAATCCAGTCCTTCAAATTCTGGGCTTTGAAGTTTTCTGGTCCTTCAAATTCCAGGTCCTGCAAATTCAGTCACCCCGTGAAACTATTTCTACTTGCTACGCTTGCATGTATCTTTCTGTAGCTGTTACAGCTGCAGCCAAGATTTGGATAAATCTTGGAAGCGCAGTGGGCTAGCGCTAAACAGCATATCGATAAATGAACAAGAAAGCCCAGCTGTTGCTAGGGAAGACATGCTACAGCCTATACAGTTCTTGTTGCAGTGCTGACCTTCAAGGTCATCCAAGGTCAACGATTTTTATCTCATCTGAAAGGGCATCTTCCTGTTAGTGATTAATAGTAACCTTGGCACCATCTCTCACCATTTTTCCGACCCTCCCCCTCCATTCAACAGTGAATTAGAAAATGTTCCACTTGGACTAGATTGCTGAAATTTTGCTTGCCTGGGGCAAATTATTCGTGTAAACGTTTCCTCCTACGACCTACCGTTTAGCCGCAATGTATTCGTTACAGATAAACAGACAGACAACACATCGTGGCATAGATGCCCTACAGCATAGCTGTCGCATGTTCAAAAGTCCCGTGATTTCATTTGGTCTGGAAATTGGAAAGTGACAGAGTAGTATATTTGTTTGCACTGATATTGTCATTGTGTGTATTGTGTTTCATTTTTATTTGATGCAAACTGTCTTGTCTGCCGTCTCATATTTTACAGGATTTGTGGCTTTGTGTTCTGACTGATTTTTGGTTTTGTGACACGATTTTTTTTACTTTTTTTATTATATTGTATTGTTACTTCTGTATTTTTTTTACTTTTTGTGTGCTTTTTTCTGTATTCTGTGTAAGAACTTGTGATTGAATAAAAATATACGAATGTAAATATATAAATAAACAATATAAATTTATCCAACAAATTTGAAATTTTCACCAGATGTAACGAAATATGGCCGTTAGTTAAATATTCTTTGCTAGTCTTGATGCAATGCTGACGTCATAATCTGTCTTGGGTACAACCTTGCTTGTCTCAAATACTGCTGTCAGTTGCTAACTCACTTCGATGGTGAACTTTATCTGGTTTACTGATGAAAAATGTTCATCGTAACAGCACTAAGGTAAAAAAAGTTATAGGTCGTCAATTTGTATAGCGCATCGTCGCAAACACGCTTCTAATGAGAAGTAGGATTATCTTTTTTCTAATCGGCATCCGCTTAGCCTGACATCCACTAAGAACCAAATCCGATTATCTTAGATTAAAAAGTGAACTGAAAACCGATTAGAAAGTTTCTAATCGCTAGGGATTAAGAAAATACGCCTATTCTTTTGCGTTGGAGCTATCTGGTGTTAATCGGTAATGCTCGGATTAACTTTGGTGTTAGCTGCCATTTCCGATTATCTTTCTTCTTATCTGGTAGATAATCGGAAATGTTGGTTCTTAGAAGAAAGATAACACCGAATTCTAACTTCAGTTCATGTTTCCAATTATCTTGGTGTTTATTCTAAGAGAAAGTGTCGACCGAAGCGATAATCCTACTTCTCGATGAAATGTGAACTCGCGTATTGTGTTGTTGTTGCTGTAATTGAACAATTGAGACTGCTGTTATTGATGTTGGTGCAGACGAGTGAGATTGAGATATGCCCTGATTGCTACAAGAACTCTTGTGCCAAGCCGACTGACGACTGGTTCTGTGAACCGTGCGTGAGTTATTGAACTGATTGTTTATCCAACGTAACAGAGTTTTATTTTAACAAGGACCGGAGTAAGTAAGTAAGTAAGTTAGTTGTAAATTTATAGAACACATACTCAAAAAGATCTCTGATGCACTGAATGCATTTGTCATTAATACACGGTGTCTCAAAAAAACATCTCCGACATTTTTGACTGTAACTTGAAAACCAATTACCAGATTTTGATAATTTTTGGTACGAATATTCCTGATACAACTTGCCATCAAATGACTATTCAGTTTTCTTCACACCCAGCATTTGTTTCTGCACTACCTGTGGAAAACAATCAGCGAAATATCACTTTTTTATCCAATGTGATATGATTGCCTAATTAACATAGTGCGTAAAAACACATTTTGTTCACATTTCTGACACTGTGGCTGACATTTCATTCAGTTGTCCATTTTTCAACTGCCTGCAGTAAAATTGCTTGAATTGTTGGCCCACTATGCGAACACAGGCAAGGAGACGCTTTCTCCATTCATTGACAGCAGTATCGATAATGTTCTGCTCCGGACCAATGCAGGCTGTACCAGTCGCTCCTTGACTTTACAAACATTCCTAAACTTTATCTGGTAGAGACACTGCTGCATGACAGTCAAACCTTGCAATAGACCTGCTGTTGGGGCCAACAGATTAGGATAGGTGGAATTTATTAACGTTTTTTCAATTCATTTTAACACATTATGCTTCGTCTGCTTTTCCACAGGTAGTGCAAAAACAGACGTTGGGTGAGGTGGAAACTAAAAAACTTATTTAATAGTCAGTTGTGTCAGAAATACTTCTGCCAAAAATTATTAAAATCTGCTGATTTTTCTTCAAGTTACGATCAATAATGTCAGGGATGTTTTTTTCAGGTTTTCTGTTTATTTCAACACATATTTCGCTTGATGTGATTTCCATAGGTAGTGCAGAAGCATACGTTGGGTGAGGTAATAAACTTAATGGTCATTTCATGGCAAGTTGTGTCAGGAATATTCTTGCCAAAAATTATCAAAATCTGGTAATTGGTTTTCAAGTTACAGTCAAAATGTCGGGGATGTTTTTTTGAGACACTGTGTATTTTGCAAAAACAGTATGTCTTCAGCTGACGTTTGAAAGTGTCGAGACCCAGTTTTCTCGCATTGTTTTGCTAACTGTAAACTCCAATACTGCACTGGGTTTTTAATTCTTTTTGGCTGAAAATACTCAATGTGGTCTGTTTCACTTTGAAAGTACTACATTTACAACATTACTGTTTGCGATAAAAATTATTCAATACTGCCAAATTAATGCCAAACTAGCGGTTAATTCAACAATGTGACGTACGTCAAGCGTTTTACAGCGCATTTTGTTGCACCGTTTGTATGTTGTTGCTGTGGTGTGTTAGCGTGTTCCTCACAAGTTGGTCTGGGCTAAGATGAAAGGCTATCCGTACTGGCCTGCTAAGGTTTGCTGTTAAGTTTTCTCTGTCTGGTTTTGTTCTGTGCTGCAGTATTCGTTTGTCGGACTCTAATTTGCTCTCTGTGCCTCGTAATGTTTTTGTTCTCGTAGTTTTGCTGTAGTCACTCCCATTATCCAGTCCACCCATATACAATTACCCAATATACATATATCCAATTTGCTGGCTTGCAAGCAACCCCATTTCTCAGCCATAGTCCAGTCAAGGCGTCTGTCCCTGTTCGGACACATTGCACGAATGCCTGACGAAACAGATGCAAAACAGATCTTAACAGCTTCCCCCGCAGGAAACTGGACGAGACCGCTGGGACGTCCTTGTATTACATGGATGAAAACCATTCAGCAGGATCTGAAATCCAGCGACCTCAATATGGACGACGCAGTTGACCTGGCTCAGAACCGTCCACTCTGGAGATTGATGTCTACGTTCGGCGCTACACACTCTTAGTGCTGCTTGCCAGAAATGATGATGATGATGCCCACTATTTGGAATATGTTTTTTTTACATACTTACATTATTTCCCTTCTATGTAGTGTTTTTTTGTCACTACCTCAAAACGTTTTTCTACAACGTAGCTTTTATGCCATTTTAGTTCTCATCCAATCCCTTGCCCCTTAGATTTAGTGGGTTTTCCCTTTGACATTGTGTGCGATGCTAATTGGTTTACTTAGAGCTGAGTACCAGCTGCTTTTGTGTCTTTTTACCATACGTTTGTCTGGTGTCTACATGTTTTTGTGTTTGTTTTTGGCGAATAAAGTGCCAAAAAATTTGCCATAGAGGTACACGGCGACAGGTTGCTGGTAGGGGTTTGCAGTTATGGTTTTATGAATTTCGGTTTGGTTTTAGTCGGACTTATAGAATAACTGCCGTCTTCGATGTGGAATCAAAATTGCATGCATTGAAAAGCCACAGTTTTGATAGAGAATTGATGTGAATCTGTTTCATTTTGTAGTTTTTGCTAGTAACTGTATTACCAGGTAACAAAGATCAAGTCGTCAACTATTGTCTTGAATGATTTACAATTTTTGGTACAATCATTAAGTAAATCAGTGCAGAACAGTTCACTTGAGTAGCAGTGCGTGTACTATACAACGTGCAATGTGATCTTTTAGTTCATTTCACAAAGTGTATCAAATGACGTAAGTTTAGTTCATTTGGTTTGCTTTGTATACATCTTTAGTTAACCCAGCAGGACTACACTCTATAGGCCGTTTTCTGGATCTTTTAGTTAACTGATCAGTTAGTGAACCATCTGTTAATCGTAACTCGCTAGTTAAGTTTGTGCGCATTTCTGAACAAAACCTTGACTGGCCGTTAGCTAACTGAATGGTAAGCTATAGTTGCTTAGCAACGATGCACACGACACTTATCACTTCCGCCCAGTGCAGGCAAGTGTCATGAATATTAATGAGCGCAAGTGCATGTCAGCCAGCCCACGAGCCAGCCAATCGATTGCAGACGGCCATTTTGTCCATTCATGAATGGATTTTGTAGTAAAATTTGTAGCAGTTATGCAAATCTGTCAGTTAACACTAACTTGACCGGCCAGTTAAGATCCAGAAACCGGCCCTAAAATGTTTATCTTGCACGCCGTAGTTGTAGTGTTCAGTTTGTTGTGATTTTAGTTTTGTTAGTTAATTTCTTTTGTATTTATCTGTTTATCTCAGGTGCTGCAAGAAGAAAATGATCAGATCGATGTCAGATTTTTTGGTGAACATGACCGGTTGGTAGCAGCTAGTCGTTTGTTTTCATTGTTGTAAAACCTCCCTCTTCAAACATCGTCTATCACTTGCTTGTCATAGCATTGTCCAGGGCAGTGTCCATTCATATTCAGATTTTGGTTCTAGTTGGGTATTTTTAATGTGGCTTACATAATATTGATGTTATTTCTCATAATGCTGGCTTTTGTGCTGTAACACTGGAACACAAAACATTTGCAAACATTTTTTTTGTATTTAATCGATGTTCAAATATTTAACATTTCACCAGCGTTTGGGGGCTTTGCCACCAAACTCCTCCCCACTTAGAATCTGCCTTTGGACCACTCTGGGGGACAAATGCCCAGAACCTTTCTGTTTTCAAGCTTTTTGGCAAATTTTCTTGGATAAATTATTAAACACGAGTTTGCCTAAACACCGCAGATCAGCTCAGGTCCGAGAAATTGCTTATGTTACTGACTGCACAGATAAGTCTGACACCTCGGAATGCTGCAGATTTGTGGTGTCATTTTGCAGTCAGTTTATTTAAAAGTGCCTATAAGAGATGACCTAGAAGAGTTAACCAAGCAACCCCATCTCTCAGCCATAGTCCAGACAAGGCGCCTGTCCCTGTTCAGACACATTGCACGAATGCCTGATGAAACAGATGCAAAACAGATCTTAACAGCTTCCCCCGCTGGAAACTGGACAAGACCACTGGGACGTCCTCGTATTACATGGATGAAAACCATTCAGCAGGATCTGAAATCCAGCAACCTTAATATGGACGACGCGGTTGACTTGGCTCAGAACCGTCCACTCTGGAGATTGATGTCTACGTTCGGCGCTACGCACTCTTAGTGCTGCTTGCCAGAAATGATGATGATGATGACGAGATGTTGGGCGGACATGTTCCACATGTCTGCCCAACCTTTGCCTTCCGCGGTTTTAGCATTGCAGCCCCCACAGTTTGGAACTCACTACCCTCTAGCATTCATAGTTCTACCTCTGCAATCACTTTCCGTCGCCTCCTTAAAACTCACTGCTTCCAGCAGGCCTACTGCTCCACCTAGCAGCTCAGCCAAGTGCCTCAGATTCGGCCACTGGCAGACATTGTGCACTCAGAATATTGTATTTACTTACTTACATTTTTTTCTGCTGATGGATTGTATAGACCATACACGTCACACCCTTGTAGTTGTTTTTTATGTTAAAAGGTTGCATATAGCTTCTAATGAGCGAACTCATCTCAGAGCTACGGAGCGTCACTTGTCATATGGGATCACACAGTGTTACCTGCCACCCGACAGAGGTGAACGCGCCGCATAATGTTATGGTGCATTATGGTGTGACTGTGTTATCATCACAGACTGAACAGTAGTTCAAGCCCTGTGTTAACGGCGACTTCTCTTACCTATGGGAATGCCAAAAATTCGACCTCCCACAGAATTAAAAACCCTGACCCGATTTGGATAAAATTTGGCGCTGTTGATTATATTAGCAAAACAACCCCCAATGCAAAATTTTGTGCTAATCTGTCCACAGGGGCATCTGGGTGAAATATATGCAAAAAATTTTTCTAATACCAATATACTTTTTTATTCAACTCACCTACAGGTCAGACCCCTTAGGGGATTTGTACGTGCGATGGCTCAAATGACATGGCCTCAGGCAAGATACAAACCTTTCAAGGTTAAAAAGTTAAAATCTAATATTTAACATATTTATTCGAAAAATTCCAAAAAATTACAATGACACCTATGGGGAAAATTGAACGATTCTTTAAACGGTCAACGCCGACTGTGAATCGTAATTTTTGGTTTTAGGGTATGGTTTTTTCGGTCGGCCAATATAGTGCTGTCATTTATATTTATCACGACTATTCCTGGTTGCCATGGCAACAAAATTCGAGAAAAATGGACTATACCTCGGCTTCTGTAAGCACAGTCTTTGCGTCTATAGGCGGGTTTTCAGGGTTGGGCTATCGAATGCTGCCAATGAAATTTTGCCTCGACCCTTTTTCGTTGCCATGGCAACAAAGTTTGTCAAATTTGGACAAAACTGGCTAGAACTCGGTTTGCATATTAGTAGTATAGGTAGCCCAAAATATCTGTTGCCCGATATCTTACATAACCATGCAAGACAGATGCATGGTCATCATTGACCGTTTGTAGAAAACTTTTGTAAAAAGTTGAATGTCACGTGATCTTAAAAGTCAAGATCGTCAGAGTAACATATCTGGGGCCAGATATCTCTGTAACTGATCACCTGTATAAAAACATCATTTTAGTAATAAAACAGCAAGTATAAATGTACAAAACATCAGCAAAAATTACAGAAGGTGATATTATTCAGCAGCACATTGACACATGGTCAGTGTGATGCGGGCAATATCACCTTTTGTAATTTTTGCTGTTTTTGATGTGCTAGTCTGTAGGTCTAGATGTTGCCGTTAACAAGTTTGTAAACTGATGTTCTGTACATTTGTCTTTATTATCATTCAGCAGTTTCTGTGATGTGAGCTGATTCATGCTGTTTAGAAGAAGAAGAAGATTTCGTGTAGGCACTAGGCAGCGAAGCTGAACTAGGCCCGTTGCGTGGGAGCTCATCCCCTTGACGGCACTTTGAGCCGGCGAGGGCGGAGCCCAATTAAGCTAGCATACAGCCCAAGTCGGCCGGATTAACCGACTGGATCGGTATACTTGCAGTCCTGGCCACAGGGTCTACTGTTGCGCAGAACTCGCCGTTTCTTCTGTAGCGATGACCTTGACCACCGCCAGTACTCATTTTACCATCCCACAAAGGGTAGAAGGCTGAGTCGACCTAGTTGGCTGGCTTCGTACTGTGGACAGTCACCCATCTAAGTACTAACCGGGCCCGGCGTAGAGTAACTTCGTTTGATCCGAGACGCGTTACCAACTACGCCATGCCATCAACCGTGCTGTTTAGGCAGACCCCCTTAAATGCCTGCTTGTGGTGAGGTGTGTGTTTGCTTGTTGCGAACTAAAGGTGCCCATATCCCAGGCTTACTTTAAAAATACCAGTACAGTACTTGCAGCTATGACACCTGTATTGTCCCCAACCAGGCAAACTCAGCCTGGCCTCTCACTGTGGATAGGCAAAATGAGTACCGGTGCTGATTACAGATCCCTAGGGAAGAAATGGTTAGTTTTGTGTAACAGTAGGCCCTGCTGCAAGAACTTGGATGGTATGAAAAAGTGGATGAGCCCCCATGCAAAGTAAGTAAGTATGTGCATATTTTGAGTGCATAATGTCAGCCAGTGGCCGAATTTGAGGCACTTGGCTGAGCCGCTAGGGGGAGCAGTAGGCCTGCTGGAAGCAGCGAGTTTTAAGGAGGCGACGGAAAGCGTCTGCAGAGGTAGAACTACGGATGCTTGAGGGTAGTGAGTTCCAAACTGTGGGGGCTGCAATGCTAAAACCGCGGGAGGCAAAGGTTGTGTGGATCTAGCTGTCTATGCAAATTCTTCTTCTTCTGTAGTTAATTCTTGGCTACATCAGGAATCGTACTTTGGCTTGTTGCAGAGCTAAGGTGCACGTATCGCAGGTCTACCTGATATCCGAGAAGTACCCAGTCACTTCAACCAAACTACGCAAAGGTTTCGATGTTGCAACGGCCGAACTGCGTCGACATGTCGACCTGCTCAGGTTGCCATCGTCTGTTATTATCGTTATTCCTTTACTCGTGGTGTTTATAATCATAGGTACAGCAATATTGCAAACTCTTACTCATAGCCAACTGTGAAGTAACTGCCGGTGTCGTAGGCATTCTTCAGTTTAAATTGTATTGTGTTGTAGCTTAAGGGGATGTCAGACGAACGACAAAATCGGCCGATTTTATCTGCTGACAAAATCGCTCCACAAAAATCTGTCATGTGTCATGCAAAAATCGCTCGATTTCGTCAGCAAGTTCTATCTTCAACGATTTTGTCGGCCGACTTTTTGAATATCGGACAACAAATTTTGTTTATGTTGCCATGGTCATTGTTTACAACGGAAGACGAATATTTATTTTAGTTATTTATTGTGTTTGTTATTATTTTCATTCATTAGATGCAGAAAAAAAGTGATGCAAGTATTATTTTGCGATCTGCATTCAGCTGTTGTGCTAGCTGATAACGTATGAAGTAGCAGACAAAACTATCGGCCGTGTGTCATGGTTCACCGATTTTGTCGGCCGATTTTGTCGGGCAACTAGACCACGCCCACAAAAGTCGGCCGATTTTGTCGTTCGTCTGACATCGGCTTTAGTCGATGGTTGCTGCCTGTGCAGAGAGAGGTTTGGATCATTCACGTATGCCACTCCGATGACGCCGTACACGCTGCAGCATGACAATAACAATATACCAGCGGAAACGTCGTCGTCACACAGAACTGGAACCAACTCTCCGATCGGAGGAGTTACTGCTTGGTCCACTCCGTCAGCGTCGTCTAAGCTGTCTCCGAGCAGCAGCGGCAAGAATTCGGAGCATCCGTCATCTTCAGTTGCTCGTGGTGCGAAGCGTCTATCGTCTTCGGTTGTTAGGGTTGCAAAAAACTGGCTTTAAAAATTTTCAAGCTGAACCCGGTGGATTTTTTTGGGGGGGAGGGGTTGTGTTTTTGTTTTTGTAATCTTAAATCAGTTTTTGTTAAAAGGCACAACTTGATGGGTTTGGGGATTTCTGTGGGTTTCAGTTTTTATAGTGAACTCTGTTAACAAGAAGCCCAGCTGTTGCAATGACGGCCGACTGTACTACCTGGCAATTTGTGAGGCATTATCTTTGTTTGGTGGGAAGAGGAGGATCAGCAGTGGATGTATTGGATAGGGTTTTGGTAAATGTCTATAGCCTGTTAATAGTAACCATGTTGCTGATACAGTTTGGCCATAATGTGCCATGCAAATTTTGTGGTTAGGGGTAGGAATCTTTATTTGGAAGAGCAGCTATCTGTAAGGGGTCGGCAATGAATGAATGAATGAATATGTCAATTTGTATAGTGCCCAATTAGAGAAGACCTCAAGAGCGCTCGCAGCCAAATAAATGAGTTTTGAGTTTTTTCGCAAATGTATCTCTGGACAGTGATGAGGTCCGCAGGTCGAAGGGGAGGCTGTTCCAAGTGGCCGGGCCAGCCACGGCAAAGTCCCTCCGACCGATCGTGGTCCTTGTGCGCGGCACGACGAGTGCCCCGCTGTTTGCGGACCGCAGCTGCCACCTGCCAACGACAGACGAGACTGGGGTGCACACATCTGCCAAGTATGACGGTGCCAGACCATGAAGGCACTTGAAGGTGATCATCGCTAGCTTGAAGGTGATTCGCTGGTGGACCGGAAGCCAATGAAGTTGATGCAGCACTGGAGTGATGTGGTCGAACTTCCTAGTTCCGGTCACGACACGCGCTGCTGCATTCTGGACAGTCTGCAGTTTCGTCAGAAGGCCGTCACCGATTTCGTAGAGCAGACTGTTGCAGTAATCAAGACGGCTGCTGACGAATGCCTGCACCGGTGTCTTCGCAGCCTCCAAAGTCAAAGAAGATCTGACCATCCGTAGCTGGCATAGTTGAAACAGGCACGACCAGCGTAATGCGGCGACGTGGTCAGCCATGGTGAGCTGGTCGTCAATGTTGACACCAAGGTCGAGCACTACAGCAATGCTTCGGTTGAATCTGGTGTTGGTCAGTTCCTATAGTAGTAACCATGCCAGTAACTGAAGCGGTTTGGCTGCAGTTTGCAATGCAAGTATTTTTGCCCGTTTAGGGAGGAATAGGGAGGGTCATCCCTGTTTCTTTGTTTAGACTGTTTTCCAGTAAGAAGTACCATTTAGCCACAACTACAGAGAACATATACATGCATGTATGTGTGTACGTATGTAGGTCTAAGCAGCAGCAGAAGTCATCCTGCAGTGAAGCTGGTTGTCAAACTATCTTCATCCTCATCGTCTTCTTCCGCTAACAAGCAGACGTCGATTGTGTCGAAAACGGCCAGTGCTGTTAAGCAGCGGTATTCGAGCATCATTTCGACCCGTCGAGGAGCTACGGCTGCTGTCGCTATGAGCAAATCAACAGGTGCCGCAGCAGCTAACAACAAGGCAGCAGCAGCTACTGATACGGCTGCTGCCAGTAGGTCAACAACAGTCGATACACTGATAGCTGGTGGTGGACACAGTGGCAGAGTGATGACAGAATGCGTGGTGAACATTGAGAGATATGCTGCTGCCGCTAATGCGTCTGATGGAGTTGCCGTGGTAGCTGGCAAACTTGCTGCCAAAAGCAGTGAACAGCTACTGGTCAATGAGGACATGATATCCAGTCAGCCGGTAGCCAATAGGAGCACAGCGAGCTCTGATTCCAGTGAGATGTCAGCCAATGGAAACGCAGAACAGTCTGAGGCCAGTGAGCTGGTAGCCAATAGGAACACAGAGAACTCCGATTTCAGTGAGCTGCTAGCCAATAGAATCATAGAGCAGTCTGAGACCTGTGTGCCGGTAGCCAATAGGAGCACAGAATTCAACGAGTTGCCAGCCAATAGAAATGCAGAGAACTCCAAGTCCAGTGAGCTGCCAGCCAGTAGGAGCACAGATAGTAAACAGTCAGCCATTAGGAGCACAGATCACTGTGAGCATGCTCCGAGGAGTCCAGCACCTGAGGAACATGGCTTTAAGACAGTTTGCACTGCTAGCGACGATGACATCACGTTGGTTACAGATGCTGCTGCGGACACGGTGGAAACTGAGAGTTCGGTGCACCCCGAGTCAACACAGCCTGGCCATCTGTCGTCAGTTGGTGCGGTGACTATCAGCGAAGTTCTAGCAGCTGCTTCTCTGTCTGAGTGTCAGAAGCACGGCATTGCTGACCGTGATGATGTTCGCGAGAACCATTCCGAAGACAAGCTTCACGATCAACCTGTTGGTGGCGATGACTTGCTAGACGACAAACTGGGTCAGTTTGTCGAAGATGAAGTTGCTGCAGACAATGATGAAGTTAGTACCATCGTAACAACAACCAAAGTCAGTGATAGCCTACCACTGGCGACACCATTTGCTACTGGTACCACTAGCTTGGATTGCGATCCAGAGACGGTTGCGTCTAGTGAAATGAATGCGGAAGACTCCGATTCGGATGTAGTGACGATTGCATCTAGTGAAATGGATCCAGAAGATGAAACGAATACGCATGACTCTGTGAAGCACCAAGATGACCGATTAGTATGTACCACAGTCGAACGTTCAAATCTGCTATCTGATAATACAGTAGACTCGACAAAGCATGAAGGTGAGAGATTAATAGGTGGCAGTGCTACCGCAGTAGAACGTTCTTACAATCTGTTATCGGATGCTTCCAAAACTGTTGCATCTTTGGATGTTTCGACTGCTTCATCACACGTTCTCGGCTCGATATCTCCAGTCGACCAGTCAAGAGCGGCTGAATTAACGTCCAGTGACATTCGGGAGTTTGTTGTGATGGAGAACGAAGAAAATAACAGCTCTACAGGTTTGGTTATGCTGCTAAGCTAATATTTATTTTTCATTTATATCACAATATCCTACTCAGTTGGCCTATTTCATAATATGAAAAAAACAATCACTGCATCTACAAACTAGAAAAGCAGTCGTAGCCCACACACCTCTGCCAAGGGCTTGTCAGATTGTAATGTAGATTTCACCTACGCGTTTCAAACTGTAGTTGCATTTTCCACAGTGACCTAGTTCTACGTGACCTAAAAAACCGTGACTGGATAGGCCTACACTGCCGCTTTGCAGCGGTTCCGCTTATGCCCCCTTTAACGCAATGCCAACGAAAATTTCAAATTGATCCAGAATCCAGGATTCCTGCCGGATCGCCCCCAAAATTGAGTCACCTGTAGCTTATGCCATGCCCGACATACCCTCAAAATTTCTGAAAGATCCGTCCATAACTTTTTGAGTTATCTTGTACACACACATAGACAAACAGACACAGACAAACAAAAACCGACAAAAACATAACCTCCTTGGCGGAGGTAATTACTGTCTTCTTACACTTAGCGTTCTGACAGCCTAGGTGGCATTCCCTTCGTATCTCGGTAATCTGCATGAACGATTGTTTGTAGTCCGATATTTTTAAAAATTTTAGATAGCTAGTTACCATGGATGAAAACCGTTCAGCAGGATCTGTAATCCAGCGACCTCAATATGGACGACGCAGTTGACTTGGCTCAGAACCGTCCACTCTGGAGATTGATGTCTACGTTCGGCGCTACGCACTCTTAGTGGCGCTTACCAGAAATGATGATGATTATGATGATGATGAGTTATCAGGACAGTTTTCAGCTTTTTATGTGCACTTGTCACATATTATTAATAAAATTCTGCGTTAATACTGTATTAAAATGTGTGGCAAACAAAGCAGCTTTGTGCCATTTGGAGCAGTCAATGTCTTCTAACAGTCAACCTGTAAGTGTCGGGAGAGACATGATTTGGCAGACGCATCTCGTTGGTGTTGACTGTGTTGTTATGTTGCTATCGTACTCAATATTAGCGATCTCTTTGCAGCGTTCCTACAGATCAGGGAAAACTGGAAAATGTCAGGGAATTTGTGTTGTCAGGGAAATGTGAGGGAAAAATATTATTTTTGGAAAGTCAGGGAAAAATTTTGGAAAATGATCTTGGATTATGCAGATGCAGATAACTGTGATTTTTTGCATCTCCAAGTATTAAAAAGCTGGCAAATTTGTGGCTTCCATTGAACTTCCAAAAGCTAGACATGTTTCAACTTCGGGGGGGGGGGCTTTGCTCCCCTGATCCCCCGACCAGAGCCTCTGACATTTGCATATTGCTCTATTAATACGGCTTCTTTGCTTAATACCATTTATGACACTTCTGCGATAGGGTTATTGTTTCGATAATGTCAGGGAAATTGTCATATTGTCATTCCATGACTGGAAAAGTCGGGGAATTTTGCTACCGAAAACCTGTAGGAACCCTGTCTTTGTTGCTGACCGTCAGCTGTTATTTGATGATGCATCTGTCTGGATGTAGATGCCGTTATTACGGAGAGTAAGGATGGCAATGTGACGGAGACCGGCAGCTGTGGTGCATCCGAGGAGCTGCCAGCGTCTGGTCGTGATGTGGTGCCCCCTGGTGTACTCAGCATGAGAACCGACTTGGACGATCAGAACAGCTCTGTCGAAGAAGCTGGTCTACAGAGAACCTCATCGGCAAGTAGCTACTCTACAGAAATAGGTGACGGCCCGCCATAGCCAGGGGCCGCCATAGCCACAATCCCACAGTCGATGGTACGAATGGCGAGCTCCGCCACACTTTCCTATAGGCTACTAGGGTTAGGGTTTGGGTTAGGGCTAGTGGGGTCCAACCCTAACCCTAACCGTAACTCTAACTATGGTGGCCCCTGGCTATGGCTATGGCTGCCCTTGGCTATGGCAGGCCACAGTCACGGAAATATGAAGGCGCTAACCAGTAGTGTCTGGTGGTAAATTATCGTTTGGGGAATGCCTCATCTTTTTTTCCTTCTCTTTTTCTTAGAAGTTGGCCTTCGTTAATCCATCTAGCCGGTCTCAAAGAGTACTGTAGGCTTCCCCAGCAGGGTCCATGGCTCATCGAGCATTCATCAAGTACGCTTCAGGCATGCGTTGAGCTGACTTGATAAGTGCTTGATGAATATGCCTGATGAATGTTTGTCAAAGCAGTGTGATGATTGCTTGCAATATGAAGCGTGTTTGATATTGCAAACATTCATCAAGTTGGCTCGTGAGGCACTCGTCAAGCCAGCTCGATTAGTACTAGATGAGTGTTTGAAGAATGCTCAACAAGCTATGCCATTGTAGTCTATACACTTGAACCATGTTGATTGTGCTTGATGAGCACTTGTTGAGCCTGCTCTTCGAGTCAGCTTTATTGTGTAAATGGAGTAATGGTTACATAGTGTTAAAATTTGTACAGTTTTTACGCGTGAAAGCAGCTACTGCTTTCAGCGCGTCTTTGCCATCGCAATTCTGTCTGTCCGTCTGTCTGTCTATCTGTCACACGGGTGGATCAGGCAAAAATGGTGCAAGCTAGGATTACAAAGTCTTTACCATCTGCTGCTTGGAAGACTCTAGTTTCAGCATCTGTAAAGCTTTTCCATAAATTCGAAGGGGGTCACCCAGAACGAGGGCGCTAAATAAGAGGGGGATGGAAAAAATTTGTGATTTTTGGCCAATAAGTCGCTGTATCTCAGTAACGGTGCGAGATAGGGCCTAGGTTACTATTAATCACCAATAGGAAGTCGTACACTAGCTCTCGATTGGCGCCAAATTCAATTACCTTGAACGCAAAAATAGGGGTTTTTATGTTTTTTTGGCGATTTCGGTCTGCGACCCAAGTCTATATCATTCACAAGGTGGCGCCACGGAACTATCGTTACACGATCCAGATAGAGAATTTGGTATTTTTATATTAACTTTGCGTAAACACCCCAATTTTCAGCTAAACTACTGAACCAGAACTGCTATAGGCTTTCACGCGTCTCGTGAGCATTAGCTCAAATTTCTTGTTTGAGCCATTGTGACTGTACAGCTATGTGTCTGGAATAAACATGGATTGATCGACTGAATGGACTGGCTGGTTGGCTGATTATATGTCTATAATCCAAAGGTTTGATAGTCCGAAGGTGTATACTGCGACATGCATTTTCGCTAACTCTAACCCTAACTCTCCACTTAGTTGAGAGGAAATGTGAAGATTGAGTCAACATCTGTAGAAGTGTATAGGGAAAAACCCTAAAACTTTTGGACCCTCGAACCTTTGTATTATTGAGCTGCCCCCTGTTGGTTTATTGTGTGACTCAGGAGTACATTGACAATCATGACAGAGACGAGGAAACTACTGCCATGGAAAAAACTACACCAGCAGCAGTAAACGCGGAAGAAGTTACTTTGCGGAGAAATACGTCGATCGCAGTTTGCCGCTTGTCTTCGCCATGCATTGCAGCAACATCCGCGGCTGACACCACTACTAGCTCAGAGACAGTCAGCTCTGTGTCTAGCTTGTCAGCATCAGACATCAACGCAGCTGGTTCCCGGTCATTGACGTCTGCATGTGTTGCTGTCTCGTTGGAGTCGGATTCCATTGCTGGGTTGGAGTTGCTGCCGCAGTGTGTTCCAATCGTGTCGTCTCGCGTCACATCCGATGTACCAGACTCCGCAGTCGCTGGTACGCAGTGTTGTTACTGTTTAAGCGATAAAATAATACAACTTTGATTTCCGAAGCAATACAGTTAAACGATGGAGATTTTTTTTATAAGAGGAGGGTGGTGGCCACAAACCTAGAATACGAAATACTCGGGGAATTCTCAAAACGCAGGAGAACTCGGGGAATTCTGTGCAACCACAGAAAAAAATTGTAACAAACAGAACAGTGTCACCAGATGCATTTTCCTTTGTGCAGAAATGCTTTAAAATGCGTTTGCTGCTGGGGAATCTACAGTACTCCCTCAGATTTCTATCATTATGCGGCCGTCCTTCCTAGAAGGAGGCCCCATCATGTGTTGATCCTGTCCGTCTGTCTGTCCGTCTGTCCCGTGCCTCCACTTAGAGGGAAAACGAAAAGGCCTACGAATACCAAACTTGGTAGGAAGGGTCCCTGGGAGACCAGCACCCCGTGGACCAATTTCAAGGTCAAGGGGTCAGAGGTCAAGGTCACGGCGGCTAATTGTGTTGTTGGCGAAAAGTCCCCAAAACTTCGCCGCCTGTTGTCCGATCAACTTGATATTTGGCAGGTGGCGTAAGGATCCCTTGCTGCCTTGCACAGACCTAGAAAGCCCCAAAACAGCATGCACATACTCAACTGCACGGACGGCCCCATAGCGGTCGGCCCCTTAACAGCCGCACCCTCTTGTTTCAGTTACTTTTGGTTGCAGTAACCTATGGAAAACTAAGTGTATGAAAAATCCGGGAAAACTCAAATAGATTTTTTCTCCTACTTTGTGGCCGTACTATAAGAATGTGATAGACAATCGACTATTAACGTACCGGCACATCACGACTCACGAGACTTTATTTACGTCATGCTTATGGTGTTTTTAGGCGTTTTTAATGTTTTAAATATACATAAAAATAAATATACATGGTGGCGTGACGTAGTTGGCATGTGCAGTGTGCACACGCCTCTAATGTGCTTTCGTCACTAATCAGAGCCGCCTGCCGCACGGCCACCAAGTGCAGCCTGTAGACACAGGCTGGCGCAGTGGCTGGCTAGGCAACCCCAGTCAGCTGTACCAGGTCCCCACCTTCCGTGACCCATGTAAATGAGTTACTACTCATTTTACCATCCTATGGAGGGTAGAAGGCTGAGTCGACCTAGCTGGCAGGCTTCGCACCGAGATGGTTTACCTGCCCGCAGGCAGTCACCCATTGCAGTACTAACTGGGCCCGGCGTAGAGTAACTTCGTTTCAGCCGAAACGCATTACCAACTACGCCACTCCGCCAACCAACGAAGCCACCAGTATCACTCATGGCATGAGTAAGTGCAGGCAAAAGCCATATAATGCTTACTGTTACAAATAACTACATAAATTAACTTTGTTTCCAGTTGCAATTCACGACATTTAATATAATTTTGGAATCCATTTGATGTAGTTCAGTTAACACACACATCAGACACTGCTTTACAACTATCAATAACTCTGTTGCTAAAAACAAACTTTCTCACATCTAGTCTACTGCGTTTTTATACAACTTCTTTGAACGACCTCTTCCCTGACCCTCGTTTTACCTTACCTTACCTTACCTCCGGGGTGGACAGGCTCTTACACCTGCCCAGCACTGAGGCCATATCGGCTTGGCCCAATACGTGTCCCCGAATGTAACCACAAGGTTACCGGTAGCGGCTATAAAGCTGTAGACGGCTGTGAAGCCGTAAATAGATGGCTGTAAAGCCGTAGTCGGCTGTGAAGCCGAAACCAGCACAAGAGCACTGGTAATGTGTAGCAATCTGCCTACACGAGTTTGGTCAGCTCTTAGTTGGCTCCTCGCCTCCAGATTTCAGAAATCTTTCGGGTCATCGGTGCAAAGCCCCACCACCAATGCAAGGTGGCTGACCACGGTGGGGTGACCCTCATTTTATGTAAAGAACAAATCTGGTTGCAAATCATAACACCCATTAATGATTTTAAATGTTTCTAGTAAATTGCTTTTATGCTTTTTTTTCTAATGTCGTTAAATTTAATTTTTTAATTTGCGGTTCGTAGTGCAAGTTTCTTATGCCCTCTATTGGTCTTGTAACTCGATGCTGAACTCCCTCAGTTAACTCATATTGATGAAGCACAATATTCTGTGCGGTGTAACACTACAGGATCCCGTATGGCAGCTGACGCTCCTAGCTCTGAGGTGGGTTTTCTATGAAGAGCTGTATACCATTTAAGCATAACCATGTGCTGTGTTTTCTTAACATCTTCCCCCACAGGAAACTGGAGGAGACCACTGGGACGTCCTCGTATTACATGGATGAAAACCATTCAGCAGGATCTGAAATCCAGCGACCTCAATATGGACGACGCAGTTGACTTGGCTCAGAACTGTCCACTCTGGAGATTGATGTCTACGTTTGGCGCTACAACGCACTCTTAGTGGTGCTTGCCAGAAATGATGATGATGATGTGCTGTGCTGTGTCTGCAGTGATGGATGCCAGCAGCGGTCAGCATCCTGTCTGCAGTGACAGTATTGACACTGTGCCATCTAGCAGCCAGTCGTCTGCCACGTCGTGCCATGCACCAGTCGTTGATGTAACAGCTCTGACCGGATCTTTCACTGCCGGTGGTGCTAACACTCCCGCTACCGGTGGTGCTAACACTCCCGGCACTGTACCTGCTACAAGTGTTGTGTCACAGCCGTTCCAGTTCTCGGTCGCCGGATACGACTTTCGCAAGTACACCGACATGGTAACCGTTTCGGAATCGTTTTCGAATACTTTAAAGGTCCATGGCCACGATCAAATTCACTTGCGCAATTTCTGTAGACTTAAATTAAACATTTAACCTCACGTATATAATATGTCGATTTGAGCTTCATAAATATATGAAATTAATGCGTGATTTCAAACGAAATGCAGCATTACGTTACGTTATCTGAAATATTCTAATCTACCAGTGCCCATGGTGACGTCATGAACCTAGCCCATATAAATCATGAATATTAATGGCCTAGTCGACGACGTCATGATTCTAGGCTAGGCCATTAATATTCATGACATTTATAGGCTAAACTCATGACGTCACTGCAGGTCATCATGGCGGCGCGTTTTCTACGTCGTTTTCGTAGATCGTCGACTTCAAAGGTAAATATTTCCGTGTTGACAAAACGCTGGGCGCCGATATTACTGTCAAAGTTATCAGAAAATTCTGCACTTTCAGGAAAATGGATAAAGTGTATATGTTAATTTTGGCGTCCACGGACCTTTAACGTACTAATCTCGAAGCGTCGTTTTCATTGGTGGCCATATGTTTAGATGGGACAACGTATGCATTGCATGCAACTCAGTGCTAGTCAATGGTAACCGTAATGAAAAAAATCATTTCCTCTGGCTGGTTATGACTTATGCAAATACACGGAGGACGTGGTAGTTATTAGTTGACTCAAACTTTTGTGCATTTGTCGCTAATAGCTTGGCTGAATTCTGATAATGATGATGTAAAAACACTGGCCAGAAATACAAGACGCGACAAGAAGTACCTCATTTTGCCGAAATTTAGAAGCAAAATTGAAATGTTGAGCACATGCAATTTTCGCTGTCAAAAAATGCAACTTTTTGTACCATCTCCCCCCTCCCCAGCTTTTGTGTAGAAATGCCAGTGTGATGTGTGTTAAAATCGGTGCAAATTACGACAGCTTTCGAGTTTGAGCACAAATATCTCTGGAATCGATAAAGGTAGCGACAAAATCTAAACGGCGTTGACGAGAACGATCCTTTCGGCGTTGAATGAAAAAAAATTGTGAAATTCGGTCCACTACGAACAAAGTTATAAGTGCTCATGTTGACCTACCCTAAGTCGACAACGTGTGTTCGGCGTATGCCAATGCATTTGAGTTCGGGCCACGTGACTTTGATGGGGGGAAAATTTTACCCTTACCCCTAATTTTCCCCTAATCGGACTTAGGGAGCCGGGCGGACTCACGTTGGGCTTTGCCCCAAATTTCTAGTTTCTTTATATTGTTGTCATTATCTCATTTTTCACTTTAGTTTTCATTGTGTTCATTGTTATCATTAAGGAATTAGTTGTTTTTTATTATTGCCAATTGCTGTTATTGCTATGATTAACGTAAATTCCACTGAGAAATGCAGATTTAAAGAAAATAATTTCCACGATGGTTGCTGGCTTGATCTGTAAGACACGATGACATTGTTCGAAGGTTTAAAGAAGCCCATCTGAGAGCCACTGAGCGTCACCTGCCATATGGGATCACGCCGTGTCACCTGCCATTGACACAGATATCCAAGACGAAAGAATTATGCGAGGTGCACTCGTTGTCCACCTCACCGAATTTGTCAACGCACTACCATGTAAAACCCAGATGCTCCAAATTGTTGCATATTGCTGAGTTGTTATGTTCATAAAAATCCTAACAACATAATTTGTTCAGCAGAATTATAAGTTTATGTAACTTGCTTCCAAATTATCAGAATTTATGCCCAAAGTGTATACAGTGGCTTAGACGTGATGCCGCGGCTGATGGCGGCATTAACGATCAACTGATCAAAATGCACAGCACTCATTCATGGATAAAATGTATTTTGAGCTTATTCGTCAGCTATTATGTTGTCTGCTTTTTCGGCGTAATACCACAAAATTATTAAATTATGTGGCACTCTCTGTCGAATTGATAATGAAACGGTGAGTTTGGAGCATCTGCATTTTACATGGTAGTGCATTGACATGAATTAGGTGAGGTGGAAAATGAGTGTACGTCACATATTTCTATTGTCTTGGCCATCTGTGTGCCAAAAATTATCAAATTGGTGGAGATTTGATGAAGTTCCGACAAAAACGAGTTGGGACATTTTTTGGGTGGCTCACCCTGTAGCAAGACAGTTTATGTCACCCGTTCAAGTAGTATCACTTAATAGCGACTCGACCAGGAGTCACTGCAGGTCCATCATCACTACCGAGCCATCTTACACCGACCTCAGTGTCCATGCGCTCTTCTACCAGTCAGTTACTTGCAATTCCACGGCATAACTTATCCTTTGGTTCTCGTTCCTTTCGCATCTCTGCTCCGAGAATTTGGAACTCCTTAACTCCTCAAATTCGTCAATGTCAAACGTTGGCTACATTCAGATGTCACTTAAAGACCCACTACTTTCAGTCAGCCTTTTCTGCCACCTAGCGTCCATCATCCTATGCGTGCGCCCTGATTCTTTCTGAGACTTCGGCGCTTTATAAATCATTTACTTACTTACTTACTTACTTACTTACTTTGTGTGTTGACTGCACATGTACACGTGTGCAGGTGCATTCAGCAACAGAGCAGATGCTGAAACAGTTTTGTTCTGATGTACTCAATGGCGGCGTTGGCTCAGTACGTTTCTTTCTCGCAGAATGTAGGTTGCGGACTGTCACAAGAACCAGTTTGCTTCACCCTTACGACATTTCACCTTCGGGACATTTTTTCCTGTGGAAGATTACGGACAGAGATGGATGAACCAAGACGGGTAGTAGTCCAATCAGCCCCAGGGATGGGGTTAGTAATACGGTTAGGAATAGCGATAAGTTGCATCTTTGGTCATGGCGGACCTTGGCTGTATTGGCCGCTGGTCTGCTGTGCTGGACAGGAACCTGACCAAATTTGGACTAGTGCCCCTTAGTCTAGTGACCAGTCACATATCTTTGAATGAATTCATTCTGCTGCTGCCTTATTTAGAATGACCGTCCACCAGGTGTTGCTGCGGTGGACAGTAGTGTCGATGTTTCGGTGTCGCACCTTCCCAGCGACTGCTGCATCGGTCTGGAACAGTCTGCCGGAGTCGGTCCGGTCGTCTCCGTCGTTGCAAGTTTTCCGCAGCGGACTGAAAACCGAACTTTTTGCCCGGTCCTACAGCCGTGACTAACAACGTCTCATTGCACTGACTACTATTACGTGACTTCACTGTTTAGGCTTCTTGTTACATGTCCTTGTAGTCTTAGGACTTAACGCCACGCTAAAGTCAATTCGTCCTTCATCATCATCATCATCATCATCATACTAATACAGAAACTCTTTGCGCAGAGCACATTTATCGCAAGTGAGAGGCCAAGGCATCGAGGCGAAGGACATGGTCAGACCTCTCTGAGGCCAAGGCCACAATTTTTGTCTTCAGGCTGTTCATGAGCTCACAAGTGCCTCACGCCAACACCACAAGAAACCTATACCAACCAATAGGCTACAAGTAGAAGAAGAAGAAGAAGAAGATTCTGCATAGACAGCTAGGTTTGTCGCGTGGGAGCTGATCCCCTTTACAGCGCTTTGAGCCGGCGAGGACAAAGCCGGTGCGATGGTTTTACCTGCCTGCAGGCAGTCACCCACCGCAGTACTAAGCCCAATTAAGCTAGCATACAGCCCAGGTCGGCCGGATGGCCGGCACAAGTAGGCTGGTACCCAATAATTATACTATAGCTGCACATGATATATGGCGCAGGCTTAAATAGGGCAACTGAAGCAAGTCTGCCGCGAGCCCCTTGTAGCCTGTTGGTAGCATGAGCGTCTGCTGCGCGAAAGGTCCCGGGTTCCAGTCCTCGTGTGTACAAACTTTTTGCAACATTTTTCTCTTCGCTGTCATAATTAATTTTTTTGAGGTAATAAATGTCTGGCTTGGGGTTAAATGTTGTAAAAAGGTAAAGTGAGAAGAGTTAGGGTTAGGGTTAGGGATAGGGCCAGTGGTTAGGGTTTGTGCCATTGTTCATTCATTTATGAGAAATCGTACGAAATGACGAAGTCAGAAGGTTAACCAAGCAACCCCATCTCTCAGCCATAGTCCAGTCAAGGTGCCTGTCCCTGTTCGGACATGTTGCACGAATGCCTGACGAAACAGATGCAAAACAGATCTTAACAGCTTCCCCCGCAGGAAACTGGACGAGACCACTGGGACGTCCTCATATTACATGGATGAAAACCATTTAGCAGGATCTGAAATCCAGCGACCTTAGTATGGACGACGCAGTTGACTTGGCTCAGAACCGTCCACTCTGGAGATTGATGCCTACGTTCGGCGCTACGACGCACTCTTAGTGATGCTTGCCAGAAATGAATGAATGTATGTACGAAATTGTTTGGCACAGATAAAATGGGGTGCTGGCGTGAGGCACTTGTACGAGTTCAAGGACAGTTCTCGGAGAACCTGTTTCTGCTTTATGTCGTGTTTTCTCATGGAACGATCTATATTTAGATTATGCGTGTTGTGCTGACGTAGGCCGTTCACAGACACATGCAACTGGAGGTGAATCGACTCAAGTGGGAACACGCGCAAGAGATTGCAGAACTGCGCCACAATGCCAGTCAGCTTTGCTTCACTTTGACTTTAATACTAAAATAATAACCAGCTACCAGATTGCATTAAGGATTGGGTTTTCTGTTGGCAGAAATCTGTTTCTACTGAGCTCGGCTGATTTAAATCTGGCAGAGTGCCAGTATGCTTCACAGACAGCCAACGAAGTGCTGCTGCGTCTTACTGACCCAGTTCAATACCTGTGTAATGCTTGGCAAATAAAGGCAGTTTGCTTAGTTGCTTACTTCTCGCATAATTGGTGGCATGGCTTGGCAGCAATGCATCTGGTTGAATCAGCAAAGTTACTCTCTGCTGCACCTTGTTAATACTTCAATGGGTGACTGTCTGCGGGCGTGTTTATCATCTCAATATGTAACCAGACAAACAGGTTGACTCAGCCTTCTACCCTCTGTGAGATGTTAAAATGGTATCAGCTTTTGGGCTGAGTGGTGATAAATGGCCATGCTGAGTGTAGCATTACAGCTGCCAGTTTGGGTGGATATCAGTCTGAGGCTGATTGGCTTGGTCCAAAGGTCGGTCGGCCAGCGGCTGCCTAGCTCTGTGCTACAAATAAATAGGCTGAACTCTGCGACAGTGGCAATGCCCATGACAGCACCACAAACGTCGTCATGACTATTACCATTGTTATTATATTACTTATGGGGCCGTCCTTCCTAGGAGGAGGCCCCATCATGTGTTGATCCTGTCCGTCTGTCCATCTGTCTGTCCCGTGCCTCCACCTAGAGGGAAAACGAAAAGGCCGTGTGGACCAATTTCAAGCTTAAGGGGTTAGAGGTCAAGGTCACGGCGGCTAATCGCGTTGTTGGCGAAAAATCCCCATAACTTCGCCGCCTAATGTCCGATCAACTTGATATTTGGCAGGTGGCGTAAGGATCCCTTGCCGCCTTGCACCGGGTGACCTCGTTGCCGTGGCAACGGCCGTTCCGTCCGTCTGTCCGTCCGTTTGTCCGTCGTGTGCCTCCGCCTAGAGCGAAAACGAAATGGCCTAGGAAGACCGAACTTGGTATCGCATTCGCCTGACTACTGACTGAACTAGACCACGGTTTCGCGCCCTCTACCACAGGAACAAACAGACCTAGAAAGCCCCAAAACAGCACGCACGTACTCATCTGCAAGGACGGCCCCATAGCGGGCGGCCCCTCAACGGCCGCACCCTCTTATTTACTTTTAGGTTTGGTGGGTTAGTGGCGTAATGGTAGGCTCTCAAACTTACAATCGAGAGGTTGCAGTTTCGACTCTCGGTCGAATTGCTATCAGGTGCTTATTACATGTTCTCTGATGGATTACTGTCTGTGGCCAGGTGGACCATCTCGGTTTACAGCTGACATTTAGGTCAACTTAGCCTTTTATCCCTCTGGGGTAAGTAAATCGAGTACCAGTCTGTCTGACTGGGATTAAGTTGGGGCATGTTGGTCAGTTTCAGACGGCAGGTAACACTGTGACCTCGTATGACAGCTGATGCTTCATAGCTCTACAACGGTTTTCTTATAAAGACCTATGCATGATTTTTAACTGTTGGCTTACTTAGGTAGTGGTGTGCTGTTATAGCCGTTGCTCTGGCTGAGCAGAAGCTAACGCTGGAACACGTGCACAAAACGGCTGTTGACAAATTACAATGCAAGCTGAAAGAGAAAGAGACGGCGTACAATAATCTGCGCTCGAAACTCGCTCGCGAGAAGGATTTGGCCGTCGCTGAAACTAAGAAAAAACAATGGGTCGGTAGTTGCGCATTGCTTGTACGGATTTAGCTTCTGCTGTTATTGCTTTTCACTTTGATAGCCCAAGTTTCCAAGAGCGATGATTGATTTGTAATACCATGTCAGACAATTTATGCAATGTGGATGTAATGACAGTGTTTCTCTAGCATATGGGAGTATTTTTTCTGACCTGATTTTAGAGCAGAGATCGTACATATGTTATAAAGTGCTCAGTCTAACTGCTTTGACTCTGGAGTCTTTCTGTTGTTGTAGAATCGAAAGGTGTAAGATATTTTGCGCCCCAATTCTCTTGTGAGATTTCAGTGCTATATAAATCGGCACTTAGTTACTTACAGTTGATGTTGTATTTTGTGCATGTTAGCAACTCATTTACTTACTTTCTAGGTAAAAAAACAGTCGTTCTTAACAACAGTTCATGCTGCAAGGCTGCATATATTTGTCTGGTGCATCGTGCAGTTGACCACTGGCATCAGTTTTTGTAGTTGTAGTAGTAGTAGTTGTTAAAAGGTAAAGGTAAAGGTCAAAGGTCGTCAACTTGTGTAGCGCATCGTCGCGAGCATGCGCACGCCTCTAATGCGCTTTCGTCACTAACCAGAGCCGCCTGCCGCACGGCCACCGTGTGCTGCTTGCAGACACAGGCTGGCACAGCGGCTGGCTAGGCAACTCCAGTCAGCTGTACCAAGGTCCCCACCTTCCGTAACCCATGTAAATGAGTTACTACTCAGTTTACCGTCCCACGGAGGGTAGATGACTGAGTCGACCTAGCTGGCAGGCTTTGCACCGAGATGGTTTACCTGCCCGCAGGCAGTCACCCATCGCAGTACTAACCGGGCCCGGTGTAGAGTAACTTCGTTTCAGCCGAAGCGCGTTACCAACTACACCACGCCACGTTGTTGTAGCAGTTTTGTGTTGTGTTGTGGTGTGTTAGTGTGCTGCCTGCGGGAAGGAGGCGCTGTTCTATTGTTGTTGGAACACGAGCTACTGTGACTATCCGTGTCAGCTGGAGCACTGGCCACAACATCAGTTGACGTGCTGTCAGACGTTCGATCACGCCGGACGTAACACTGCTGCGGCTGTGAGGTCGGCTGAATACTCTGGCCAGCAACAACAACAACAGTCTACAGTCAGAGCCAACCAACAGGTATTCGTTCACTCTCACTCGTGCTAATATTCGCCGTGTAATGTAACAGTTAGGAGCGTCTGTGTTTAACAGAGTAGTGCAGTGACACAAATGCAGTCAGGTGGAAAATCGCTGCATCTTGGGTAATTTTATCGTCTTGGCCACCTCCGTACCAAAAATTACGGAAATCGGTGCAATTTTTACGAGTTTGCTACAAGGAAAGGGTTGCTTCTTTTTTTCTTGGACACGGTGTAATTAGTTTGAGAGCAATGAGCTTATGTGTTCCAGTTGTTTATTTACACATCTCCCAGCATCACGTAACAGCTGCAGTTATTGGACAATGCTGATCATCAAACAAATGGGCACAGGCAGACATCATGAATATTAATGAGTGTGCTGCTTTCAATAGGCAAGCCTAGCGAGACTGTTGTAGATTGGCAGCTGTTGTCATCTTGGTGAATGATCTGATCGCAAATAGTCTACGAGCCTCGGTATAATACAGATACGTCGTAGTGATTGCAATCTTAGGATTGATTTCTCAGTCCCGCGATTCACGATTGAAATTTTGTGTTATTTAACAAATTTTTTATCTAATCCTGAAATGCCACCAATACCAAGATTTGGGATCGGTTCTTCTGGGCTGAGTTGTAGTAAGTGGCGACATCTGGTGAGTGTGGATGCCAGCATTTGAGATTGTGCGATTGCAATCGCTGCTGCGTATACAGGGCGAGTCGGAAATTTTACTTCCTAAAGTTTTTTAACTTTATTTTGCAAAGACTGAGAAATTTGTAAGCCATATTTTACAGGCATATTCGGCGTCCAAAACTATGCCAAATTACACAGTTTCATTCAAATTATGGTTAAGTTTGATGAAGTTATGCCGTATTATGCATCCACACCCAGAGAGTTTTCCATTTTTACTGCCAATAGTTTGATTGTGTTAGGTATTAGCTTTATTAGTCCACCTGAAAGCGATAGCTTGCGAAGCGGACTTAAGTTTTACCCCTGATGTTTTTTTTATTTATTTTTTTCCACTTGCGAAATCTCCGAGATGCGTGGGCCGACCGGCGTGAAATTTTGCACGATGGTCAGTACTAGGCCGAATTTTATAATGCTGGTCCAAAATTTTGGGGGGTGCACCCCAAAAAAATTTCAGGGGCCAAAAACATGCAAAATTGAGCCCGATTTCGGACGTTATAGGCGCTCATGTTGACTTACCCTAAGTCGCAATTTTCGGAAGACCATATTTCGGCCCTAAGGGGGTGCTGCGCCCCCAAATTTTTACACGCGCTAGAGAATGACCAAGTCTTACTAGCGCACCCCCCACCGGGGGTGGGGACCCCCTTAACTTTTTTTAAAGGGGGGTCAAAAATTGGCTTAAAATGCAATAAAGAAGCGCTTATAACTTCGGAGTTAGGGGGTGTAGCCCAACGAAACTTTGACACTTGACGCGGCTCTAGATCGGGGTGATAACGCACGTACAACTTTTAGGGGCAACGCCCCCCTTAAAATTTGGGAGGGCAAAAAACGTCCAAAATTTAGTACGTTTTACGACAACTTTCGACTTTGAGCGCAAATATCTCTGGAATCGATGAAGATAGCAACAAAATCTAAACGGCGTTGACGAGAAGGATCCTTTCTGCGTTGAACAAAAAAAAATTTGTGAAATTGCGTCCACTACGAACAAAGTTATAGGCGCTCATGTTGACTTACCCTAAGTCGCATTTTTCGTAAGACCATGTTTCGGCCCCTATGGGGTGCTGCGCCCCCAAATTTTTACACGCGCTAGAGAATCACCAAGTCTTACTAGCGCACCCCCCACCGAGGGTGGGGGCCCCCCTTACAACTTTTTTCAAAGGGGAGTGAAAAATTGGCTTAAAATGCGATAAAGGAGCGCTTATAACTTCGGAGTTAGGGGGTGTAGCCCGACGAAACTTTGGCACTTGACGCGGCTCTAGGTGATGGTGTTAACGCATGTACAACTTTTGGGGGCATCGCCCCCCTTAAAATTTGGGAGGACAAAAAACGTGCAAAAATTGGTGCAATTTACGACAACTTTCGAGTTTGAGCGCAAATATTTCTGGAACCGATGAAGATAGTGACAAAATCTAAACGGCGTTGATGAGAGCGATCCTTTCGGCGTTGAACAAAAAAAACTTGTCAAATTTCGTCCACCACGAACCAAGTTATAAGCGCTAATGTTGATCTACCCTAAGTCGACAATGCGCGTTCGGCGTATGCCAATGCATTTGAGTTCGGGCCACGTGACTTTGATGCCGGGGAAATTTTGCCCCCCCATAATTTCCCCCAGTCGCACTTAGGGCGCCGGGCGCACTCACGTTGGGCTTTGCCCCTAATTTCTAGTGTTAATTAAGCAATCATGTTGCATTGAATAAAAAAGTGATATTTTGTTTGTTCTATTTTCCCCAGGTAGTGTAGAAACAGATGTTGAGTGAGATGGGAAATTAAATTGTCACTTGATGACAAGTTGTCTCAGGAATATTCGTACAAAAAATTATTAAAATCCATTAATCCTTTTTCACGTTACAGTCGAAAATGTCGGGGATGTTTTTTTGGGACACAGTGTATTGTATATGTATGGCTGTAATTTGCTGTTACTGGCACGCTGCCAGCGTTGCAGCTGGTGACGTCACAGGCACCTGCTGCTGGCCTACTGATGTCATAGTCACTATGACGTCATGCCACTGCGCGCTCCTGCAGACAGAACGAGAGACTAAAATTCAGACATGCCTGGACGTGTCTTTCTACCATGGGCATTGGCATTTACTGCACTATACGTGGTGTCAGCATGGACTGGTGTACTACATTGTTTCAGCTTGCGACTTCTGTCTTTGTATTTTTATTTTAAGTAATTAGAATGGCTAGTCTTGTAAGGGCCAGTCTGGAATTCAACACGCGATAATATCGCTCCAAAACCATTTTTGCTGTTTTCGAGTTTTGACTCATATCACCCTTACACAGCTTTGTAAACTGTGAAAGTTTTTTGCTGTTTTTTAGTCGACTTCAGTCAAAATTTTTAGTATTTGATTTTATGACAATAAATTTATTTGCTGTTTTCAGAATACCTTCGAGCGGGTAAAGGAAGTTGGTGCAAGGAAAAAATTATGTGTGATGTAAGAATGTCTGAGACGTTTTAATACATGCTGTGCTGCAGCCAATTTTGTATTCGA
>Ga0209367_1001163_pt1 | contig 31234 bp, 24 predicted proteins | sample WorMetLIZISLAND2_FD_187412 | JGI IMG/M metagenome (GOLD analysis project Ga0209367, IMG submission 187412) | Marine gutless worms symbiont microbial communities from Max Planck institute for Marine Microbiology, Germany - Olavius geniculatus... ...
GGTGTCTCCCGCTGCAGCAGCTGGATGAGGCAAAATTTACCATTTGTAGGTTTTGCCATTTTCCCAAGGTAAGACAGTTGCACTAAATAGATGAGGTGGGAAATAAAACCACCATTCGATGACATAGTCTCATTAATAAGTGTGCCAAAAATTATTATAATCGGACATTCATTGTTCAAGTTATTGCAAAAAATGTAGTCACATGCTTTTTTTTGAGACACAGTGTAGTTTAGTAGTTGTATTAGTAGTAGTAGTAGTAGCAGTAGTAGACTGACTCCCAGAGAATGTGCCTAGATAGACGGCGGTAGGCGGCCAGAGCTTTCACCCATACTCCACCGTAGAAGATGACAGCGCTCCCAATACTTGGGGAAAATGACACCACAGTAGAAATGGAGATGATGAAGACATTAAAAGAAAAAAATGAAAAGCCCAAGAAAGGAAGGGGAGAGGGAGTGAACGAAGAGAACTTGTTCGAATGGCTCAAGAGGGGAAAACTATAGGCCTACTGCACCCCAACTTTAGAATAATTAGTGAAGAAATGTAGCGAATGATTAACGTGTGTTGAACGCTGCAGTAACCTACAGCTGTGGATGCTTCCATTTCGCCTATGCACACGGCTAATTATGGCTGCCGCCAAGCGACCAGCTGAGCATTAAGTTAGGGTTAGGGTTAGAGTGATGAATTGCGGTAAAATGTGAGTGAACGCTTACGGCGACGCGCCGGTTGAGTCTGAGCATGCCTTGGGTGCGTGCTTTCTCAATGTACTCAATCATGTCCATCAGTTCCTCGGTGGTCGCGACCTCCCGCAGCGCTCTCTCTGCGATAGCTTCGAATTCCTCACATAAACTGCACCACACGCAACCACAGACACAGCGACGTCATCGGCTGAACAAACGGGATGCAGGGCGCAGCTGCAAGTTGCAATTTTCCGACAGAAAAAATTACCGTTGCTCACAATTTCAATCTAGTCCCTAAACTTTCCCACTAGGCCTCCGAAAATTTTCAGCCAATGGCTAATAGCTCCCCTTCCCTAATACGATAAGTTCAAAGGTCAGGGGGCGGCCGCACAATATGTTGGCACAGTCAGTTTACCGCTGGCATTCCTGTCGATGATCCTGGGCCACTTTATCGAGCAGCATCTGTGAGAAACGGTTGGCTGCCGCGGCCAGGTTGTTCTTGAGGTCATCGCTGTCAAGGTAGATGCAGTCGAAGTGCTGGATGTTGTCCAGACGCATGATGTCATGCCACAGATCCAGGTACTTGGCAATCACCTGCACCAACATCAGCGCGTGCACGTGTACGCTGATTGAAGACTGAAAAAACCGACGCAGCACTACTTACATGAGTCCGACTCCTGGCCAGAAGCGATTTAAGGCGCGTACAGGGCAATGTAACCAAACTGAACTGAACTGAGATACTTTTTTTGATGAACTGACCAATTGGCAAACAGTAATGCATTACAGTAGACACCATCTAACGGCGTCGGTGGCCTACGTGACTACGCTCACGTACACGTCAACCAATAACAAATAAGCTCGAACTGCTTGCTCATTGGTCAGTTCGTCAAAACCTAAACCACGTCAGTTCAGTTCAGTTAAGTTCAGACTGTTCAGTTACGTTGCTTTGTACGCGCTTTTACAATCTTGAAAGTGGCAGCTGATTGGCACAAGCTAATGATACCACAGCGCACTATGCAGTCATCCAGTGCCTGCCCCAGCGAACCATTAAACCTGCGGTGCAGCCAGCAAACACAGCACCTTACAATAAGACTGGAGTCACATGATGAGTGTTCGTCGCATCTTACAATAAAATGCTAAAAAGCTGAATTACTGAAAGATAACAACAGGGCTGCACTATTGTTTTAAACGCCGTCGACTGTCCACTCCCTGGTTGAAACATCATGCAACGTTTCCACGGTCTATTTTCAGACGTGTGCAAATCTGCTGAAAATCTTTTGCAAGAAACGTGCAATTTTGAACTGAAAATCCGACACACCGGTGCCCTGGGAAACGTTAAAGCCAACCGTGTTTTATATGTCTTATTAGTTTTCGAGTTAAAAGCTCGCTACGAGACGGACAGGCAGACGGACGGACGGGCAAGCGAGACCCGTAGTACGGCCTATTAAGACGGCAGCATAATAACTGAGAGACGTCTGACGCTGGCACAAACACTAGACCTACAATCTACACACCTCGGTGTAGTCTTCGAATGTATGCTCTTCATTAGCAATGAAAGCCTCAACCTCCGACAACGCGTCGCCATTGATAAGGTAATTGAAATTGTCGTCTGCAGCCAACAAAACAACAAAAAGTCAAAGTCCACAGCATATTATACAAACTAGAAGTGCCCCGCCCTATGGGAGGGAGTTTTCCGCCATGAAGCACTACAGGGTGCGCTAAGATGACGGGCTTGGCAGAATCAGCGGGGAAAGAAGACCCGGCAACTCAACTTCCGCCCCCTCAGGCTGCCCGTGGGGGAAGGTGGGGGCAAGATGGGGGCACGTACCTAAGGCCCAAGGACTCAAACGCCGCAGTCGGGGTCCACGACCGTGCAACAGGGAAAGCGCTAGAGAGGGCTGACAGACAAAGAGACAAACAGACTTTCCGCGCATTATAGTAAGATACTGACACCAGACCAGGGGCTAGTGCATCGCACGATGTGCCCGTTTTTTCGCTAGTACTCATCCCACATAGGGATGGCCAGGTTGAGTTGACCTGGGTGGTTGGTTACATAACAAAATGGTAGTCATCTGTCCAGGGTTACCCACAAGTACCAACCAAGCCCGGCGTCGATCAACTTCATTGATCGCAGCCATTACAATGGACATCCACAATCATTACTTCTCAGATATCACCTGATGGCAGACAGGTAGACAGACGGGCCGACTCACAGAACCACTGGAGGTGCTGTTGTGGTTCTTCAAAGTTGCGTCTAACGGCATCGCGCAGTTTCCTGTTGGCTTCCTCTATGACGTCTTCGACAACTACTGCGTCGACGTTTGCATTGCCTCCCGTCAACCAGGCCTGCACTGTAGGCACCTGTCACATCCAGACGACATTCATGCAGTTTAACTGACTAAAAATTGTGCTCACGTCACGGAAAGGCCATCTCGGTGCTACGGAGCGTCACCTGCCGCGCAGATTTACCTGCCGACCATCACAGGTAAAACGCGCCCTGCCGAAAAAAACGCAGCCAAGCAACCCGGTACTCGATTTACCAACACCGGAGAGATAAACGGCTGCTGAGTTGATCTCTGGGTAGTTTGTTACATACCGTGACAGTTTGCTTGCCCAGTTTGCTTGCTCGCAGACAGTCACCCATCCAGGCCTGGCGTACAGCAACTAAGTTGACTGAACACATTACTACATGCCACTACACAAAAAATCTGAATCAATTACGACGATGACCGACGACATATACACTGCAAGGTTTCTAAACGAAGAAAAATAACAAAGTTAATTAATCAATGTTAATGCGTTTAAACAGTTTTATGTCACACTTTGCACAGAACAAATGACACGACGTTGAATGAACCGCGAATTCAGCCTATTATACAACCATTGTCAAACACTTCGGTTTCTATACAGCGAGAATATGCCTAAAATGCTACAAATAACAGAATCACATATGCAGAACCTAAATCAGTGACAATTCTCTTCTATTTTGTAGTTAATTTTTGTTTAAATCCTCTAGCATGTCTGTATCTATAATTTAGAGGAAAAAACAAAACTTAAATAACATGTTTATTGACTATTTTGTGCTAACTCTAGCGTTACAAAAATGACTGATTCATTTAATGAAATATGCCTAACCTACTACTTCTTCAAAGTAAATAATTTGCAAACTACCAGCGGTGCCGTGTGTTCAAATATCTGAGGGAAGGGAGCAGAAAGCAAGCCCGTTGAAAGGGTGAGGTAGAGAGCCAAGCTACCTATGGCCCCGCGACGTTTGAGAACCCCGCCGTCGCTCAGAAATAAAAAGAACGCCAGAATGCACCATTTTGAAAAAGAAAATTTAAAAATTTTCTCCCCGTAGGGGTTCCGCAAAAACGTTTAGGGGACCAGCGACAAAGTTTCCCCGGGCCCCACTGTGGCTCTCAACTGGCCTGGCAGAAAGTTGCACATTTCCGACACAGTCGATTATAAGTAATAAATTTTAAAAAATTTTCAGAACAATGTCGAAAAATTGGAAGTTCCAGCCTACATTTTGTGGAAAAATGTCCGACAAAAATTTGTTGGATGGGCTAAAATTTAGTTTGCCACCCCCTCTCCCTGCCCTTTTCTCATTGAAACAACACCACTGCGAAGAGGCTCACCGACTGCAGAGTCTTAGAGATGTGTTCAACAACGAAGAGAATAAGTTCTTCGAGGTTGTCGTAGGAAGGAAAAAAGATCATCTGGTTGCCCTCACATATGAGTTCCATGCACAGCTGTGGCAAGCTGTCCTTGTTTTCCTCGTCAAATAAATCTACCCAGGCGTTGATCGTCCGAGTCAACACATCCTTCAGCTGAACACAACATTAATCAATTAAATCTCTTGTTTGACGCTTGCCTATTTTGTAGTTAATTTTTGTTTATATTCTCTAGTAATGTTTTCCCTACCCCCTCTCATTTAGCACCCTCGCTCGGGATGACCCCTTTCGAATTTATGGAAAGGCTTTACGGATCCTAAAACTAGAGTCCACCACGAAGCCGACAATGAAGCTTTGGTAATTTTAGCTTGCACCGTTTTTGACTGATCACCCATGTGATGAACAGACGGACAAACAGACAAACGGACAGACGAAATTGCGATGACATAACGCGCTATAGCATTACATGCTGTCGCACGTAAAATATAAAATAACAAGAAGTAACACGAATAAAGTGAAAAACCGTAAGCAAGTTCAGATATCATTGAAATTGGCACAAACTTCTTAGTTTCAATTTAAGTATACACGAATATGAACGCGATGACGGACGATGCTGCTGACGATGTTATCGACCTGATTGGATATGAGCACCGACACGCAGTTGTAGAAACTGCTCAGCTTGTCTGGTCGAATGGCGGGCTTGAATGTTTCCGTGTTTGCGAACAGATTAATCACAAACGGAAGCCACCTAAACATAGGCACCGGCGCTTAGTGTCTACTTACGATCGTTAGTCATGACATATTGTCATTGTCATATTCAGCAAACACAGCAAGCCAAAAAATTCTTGGCAAAATGGGGACATGGAAACAGCTTTGCCCTCGGTGGCAAGCAATAAATAATCTGCAGAGACAGTAAGACAAAGTAACAGAAACTAGGCTCCACGTTGGACATTTATGTCGTAAGCTTATACGATATGAACTTTCATCTAATTTCTAGAAGTTTGGAAGACATAGCGACTATAAACATTGCAAAAAGTCAGTATTTTTAATAAATCTACTGTCGGTTGACGCATCTTCTTGCAGGGTTGCAGACAGTACAAAAAAACATTGGTACAAAAATCAAAAGTCAGACACAATTATGTGTAAATGTGCCAACAGAAAATAGTAGTGCAAACAAAATCAAGCAGTAAAAAATTTTATTAATTATTTGTGATCTACAAAGATGTAACATCTGTTATAAACATAAACTGGTGTTGATAATACTTACTGTGGTTGAATTTCGAGATAAAACTAAAAAAGAACCTTGACATGAGTTTCTCTTCGGCTTTTTCACACTCAAGAATGACGCTGTTACGAAGTGCCTCAAACTCTATAGGACCCTGAGCTCTGGGCAGTCACAATCACATGCATGCTGTCAGATCAGATAAAAGCAGAACACAAAACAATCCATAAAGATGCACAAAACAAATGTCAAGCATGTTAGGAAAAGCGTTTTCTTTGTTTGAAAAACGTTTGTAAACGTTGAATTAAAAAAAGTCACTCGTTGCCTGGCGTATGGACTAAATCCATTATTTCAAAATACAAAATACGCGCGACAGCATGTAATGTTTCGCGCTAGTGATGATTCGATATCAGGATTTCAATTTCAATACGATATCAATATGATATTTTGAAAATATTGCGATATTGATATCGATATCAATAATTTTAAAATGATAAGTATGAAAATCTTATGCAAGCACAAGAACAAGACGTGAAGGTCCAGCAAGGCAGTTTGATTTATGTAGATAGTAAAATGTGTCAGTGAACGCAAAAATTAACTATAAACTGTCGTAAGTGTCGTTAAATTATGACACTATAGTTAGTTTGCTTCGGTTAGTTTGTCGTTTTCTCCGTTTATTGTCGTTACTTTAGTAATGCAGTAATAAAAATATAAACTTCTGGTGTAAAATATTGCACTATATTGAAAATATCGTGATATATAAAAGATATTGCGATATATCAAAAAATTCAATATTTTTTCACGATACGATACAATATGATATATCGATATCGAAAACGATATATCAATATTTTCGATATATTGAATCATCACTAGTTCGCGTGGCTTAGCCATCGTCAAGGCATCCGTCCGTCCGTCCGTCACACTCCGGTATTGTGTCAACACAACGCAAGCTAGGATCACGAAATCTTCAGCATGGACTGCCACAAAGACTCCAGCTTTAGAATCCATAAAGCTTTTCCTAAAATTCTAAAGGGATCACCCCAATTGATGGCGTTAAATAAGAGGGGGTACAAAAAATTGGCAATTTTGAACCAATAAGTCGCCGTATCTCAGAATTGGTGCGAGATAGGGCTTAATAAGAAGTCCCATATGACCTTTCGATTGACATCAAGATCAATGACCTTGAACTTCCAAAATAGGGTTTTTAGTGATTTTTCGCGATTGTGGGCTACATCACACATTTCAAAAGTAAATTGCGTTGAAATGTTTTGAGATAGACCAAGAAAACCTGCATAAGAAATTTTCAGCATTAAACGTCGATTTTAGCAGTTCAAGTGAGCGTCAAAGAGGGGTACCCCCGTAAAAAGTCGTTATTTTTACCGCTATTGGCTCGTCTAGCGCTTGCAGATAAACATAAACTTGTTGCTTACTGTAACAATAACTGCTGACGAGCTTTTAAGTGGTTCAACATTAATGACCTTGAACGACCCTGAATCACCAAAATAGTGGGTTTTGGTGATTTTTCTGCAATTTTCGACTGCAGCACACCTTCAACAGTGAATTGCAACGAAATGGATGGAGATAGACCAGGACAACCTGCGAACAGGAATTGCTATAGGCTGTCGCGCGTCTCAAGAGCTTTGCTCAAATTACTTGTTCATATTATCCGTCACATAAGTTAGTAATCTAAATACGAAAAGTCATTATTTTATCCATAGGCATTTACGTTTTCTATATAAATGTTTCAAAACAAAGTCATTTTTAACCCTTACAAAAAAATCTAAACTGCTGTAAATTTTAAGAAAATGTAAAAACACGTTTTCATGAAAAATTTTAAAAATTGCTAAACGTTAATTACAACTATGACATGAATCCAACTATCCGTGTCCGAATTAAACCAGAATGACTAAAAATTGACACTTCTTTATCCACAATTTCAGCGCTGTTTTTACCGCAATTCTACTGGTATATAGTTACGGGTGGTCAGCAGACTGACCGATATTCGCTGTAATTGATGAGGATGAGGTTGCCTAGCAATTCGTAGCCCATGCGCAGCAGCGACTGCATGGTTGGGTGCAGAATGTGCAGATTCCACTTGAGCGACCGACAATTCCTCAGATACGCCTGGCGCCATGGACTCGAGAAGTCGAGGCCAAGCGGTTCTTCCGGTGGGGAAACGTTGTCATCGTCTTCCAGACCTTTGACGTTCGGCTTACGCAGCGTGCACCGAACTAGACACAACAAACAACAGCGGCGCGCGTTGTGGATTAGAAAAAGTTGACGAGGCACGAAATTGCATTTGTTCCAACAAAGTCTGCAAATGTCCAACGAAAGATATTATGAGTGCTTAAAATGTAAATTTTGCTTACAAATTTCGCCAATATGGGAAATTTACAGCAGCAAAATTAATATTTGACTATTTTCTGACAAGAAAATTTGGACAATTTAAAGCAAATGTTCTGACTAGCTACAATTTGGGGGGAGCACAATTATCCACACACCTGCGACACAATGCTATTGTCAGCAAACAGGTATTTTAAAATCGTAAAATGTGAAGACGGAGCTTAGCTGTATATTTTAGATGTGCATTTTAAAGTGTTTATTATTCATGCATAAAACTGCTCCATCTTTTTCTCTCTTTATTCAAAATTTTCCGTATCTCATACAGAGGCATGCACAAGGCCCCCTTTCTCTAAATATCTGCTGAATGTCTCATTACTTCGCACGTTATTTTTGCTTAAAATAATCATGCAAACTAATTATTTTAGAACAAAAACACACCATTTTTTTTGTAAAAAAAAACACCGATACAGCAGATAGATTTTTATGACAACTGGGACACCACACATTGCCAAGCTCGGATCGAACACTAACAGGTCATGCTGATCTTTCATAGATTGCTGTTTGACCATCATTACGGCATAAAACTAAAAACATGTTGGCCCTGTCCCGACATATAGTGCGGCTGTCCACCAAACCTTTGGCTCTCTGAGCTATAATTTAGCCCACTAGTTACTCGGGGAACGTTCACGCCAAGTTTGGTTTATCTATAGTCATTTCGCTTGCGAGTTAGAAGCCCATACAAAACACAGAGACGGACAAACAAACGTCCAACAGACGGAAAATACTCGTAATGCAACCTGTTAGGACGACCAGCACCACGTAACAATTATTACTCACAACGCACCTCTTGACTTGCGCATGTTGCTTTCAAACTCGAGTGTGATCTCATCGTGCAGCTCGCTGAGCACGCCGGGATACTTAATGGTGAGATGAGTCGGAATCAACCTGAGCATGTTCTCGTAGAGATGGTGTGACATCGGCGGCACTGGGGCACTTTTAATGCAACGCTTCAAGTGCTCGTAGTTCATCTAAATCAAGTTCCAACAATGGCGACAATGTACCAGAAGAGGCTGTACTGATGTACTTATTCTACAGTGTATCATGACAAACAAAAGCCTCATGGTTAAATAATTAAATGCCATAGCTCTTCACAGGAAACCCATCTCAAAGCGTCACCTGCCGTATGGGATCACACAGTGTTACCTGCCACCCGACACAAGTAAACCTGCGCCGTCTTAACCCCAGTTAGATAGGTTGGTACTCGATTAACCTACTCTGGAGGGATAAAAGGCTGAGTTGACCTAGGTGGCTGGTTACACACAAAGATGGTTTACCTGCCCGCACTCAACATCACTCAACATCACTCAATCAATCAATCGTTAAATTACTAAATCAATCAATCAGTCTCAATTACCCAATTCAGTGTTGCCTTATAATAGCACAGCTACGTCAGCGTTAGTACTAAAATAAGTAGGCTTATGCTTAGATGACGACAGACACTGCAATTTCCGGCAGAAATTTGACAAACAGTTGCAAATTTCTGACAGATGAGATAATAAATGCTCAAAATTTTAAATTTCTGACAAAAGAGATTATGACTGCTTAAAATTTTGATGTTGCCCTAATTGCCGAAAAAAAATTTTAGCACCAAATTTTACATTTTTGAACGACAAACGTTTCACAAAATTTCCAAAATTCTCCAACAGCAAAAATTTAAATGGTGGCAATGTCCCCGCCCACAACGTTACTGGACGTCATTAATTACAGGTTTATTAGCCTATATATACTTACCCTGATGCGCCGATCTCTGCTCATCATCTGCATAGCACATATCATCATCATCATAAAATGTTTATAGTGCCCAGATTACAGATAAAAACAAGACATCACACAGTAAAACGTAAACCATACAAACTGCTCAGTGTTCAACGACATTGAATCCTACAATAATACCAGCGGTGGTAACACTGTACTAAGTGTACTTTGTGAGAAAAACTACAAAAAAACCCAGTTGTCGCTAGAGAAGATGTACTACAGCCTAAACAGTTCCTGTTGCAGTACTGACCTTCAACGTCATCCAAGGTCAATGATTTTCATTTTATTCGAAAGAACGTACACCACTTCCTATTAGTGATAATAACCTTGGTCGTATCTCTCATCGTTTCTGAGATATGGCCAGTTTTCCATAGAAAACGCATATTTTTCTTACCCCATGTCGATTCAACCCTGCACTTGAAAATGTTCCTCTTGCATTAGATGGCTGAAATTTTGCATGCCCAAGTTAAACACTACAGGGTGGTCCAAAAAAACCGAACCTGTTTGAGCGTTGATAACTTTGCGACGATTAGTGGTAAAAAGGCGTGCGATATGTCAAAAGTTTCAGGATGCTTTAAAGAAAAAGCATCTGACTTGCATAGCGGATCATTTAAATATTTTTTGCCTAATGTGCATAAATAATTATTACCCCTGAAACTAAGCCTGATTCGACTGTAAAGCATGGATTTAGCATAGATATTTGGACTAAACTGTAACTTAGCGATGTTTGTTGGTAGAAAGACGTGTGATATGTCAAGCTTGCCTGTTTGTCAATTTAAATTTTCTTTACCTGATTTACTTGAATCTGCGCCACCTCTAAAATCATGCTTAATTGACAGTAACACATTGATGTAAGTTGATTTTTTAATCAGTATACAGTAAAATAACAACAATCATTAAGTTTAGTCATCGTTTAGTTTTCATGAAATTCAACACTGGCAATTAGACACCCTTTGCATTCATAACCATCGTCAGCTTTTTTGGCAGCTAATCGATCGTTGGAGTCAATGTGTTCAGGATCAGCCAAGCCCAGTAAACCCAGCATTTGATTAGCACACGTTTTAGGTGGTCAGTTTCTGAAATTTTGTGACCATCCCATCTGCCGCAAAGCCCCAACACCGAGTAATCCACAAAATTAAAATTTAAATTATTTAGTAGCAGGTTTTTGAGTTCAATGAACTAGGGCACATGGAAGTGCAGGCAAATGCTTAATTTCAAAGATAATAATAATTTATGCAAATTAGGCAAAAATATTTAAATAATCTGCTATCCAAGTTATGTATTTTTTCTTTAAAGCATTCATAAACTTTTGATATATCACACGCCTTTCTACCACTAAAGGTCGCAAAGTTATCAACGCTCAAACAGGTCCGGTTTTTATTGGACCACCCTGTATACTCATTATTTGTCTTTAAAAGCTTTTCCAACAACCTACCATTTAACCACAACACATCCGTTACAGACGGACAAACAAACAAACATGCCAAAGACGCCCTACAGCATAGCTGTAGCGCATCAAAAACCATATCATTCATTACGTTCAAAATACCAAATAGGGGGCCTAATTACACGATATAGCTGTCACAGTCACAGATGTTGAGATTTAATCGATTAGCATTTAACATTACTGCACGTGCGGGTGAAATGGCATCAAATCAAACAATCAATAAAAGTTGCCTTAGCAGCAGAGCTACTACCAAGTAGCTCTGCTACTAAGGGTAGCTCTGCTGCTAAGGCAAGTCTTACTGATTGACAGTATCCAAACTGATGTTCAAACAATGATGTCAGGGTATCAAATACTGGTTAACTGATGACTCTTTGTATCAAAATTTGCTGATCAATATTAAACCAAAAGAACTGTTAAAGCTATATGAAAATGTAAAAAAATCCAGGTTTTTTTTAAAGAAAAAGTGTATATAGAAGAGTCGTATCTTGCCTCATCTGGATAATCTGGTACAACACCACAACCTTTCTTCAGTTTAGCATCATTGTATTTTCGTGTTTCTTCGAAACTTTTGAATGCATCATTGATTCTACAATTATATGACCTTAAAATGTTCAATAAGCTATTTACTGTCCTCGTTATGCTACAACCCATCCATGAAGTAACTTTATTTTTTAAAAATTTCATCTGTGCCTAGACCTACAAAAAAGACATCTGTAGCCCATGCATTAGCACATGCAAAAATATACACTCATTTTTCTAGCATTAAATATATACAACTAAAATTTGCTATAACATAGGCAGCTACAAAAAATGCAGACTAAAATAAACATTCAGGAGTTAGGCTTAAGCCTACAAAAAATTCAGACCAATATTGAGATACGAAAAAATATTACAGGGGAATACAGGCTATATAAAGAACAACTAACATCACTCTACAAAAATAAACAATGACTGAATAAGTGTTGCGGCATGAAATATAAAAAAAACTAACATGATGTTGTTGAGTACTTTCTGCCGTTCTCTGCTGCATGTGTAAGTCATCAACTTGCTCTTTGAATAACTATCATTATCCAGTGCAGCTGGCTGCGGAATAGCTGGAAGCGACCACAGACGCTTTTTCCCGCACGACATCTTTTACCTTCAATAATAACAGCACATGTTGAAAAACTAACAAAATAGTTATTAGGAGATCTGATCAAAAATATTCTGGCACTATAGCAATGACGTTTGTCCTTGAGATAACTAATCTATGTACAACGTTACAAACAACAATTTGCAGAATGATGGGTTTAAAAAAGTAAGCAGGGCAGAATGAGTTGCAATTTTCCGACAGAGATGGCAAATTTCCAACAGAGAAAAATATAGGGAGGCTCAAAATTTCAATTTTGTCCCTAAATTTCTCCAAAAATGCTTTTTTTCAGAGTTATGATACATACAACATTACTACTTACTAGTGCATCGACATCACAATTTTTATTTATTTTATTTTAATATGTAATAAGCACTCACGACAAACGAACGAGAACAATAACATGGAAAAAACAGTGAAAGAAAAACTACAAACATTACTACGGGAAACCAAAAAAATACAGAAAATACATCTTAAACAGACTACAAATAAACAAACTAATAACAGTTGCTAAATAAAAATCTACTGATAAATGTCCATTTGTGCAGTTCAGATGTTACATAATCTATTAATAAACCATGTTTCACCTATATCTCTTAATCCATATTTGTTAGACTTGGGCGCGTTGCACCAACGTCGTTCAACTTTGAACCCGGGTCAAATCTGAATTTGAACCTAGTTCAGGCGTAAATTGCATTGTACCAAAGCGGTTCAAGTGTTGATCTCCGTTCAATTCTGAACTGCCATCTGACCACCGATCTCAGTTCAACTCGCGGTTACGCATGCGCACTAGCCAATAAATTTTTTTCCAAGATAAAAAAATTTGTCCGATTCAAATCTTATCCTGTCCAAAAAACTTCCTCGTGTCGAATTATAAGACTTCTAATGCAATTATTCTGATGATCTGAATATGTTAGATTTCTGCTATATTCGTCTTATGTTCTCTTTGTGCTCGATAAATTAACAAATAGATAAATATATCACATTTTTCGGTGGCGATGTCTCGCTGCTACAGTAAACATACGAACGAACACTTACCACAGCAACAAAAACTCTTTCGTATTGATTTATAAAACGTCCAATTTAATTATACTTGTGATCTGGATATGCTAGATTTGTGCTATATCGGTTTTCTGAGGCATTTTTGCTGGATAAATTAATTAATGGATAAATAAACAGCATTCTAGAGTGCCGATGCGCCGTTGCTTCGCCGTAGCTATGGTAAACATATATCTTGACAACGGACGTAGAATAATTAATGAGCAACTATCGGAACACAAAATGGGTATTTTCGGAACTTTAGTATGCAACTGTTAAGGCGAAAATTGTGTGATAACTTCAGGGAAGCTTAAAATTCGAACAAATTACTGCCAATCGGTGCTTGACTGTTTCGTAAGCATTAGCATTAGCGTATGTGACTGTGACGTCACTGTAGTAGGCCTACGGGCTGAGCGCGGCTTGACCAATCAGCGTCGTCCACAGTATAACCACGGCCATTCAACTGAACGGGATCAGCTGATCCAAGTTCAACTTGGTGCAACATAATTCAGCGTGAACTCGGTTCAACTCTTGATCTAAATTCAGCTGAACCAAGATCATGAACGACGTTGGTGCAACTTGCCCTTAGACTTTTATTTATCCACATTTACTCTATGGTATTGAGGTTTATGCTAATATAAACAAGGCTGCACTAAAAAGACTTATGGTTCTAAACAATAAAATTTTAAGAATATTATAACAACAGAAAATTTGTGTACATACTGTCAAGTTATACAAAAATTATAATACATACCAATCACTGAATTACATAAATATCAGTTGCTTATGTTAGTTCATAAATTTGTATATCATAATGATAAACTATCTCCAGCATTTGCCGATTACTTTATGTTAAATCGCAATGTGCATAGTTACAACACTAGGAAAAATCAAGATTTGCATCTCCAAAACTTGCAGACAACTGTTGGTAAAAAGATTATAAAATTTAAAGCAAGTCAACTTTGGAACCAACTCTCTAATGAGATCAAAGAAATTAAATCTGAAAGTTTATTTAAATCCAGGATCAAAGTTTACTTATATAATAAATTATATACTGAATGAAAATATGATTAATAGTTTATAAATGGCATGTTGTAAATGGATTAATTTGGTTTTGATGTATTGTATGTGATATGATTTAGACATTTTAGGTAGATATACTCAGAATATTTCTGTTTTGTATGTTTTTTCCTGAGCATATATTGCATTTTCCTTATTTGACTTATGGGTGGCCAGCTTTGACGGGCCTGTGCCCTTTCTGGCAGCCTGGTTGCTTTTCCAAATAAATATTGTTGTTGTAGCAACTGTTAAAAGATGATGTAGACAATGATTATCATAAGTTGCTTTATAAAAAATCTGGTCATCATAGCTTGCCAATAGCTCTTCTACAGTAATGATAAGCAGTGGCGTATTTAGGGGGGGCATGGTGCGATGCCCCCCTTTGGCCCGACCATGAAAATTTTTTACAGGCGACTTTATATGAAAAGGTGCGTTTTTTTGCCGTTTTCCAGCAAATTTCAGAAAAAATGGCGAATTTATGGCTTCCAATGAACGTTCAAAAGCAAAAAGTGTTTCAGCTTCAGAGGGGCGAAGCCCCACTGACCCCCCGACCAGGGGCTCTGCCCCTGGACCCCGCTGGGGGCTCCGCCCCCAGACCCCCGTTATAGGCTCGCGTCCTGCGCGCTCGCCATGGCCCCCCCTTTGCCAAATCCTAAATACGCCACTGATGATAAGTTTAACTTGAAGGCACGCTTAAACAACCTATTTATCTGAGCAATTTGTGCTTTATCAAGGAAACCATGCCAAGATGAGATAGCGTAAGCCATTTTGCTAACTATTATAGCATAAAAGATATTATGTGACATAATATTAAAATAACATAATTACCGATGTTCGATATGAGTTTGCAATTACGTTTTTAGTCAAAAAACTGATATACTGCGACACAGCTATATTAGCAGTATATATGACATAATTTGGCTACATGACGAAAGCGCTTTATGACAATTTTTTTCTGCCTAAAACAACTTCACGTGAACCATCACGCGTTGCTAGCACAGGTTGCTACGGACGTTAATAATTCGGTCATGGTGAAACAACTAATCCCATTGGTCAAACGGCCACGTGAAAGAACTTTTTCTATTAGCTGCTTTTTATACTTAAAAAATAAATAAGTAAATGCGCTACGACAGACCCTAAAACGCAAATCACGAATACTTCGTCGTTCTACTTCTACCGTATGTCAAGTCTGATGCCGCTCGATCTCCAATCTTCTCTCTCCGTCTATTCTCTTCCTTGCATCTTTAAAATCTTGTCTGTGTGCATGTTCCATTACGAAACTGACAGGTTGTTTTAGTTGTAAGTTATGCATACTAATGAAACTGCAGGCATTTACCGCAAGCTGATAGGCCTGATTCAGTGAACTTGACCTGTAATTTACCGGCTGCGGTGTTCTATTCTACATGTTTCTGTTGTTCTGTTAGTCACGTACGGGGAATATTCTGCGGTTTACTGAGACCTACAGTACCGGTAGGCCCCTCATCCCATAGCAAAATATCACGTTTTGTGACTTAGAACTTTTTCCCATCAACATAGCAGTACCAGGGAGGAAAGAAACATACAAGATTGGTACTGAAAAACTGCAATAAGTCTTCCTATCTCTTTTCATTCAACCTTTTGTCTCATTAACAATTTTTGGCCTAAGCAAAAAGACAAATTACAAACTAAGACGGTCTTGTATGCAATTCAATTGTGTTAAAGATTTAGAGACAAAAGTTTCAATTATCCTTTGCCAACAAACAGCTTCAAATTTCTATCAGAGGATATAAATATTTATAATTTCGTCTTTGAATTCCCCTAAAATAATTTTTTAAACATCAAACAGGAGGGCAGTTGGCCACTGCCAGGATTCGACTGTCAATTTCCTTTGTAATTTTGAACATCTAGTTATGCCTGAAATCATAATATTGTCATATACTGAAAAAACATTCAGTAGGCTACAATACAGCAAAGCCAGGTTTGCTACTGTGATATTCCTTTATATCATGAACATGATTGGGAAATCCAGTGGTAACTGATTGTGGCCGAAGTCTACACGTTGGCTCAGAAGATAAAACATGGATTTAAAAAGAAAAATCTCACAGAGCATCATTTCAATAAATGCTGTCAAATAACATCTGAATCACCAGGAATACTGGATACGGAGTCTGGCAAGCAGATGGACAAATGCGGCAAATGACAGTGCAGGCTCCTGGGCTGTAAAATCATATCTGCAAAAAGCCGACAAAATTAGCTGTGCGGTATATTCACACCTCACAGATGCAAAAACTAAAGACACAGTTCTGAGAACTGAAATTACAAATTTTTATGATGCAAACACAAACACTCAAATGCAGACTATGTGTTGTTCAACATCGGTTCTTACTTATCAAAATGAAACAAAAGTTTATCAAGATCTTGAAGTAACAAACAGAACTGTGAGAATACAAAAAACATCAGAATACGAACCACTAAAGATTGTATGGCATAGATATTACACACCCATGCGACACTGTTCATATGCAGTAGTTTTGATAACAGTATAATATACAAAAGTAACAAAATTAACATTTTAGAGATGACGCATAACTGTCAAGCTGCTCCGTTATTTTTAGTTAGATTACAGATAGTTAAATTTCATGCTCCAAATCAGTTTACAAGCTGGCAAGAAACTAAAACCTTGAAAATTAAGGATAACACATAAGAAATTGACACCCAACAATGCTTAAGCACAAAATCAGATAACAGTTGCTTTGTAGCAGGGTGGGGCAGAGGTGGATGTGCCACTCCTCAAGTTTTGGGCTGGCAAAAAAATTGCTGAAAATGCTTTGAGAAAAATTGCAGGCAAGAATGAAATTATGAGCAACTTGCCGAAAATCTGCACCTGTCTGTTGTAACTCTGTTGGAATGTATGTCTGAAAATGGCAATTTCATGTCCCACATAATTTTTTTTCCACCAAAGATTTGTCAACTTTTAGACTTTTGCAGGTAAATGGACATAATCAAAGTGAGTTGTTAATCTTCTATTACAGCAAAGAAACAGAACACGTTACTTCAAAAACAAACAGTATAATAACATCAAACAGCAGAACCATCAATAAGAATACAACATTGCTGTTTGCATCTTCATGACTAAACCAAATGTCTGCACTTCTTTACTTACTGAATATTGCCAATTTATCGTAATTTTTCCTCACTCTGAAGCACAATAACCAACACAAATTACATTGTTCTCAAGGTTAAACTTAGAAATATAACAAAAACTCATTTACAACGTATGAAACATTTGTATTGTGAAACATTTGTATTGTATGAAATATTTGTATTTGTATTGTATTGTGGATACTGTCAGTGTAAGTTTAATATTAATATACTATCTGATATTAAAACTTCTAATATTTTCACTGCCCAGAAATATGCAAAATGCGACAATATGTTATTCTGATTATACAGAAAGAAAGGCACACTGCATAGTTCGATCAGATGTTAAGTGAGCTAAAAACATTACAACGGTTATGCAACACTGCCAAGAATACAAGTAAAGATATAAACTCTGAACAAAACATAGAAAGTCACAGTGCACATTCAAAGTCATTCTGCATGGTTATAACACAATGGCCTTAAATTACTAACAGTTAACATTTCAGCACAGATGATGTAACCTACCTAACAAGGGGACCAGATCACATTCTATTAACAGTTTTTAGTAGAGATGCACCAACAAAGCATTGGCCGATTCTTATCGGCACCTAACAATCGGATTTTTACTAGGTGACAAAATGACTGAACAAAATAAGCAGGATTTTGCCTGCTGCCATGAAAGTGCTGCTGGCTTACTGTTGTTGTCAAAAATGTTTTGGAAAATGGTCTGGAAAATGGTGCACCTATGCTATTAATGAACTGCACTATCAGGTGTTACACTGTAGTTCATTACCGGTAAAAAAGTACAAATATTGACCAACAATGTATAGTCTGCATTTGCTGGTAATCGGCTGATGCAGATTACCAAAACAAACTGATAATTGGCTGAAAATGACTATTAACTAACAATAATCGGTGCATCTCTAGTTATGGCTTTTATAAAGTAACGATGACGGGGCAAGTTCGCTGATCAGACGAGAGCAAAGCCGTGCGTGTGCTGAATGGCTTGGAGCAGTTTACGGCGCAGAATCTCACGGTCAGAATAGGACGGCAGATCAAGTAGATTGAAACACGTGTGTGCTACTGGCATGTATTGCTCACCAACGTTCATTGGCTGAATTATCAGCTGCATTATACAATGACACCAGCCCAGCCAGGAAAATCAGTCAACAAACCAATCAATAACTAAACCGGTTCCCTGTCAAAATCTGGACCGTCAAAACTAGCCCACTATACAAACCCTAACCTCAACCCTAACCCTATCCTTAACTCTTACTTAACCCGATCCCTATTCCTAACCCTAATCCTATCATTAACCTCATTTCCTAAACCTAAGCCTATATCATGGTGATCAGGTTTTGTTGTTCCCGGTTTTGTCAGTTTGTCAGGACACCAACTAAATCAGTAAATCTGCATATTTATAAAGTACGTCTCAAGCAAAGTTCTAAAAGGTGCCCAATGTGTGTGCATGATGGACAAGTCAAAACTTAAGATGTGGTTTGAGACACGGTCTACTAATGTCACTGTCCTTCGGTTCACTTAGTTTAAAAAACTCATCGTGTAAAACAATAACTGAAAGTCACCAACAATCAATCAGATAACAAAAACAAACACAGTTTGTGCATCTTTATGCTTTATGTGCTCCAGTTCTGCTGAACATTGTTGATGTTTTATTGAATGTTTTTTTGAACAAATAAACAAACAAACAAACAAACAAATATTCATTAGTATCGTACAGCAGAACCGATTCACACTGTACTATTTAGCAATTAAACTATTCAGGCAAACTTGAAAACAGTATCAGCAGATATTGCAACAAACCTTGACAGCTTTCATGCCAAGAATTGGAATACGATCGCTTCCCGTCAGAAACACTGCACAAAAACCAAAAAGCAAAACAAAGAAAATGTAGCAATATAAATGTGACAACAAATTACCAAGATACCGAGCTCAACAACAGGACAAATAATAACTAGGGCCACAGTTTTCCATTGGCCACGGAATTTCAAGCCGAGCTGCAGAATTTGCCCTTTTCCGCGGAATTTTGATATTGCCGCGAAATTTTATAGAAGTTAAGAAATGACTGATGATTAGTACAACTGTCAGCTTTAGACTAACTATATCATGAAAAAAATTAAACTTAACTGCCTAAAACTGCATCCCTACTAATAATTACCATCGTATGCAACACAATCCTAAATCAACATAATGCAATTTATTGACAAATTGCACTTTTAAAAAGAAAAAATCGATAATTTCCTTTGTATGCTGCTAGCATAACTGAGCTCCATGCCAGCGTCCAAAAACAAGTTTTTTAAACAGAAAGCTTAGTTTATACACAAACAGAACGCCACAGTAAGCCATGGAATTTGGACAATTTTGACACGGTGAGCCGTGGAATTTTGCGAACTGGCCTGCAGAGTTTGGCAAAATTTACCACAGAAAACTGTGGGCCCTAATAATTACTGGATGCACACATTATCATGTGTATGTGTAAATATTTGATGAATTTATGAATAAATAATAATAATAAGTCACAATCAGCATACGGAGAAATTTTTTCTTGTCTTCCAGAGACAGATCGTCATGAAATACGCTCCAGAACATACGGATAGCCGGATGGTCGGCGGAATATCCATTCTTGTATTCGGTGTTCTGTCACAGAATCAAGTGCAACAAGTAACTTTCGCTTTTTTCACGATATAGACTACTGACATAAATCAAGCACCACAAAATACTTCTAATACAAGTACCTGGCTTATGTTAGAAAAAGTGCCTAAAAAGTGCTCTAGAGCCCCCAGCTCGCTGCAAAGACCTGGCTTCGATTAGGGACACAGCTTAAATTTAAAAAGTATCAACTAGATATATTGAACTGCTTTTTTTTTGCAATATAGAACATGTTTACATTTAATTTTGTCAAAAGAGTACACACCATGACCTACTTCTGCACTGTCTTATCGGCTGACTCACAAGACATAATGTCGCTATTAAGGCTGTCATAAATGATGTCTGAACCTGGTAGACACATGGCATGCATTGTAAGACCCAGCCTGTACTAAAACAAGTAACCTACAAATCATGGCTTGTATTTGAACTTTTACAATAGTCCAAAAACTGCATTCAAACTCCATCTTAATTCTAATTCCAACTATCGGTATTCAACTTCATACGTATTAATCAAATTTAACTGACAGCATGACAGCAACAAAAGCTAACACACTGGCTACACTATTCATAATCGCCAAAACTTATCACTTTTGGCCAAGCCAACCACTCCAAAAATATCACAAAAATTTGTCTGCAATGTCTGCAGCAATCTTTCAGACAGATAAACACAGTCTTTGTAGACAAATGCCATCTTTAGATTTGAAAACAGGATATCAAATATTTCAATCTCAGATATGAAATATAGAAAGTGTAGATGTTGGATTAGTTGCACACAGCCTTTCTGAGCCATGGGTAATACAATATGACCTAAATTGTTTTGTCACCATGGGCCAGACCATTGCAGAATGCTACCATCATTAGTGTTGAAAAACAGCATACATATATTGTACAGAGCACATTGGTGTGTTCAGTTCCCACCTGAAACTAGAGGTATGCGCCACTTATAACAAGTAAAAGAGGCATGTGACCCAAAAAAATAATTATATAATATTAATCTCATGCATCATTTTTGAATTTTCTCTTAAAAGCCGCAGACCCAACAACCAATTGTGATTCAGTCATGGCCACGAGATGGCACATGTCACTGACAACCAACAAACCCATGAATGATATCAGATTGCATCGATCACTCACTCTCTCCAGTTCTTGCCAGTCATAGTTCTCATTGCCAACGACCATCGCCTGAAGCTCCGCTGGCTGAAACAAATCCTGTCGACAACACACATCAACAATCTCTTCAGATCCAAAAACAACTGTCATTTGAACACTTTTTAAAAAGTGGTTTCTATGAGAAAAACGGCAACAACGACCATCTGTGCAATTTTAACAATAATAACAACAACAACAACAATAATAAATATAATATGCTTAGAAACAAAAGATCAAACAAGTTGCATAGTGCAGCAGAAATGCCTGATAAAAATACTAAAATAACATGTGTCAAAAAATGATAAACAGCTTAAGAGCAACAATTAAGAAAAAACTTAAAAAAACAAAAAAAAACAAGCTTGACAAATATCTTCAGATAAAATATTATCCAGTTATCCAGCACTGAGTACGCAATGACGAATAAACCAAGTTCAACTTACAGACCCAAAGATACAAAAGTTATTGTCACGATCATAATGTGCACAATGGAGCACAGACCAGAATTCGGCCACCGCAGACTTTGAGAAATCCACGAATAAATGCTTCAAACTGTTCAGCCACGGATGTGTTGAAGATGAAGTTGACATACGCATCCACGAATTCATGCCTACAGTGTACCGGAATTAGCTATAATAAGCAACGAACTTACCATCTGAACCACGATAAAATAATAAATGTGTCGCACACCACATTTTCCGATCAACCAACAAACAGCATAAAAAATGAAGATTAAAACTAAGTAAAATGCACCATACTACAAGTTAAATCCTCTTATTTTGCCCAAAGATGCAAAATATAATTTGTAAGATGCAATAAGTATGCTGCAGTGCTTCTGCTGGGCCTACTAATACGATGACGACAACAACTTACTACAACTACGACTATGATCACCACCATCAGCACCACGACTTTTGTTTCTCTGCAAGAGACCAATTTTTCTCCCAAGTTACTTCAAGCTGACGTGGGAACTCAAGTGACCTCTAAGAACAGTTTACAGGCCAGATATTCTGCCCACAATCCAGCCAGAAGCAGTTACAGTGTTGTTATATCACTATAGCATCAGCTTACTTGTTCTGCTGGGTGACGTTGATCTGTGAGCCATTCGGAATCAATTCAATTGTTTTCACTATTCCATACACTTCACGAGTTATCTGCATAAAAGTCAACGAGAGTCAATTATAACAAAAAAGCTAACATAATAAAAACATATGCATTATATACAATTAACTATAACACTCTACGTGACAGTCATCTTTATCATCACTGCCATTTGCATAAAACCAAAAACACTGCTGAATGTCATACCAGTGTACAGCAGATATAAAACAAAGCATCACAATAACTTTCTGCAAATCTGCAAGTTGTTATCTCAACTGAAAACTTTAAAAGTTCCTAATTGTACCTCAAAAGCAATGCCGAATATATCCTGGAAATCATCGCCATCGTAATCAAGCATCTGTTGCATGCTCCTAGCATGCACAAGCACCGACAGACAGCAAGCCGTAAACATACAGTGCTGATGTCACCAGTACTCCCTGTTTTTGTCAAAACCAGCCTACGTTACCAGTATCAGGCTGCATTCACACAGATACGAGTACAAGTACGGGTCCGGGTTTCGGCTTACGGCTCACAGAAGCTTCACTCAAACGAGTGAAGTGTTTACGGTCACTTGTACAGAAACAAAATGGATGCCTGTTGGCCATATTCAATGATATCAAATCAAAAAAATGCTTTGCAAATAAACAACAATATTCAACTACAAAGTTACTATTTTTATTATCAGCACAACTCTTAACGATGAACAGTTTCACAATGATGTTAGTTCTGATGTCAAATATGTGCCATAACTTTTACAAATTGTATTAATGCTATTTATAGGTAGTTTACTTCGCACAGGTTAGATAAAAATATGACCTGCACAGAAACTACTTGTACGAGAGAAATTTACAGGTAACCCGTACTACACTGTGACTCAAAAAAGTATCCCCAACATTTTGGACTGTAACTTGAAAACCAATTATCGAATTATGATAATTTTTGGTACTGAATGAAAATTAGCAGACTTTAATAATATTTGGCAGAAATATTCGTGACACAACTGGCTATTAAATAAATGTTTCAGTTTCCACCTCACCCAACATCTGCTTTTGCACTACCTAAGAAAAGCAGAGCAAGCACAATACGTGAATGAAAAAACGTCAATAATTCCATCTATCCAAATTTGTTGGCCCCAACAGCAGGTCTTGCAGCAGTGTGTCTACCAGATGAAGTTTAGGAATGTTTGCAAAGTCAAGAAGTGACTGGTATAGCCTGGATTGGTCTAGAGCAGAACATTATTGATCCTGCTGTCAATGAATGGAGAAAGTGTCTCCTTGCCTGTGTTCACATAGTGGGCCAACAGTTCAAGCAATTTCACTACAGGTAGTTGAAAAATGGACAACTGGATGAAATGTCAGTTAAAGTGTCAGAAATGTGAACAAAATGTTTTACGCATTATGTTAATTAAGCAATCATATTGCATTGGATAAAAAAATGATATTTCACTGGTTGTGTTTTCTCCAGGTAGTGCAGAAATAAAAGTTGGGTGAGGTGGAAAACTGAATGGTCGTTTGATAGCAAGTTGCGTCGGGAATATTCGTGCCAAAAATTATCAAAATCCGATAATTGGTTTTCAAGTTACAGTCGAAAATGTTGGGGATATTTTTTTTGAGACAGAGTGGAGTATGTATGTGAATGGCCACTATACCACCACAGAAATACACGGCAGGTACCCGGACAGTGGGGTACCTGGACAATGCCAAACTCATACTTATGTCTATGTGAACGCAGCCTCACTCACATTAAAACCATGTGCAGTGACAAAAGTCTGTTAAATATTGTCAAGGAACTAGGAACAATTTCGTAACCAAGTACTGTACAAAAACTTGCCAACAGAAAACGACAAAAAGCTAATCAATTTGAGCAAAATGCAAGCAAACAAAACTGACCTGCCAACAGAGGGCTGCAACTCCTTCAAGTCATCTAACGTCACTTTCCTGACGCACAGTAACATTCAAAACTAGATGGTGGTTATGATTCTGTCAACTATTATGCCTCCGCCAACATGTGACAACTACAAAGCCAAGAGGTGCGTGTTGAGGCATATTTGACCCCACCATCACACTGACCCTTGACCTTTTAACCCAAAAATTTGAAGCGTTCATCCTTGCCACAACGTCCGTTAGTGGTAAAAGTTTGGTCAAATTCTGTCAACAAATATGCAAGATATCTTGCTAACAAAGGTTGTTTGGGACATAAGCACGGACAGACAGACGGATGCATGGAAACACAATGCTTCCAGCTACTACGTGGGTGAAGGCATAAATACCAATTATCATCAGCATATAGATAACTGCATAACAGTGCATGTCTGTTCTCATAACAGATGAATCAAACATCATTAGCATTTTTAATGATTAATCATTAATCCCTGCAGCTCTACTAATAAGCTATATAAATTCATGAAATTACAGTTTTTATTTACAAATTGGTTGACGTTTTTGCTAACGGCTGCTGCTTTCCTTGTAATAAAAGTTTAAAGTTAATAAATGTACACAGATAACATCAACCATGAGCTGCAGTCAACAAAACTTCACCTCTTGAGCAGTTTGCGGTACAACGCCAGCGGAAGACTAATGTCAATAATGGTGAAGTTGTAGATGGCAAGCCCACACAGCACACCGATCAGTGCATACATGTCACTCGTCTCAAACGACTGACAACAAGCAAACAAACAACAGCAACTAACTAATGACTTACTAATACCAAAGATATGACGAGTTTATGTCAAGGAGTGTAGCAAAACAAACAGAACTACAAAGAATTTGATGACAAGTAAACATGACTATGACACGTCAATCAATGTGTTCGTTATGCACTTAACTGCATGACAAATTCAAAAAATAATAACAAATACATTAGAAATATGCAAACAATATGGAGAATACACACCTCTTGATTGAACCAGATTAGTTTGGACTCGGGATAATATTCAAACATGCCATACTTTGGATCCAGAACTTCCTTCAGCAGAAGCAGAAAAAATTCCTACAAAAAACTGAGTTACGTACACGATCGTCACTTATATGCCAATGCATAAAACAGCACTGCTAAACAATCACCAAATGACAACAGTGGTACACCACTATCGTAGTAAATGCAAGTTAAAGTTTTTCCAGTAAAACTAATAAAATATAAACCGCATGGACCTCAATTCCAATTTTTGGCTATGTCTAACTGCCTATGACACCCAGTCCACTAATTCACCCACCTACTGGCTCAATTTCACACCACACAGACTCAGCTCCAGTGAGGAATTCTGCCAATTACTTTATAAAGAACTAAGAACATGTCTTTTTTCTACCTTTTTGACACCTCCTGCATCGAGTGCTTCCTCGCCAAAAAATATCACCTACAATTATGAACACCGATCCATTTCGACAACACTAAATACTAAAAATGGCAGAAAACTCAACCAAGTTATCACAGCCCCTGTATACAATGCCCATAATGTAAAGGTAAACAGCATATGCCAAGTAAAAATGAACAAATTATTATTATATTACAAATATTTATTATAAAATCATACTCAACGTACAAACAAATGACGAACGAATGCGCAACTTAACTAGCAGAAATACCCTGAATGAAAATCAAATCTGAAATAAATGAAGTTACTAAATCATGTAAAACAACTGTTGCAAATAAACACTAATTCTACCAACATTCATGCCTTGCTTATCAACTCGAAATCAGTAAATGTACAAAAATGTAAAACAAAGGTAGATAGGTGTTACAGAGAAAACAGCTCCAACATGGACTCAATAGCTCTGGCTACAACGTCGGTGTCAAATGGTCGTTAAGTGGTGAAATCAAGAGACGCAGGCAGCAGTAACCTTGAGCGGCTTCTTGAGATCCATGACAGCCTGTTTCGTGAGCTGATCGATGGTGTCCTGCACAAGATTAGTTCGACTGACATGAAGCACCAGGCACGGGTTCACCGGGTCAATGGGTAGAAACAAGCTAGCAATGTTCCGCCTGTTCACTTCATCCACCGCCAGCTGTTCAGCAACATCACATGAATTCGACAGATCGAAAGTAATGATTCGGTACTTGGTATAGCACTACTTACACGAGTCAGCCTTGTGGCCAGAAGCACTCTACAATCTCAGGTCAACCCAGCCAGAGTCAACTCAGCCTGGCCATCTGTCAGTGTTTTTCGTCGTCAAGTTCAAGTTCAAGACATTTTTGTTATAGGGTGGAGTTTATCGCCGGGCAGAGTAGAGAAGCACAATGGCTGTGTTGTAAACAGTAGCGTGATTTTATGTTGACTATCTTGTTCTTATTTTTCTATTATTGTAAATACGACATATTGGTGCCGTGAACAGGATACACTTTGTTCACATGGACGCGTTGATGCAAAGGGATATAATGATGATCTCGTTTGACATGGATGTTTATTTGACAAAATATGTTTTCTACGCGACGATGCTGAACAATCTTTTGTTATGATCACACTGGGATTCATATTTCAAATTATTTCTCGGATGTCATGCTGACGATTGACACTGTCGACTCGACGGATTGAACATGAACATGATGCGTTGCGACATCTGCGGTCTTTCCAGTACAGGTTTACCTATTCTGTTTGGCGGCTGTGATTTTTCTGGCCTTAAGCTGTAAATTTGTGAACACGAGCTCTCACAGAATTGCTCAGTTTGGTTTGTCCGGTCTGGTGCTGCCACAGGTCTATCTTGGGTTTTGAATGCTACATGCGAGAGCCCATTAGCATTAGTCTGTGTGACCCACGGAGATAGTCAGCCTGTGTGGCAAGCCTGTGTGGCATTTGTGTGGTTAGGTAGGCACCAGCAGGCATAGGCCTGATTGATAGGGTACTATCAGTAGGCACGAACAATTGTGGCTTATTGTTTGGGGTGGATCAGTGTACAATAGCAGGATCCATTTAACTTATTTGATATTTTGTGCCTGTCTATCTGTTTGTTTGCAATACAAAAGTATGGAAGGCACTTGGATGGAGCAGTTAGAGCCAGCCGACCGAGAATGAATAAAAAAAATGTCGGAGGAAGCCGTCAAGAGACAGATGGAGAGAGAGAGGTGGAATCCCAAGCAGTTGAAAAATGTGCCATTAGCTGATTTGAAAGAAACATTGGCAGAGGCTTGGGTTAAGTGTCGAGGTGAAGAAGAGGAGCAAGGTGCTGTTGGTGGCGAAGAACCTGATGAAGCGGTGGAAGTGGAGGAGAAAAAATGAGTTGTTGAAGATTGCGCATATGAAGTTAGAAGTCGAAAGAGAGAGAATTGCTTTGGAGAAAAAAAGAATGCAGGCAGAACAAAAGAGACTGCAAGATAAACTTAACCTGCAGAGAGAAAAACTGCAGATGGAACAGAACATGGAAAAGGAGAGAAGTACAGGAATGGCATGTGATTTTGTTTACGTTGATTATGTTGCTATTAGTAAATACGTTTTAATAAAAGTATGTTTTGAAAAAGAAAGAGTATCTAAAGTGTATAAGTTTGTTTATCTCTAACTTGTGCCAATGCAGATACAAACAGACACAGCAATTGTAAGTATAAATACAGAAAATTGCAGATAGTTGCTTAACACACATGTTAATGTTTAACACACACTTATACAATTGTTAATGTTACTGGCCCATATAGATACTGCAATCTCAGTTTTACATCTTTGCGGACCGATCTGTTGCTGCTGCAAATACTGCTCAGTTGTATTATAGTATAATTCTAAAACTTCAATCAAAGTGTTTATTAAGTTTACTTATGTTATTTGTGACTGCTATCTTCTGGTGAAATAATGATACACATTACACAATTAACTGCTTATTAAACAAGTAAGTTAAGATTAATATATACCACAAAACACTAACACACACAGCAATACGTTACCTGCATCTGCACCATGGCATCGACCTGAAGCAGCAATGTCTTTGCTTGGCCATCAAACAGAAACGGATAACTGCAAAAAAGCCGATCTGAACCCTACCACACACACACAAGCACATGACTCTTTAACATACATTTACCATATAGGTTTACGTCTGTTAACCGCTAGTCAACAACAAAACTTCTGTGCACTCATTTTGAACAAAATCATAGGTCGAAACAAAACCAGCATTGTGACCTATTAAAATGGTAACACAGTAAACTGGAAGGTAATAACATGGTAAAGAAAACTCACATCTGGAGCCAATGGAAGTTTGCTGGAGTCAAGGCTGACCTCAAATGGAACCTGCAAAATACACATATTCGAGTTAATTCCATAATGTACAGTAAATTACAAGTGCTAAAACATACACCCGATGCCTTGACACTGCCAGTCAATTATAGCAGCCGCTTCACTGGAACAGTTCACTATGAAATACCAGCAGTATTTGTTTACAGCAATGCTAAAACATCATTCACATTTTACAAATTTAGCTGAATAACTCTTTACATAAAATATATGTCACAGAAGGGATGCAGCCATGCTTTGATGCTGGTTGTTTTCTTAGAAAACGTTTGCTAGAAATACTGCCACGATTCACAAACTTAATGCATCGTTATATTGTTGATATTGCAGCGAACTACATGGACAGTCTGACTGAAATGACGACCGAGGAACTCGTGGCTGTGTTGCAGGACCGTGATAGTAGTGATGAAATGACAACAAAACAATTTTTGATTACTTAAACATTATTTGTCTTTGTATTCGTTGTTAAACGAAGTTCGGATTTGCGAACTTCAAATTTCAAGTTTGAATTTGTATTCGTTTTTAAGCCCTTCGATATTCGAATCCAAGCATCACTAATTAGTCGCAGACGGTTTTGCCTTGAAAGTGGAGCGCTGTTACTTCATAAGTGCACTGTGTGATGATTTCTTTGTTCTCTGCCAGCCGTCAATCAAGCGACGCCCGACGCGTGTTTGTTACCCTTTCCCTCTCCTCCCCCCCTGCATACCGCCGCGGCGTTCAATTACTCTCTGTCTTGCACTGCGCCCATGGCAAGCTATCAAAGACAAATCTTAATGGCCCAGACACAGAGCAGACATCAATCGATGGCAATAGAGCGCGACATGGCTTGACGTCCTGGCTGATTGCACTGCTTCCCGGCGTGTGGCGTGCGTGCTGTGACCTTCATCTCGCCCCACAGTGCAGATATCAAACGCAAATTGCTTAAGCTTTTCCACAAATATATAAACGAAGTTCGAATTTAATCCGAATTTTAGAGGTCGAAATTCGAATTTGGAAAAAAAACGAATTTAACATCCCTAATATGACCATCAAATAAATGCAGTTTAATAAAATATTGAAACTCATGCTTCACAAAATTTAGTAAATTTACATATATGTGTTGATAGTTTAATGCACATTAATTCTTTAACACGTTAAGTTAACGCATAAATTCAACAGCTTTACTTATAACTAACTGCTAATGGGCACATTCATAACTATCACAATCTCCAGCGAAAGCAGAACAAATTGACGGCTAATACCGTTAATCCTCTGACTTGTAACCAAGTGACAAAGTCTTTCCGCAAGTCAACCTTGTCCCTTAGTTCAGGCACGTAGAACTCTTCATACGGTATCAGGTAAACGCCGCTATTACCAGACTTGAAAGACTCATTCACCTACAACGTAAGTCAGACAGCGTCAATACATCAACATGCACACAGATTCTCTATACATTAAGTATTACTGTACAGCAGTCACAACTCGTACGTCTATCGTCTCTGGCAACTACCTCAAAAATGAAAAAAACATACAAAAGCCAAAATTTGTGTGATTGATCCACAGAGCAGAATTAACAGGTGTGTCAGTTTTCAGCTCAAAAACAAAAAAAAACAAATTTATGGTCCGGATAAGAGTTTCGCAATGCAATGTAAATATAAATGAATGGCCACAGCACTGGGCTGACATATTTTTCTAGTTATATCATTATCGACAACACTGTAAAGTACTAGCATCATCTGTAGACAAATAAAAACAGCAGCGGATAAAAATGTAAATAATAACACTACTAGCAGTTGAAAGCCGCACTACAATGGGCTTTAGCGTGCAATTAAGCACATTAGTCAGTAGTTCTAAGTTCGCAGGATAGTAGGTTCAACGGCATGCAGCAGATTCAGTGCAACAGAAAATGCATTTGTCTAACTATTTTTTTCACAGAGGCAGCACAGCACAGTTTGCAGCACTGGTACTATTTTACATCCATGAAAGTTTCTCAACTAACATGATTAACAATCTACTAATTCATATTAGTTAAATAATATTCACTTCCTCAAACAGCAACAAGACACCAAGTAAATCTTTTACACAGTTTAAAGTCTTTTCTTAATAAATGGTGTTTAAAACCTGTCTGCAAGTAATGACATGCATCATTACTGCAAAAATAACAATATACACTGTGTCTCAAAAAAATGTCCCATTTTGTAACTGTCCATATCTTTTGACAAATATTAGCCAATTTTCAAAATTCTTTCACTTGCACACTCTTTGGACAATTTGCAATAAAGCAGTTATTGAATATCCCACCACACCATAACTGCATCGTTACACTACCTTGTGAAATATAAATGCAAGAAAAAACTAGCAATACTAAGCAACAGGCATGCTGGAAGATGAAAGACACTTCAAACCAAACTCGCGACAAATGATCTGTACAGTGCTATGCTGTATTAGACCCGTCTTTGTGGATATCTGGCGTGTTATACAAAGTGTTTGTTTCTGGCCTTCGTGGTTTAGTAAGGCTACCAGTTCATCCACAGTGGTCACATTCTCTTCAGTACGTGCATGCTTCAATCTGCCGCTCTCATGCCTTTGTTCAGTGCTTCCTGTTATCC
>Ga0209367_1001164_pt1 | contig 31222 bp, 21 predicted proteins | sample WorMetLIZISLAND2_FD_187412 | JGI IMG/M metagenome (GOLD analysis project Ga0209367, IMG submission 187412) | Marine gutless worms symbiont microbial communities from Max Planck institute for Marine Microbiology, Germany - Olavius geniculatus... ...
TGGCCGTGCGGCAGGCGGCTCTGGTTAGTGACGAAAGCGCATTAGAGGCGTGCGCATGCTCACGACGATGCGCTATACAAATTGACGACCTTTACCTTTTTACCTTTTAACAAAAACTAAACATAAATTTGTTTGCGTTAATGTGAGCTGAGAGCACACACTTGAGACGCTCGCTGGTCGCCATGTGACGACGTGTATGTTTCGATTACTTGGCTCCGCCCACTGACACACCCCACCCACCTCCGGTCACTGGCGATAATTCACAGTCCGAAACATTCCAAGCGTCAAATAAGGCCTAAAACCCACATTGCGGAACAGAATCTGCAAACTGAGTGGAATGTAAAGCGCCGGTAAGCGCACGAGCAATTATTGAAGAACGGCGTCTCATAGCAGGCCTAAATATCGTAGCCTAGACCTATATAATAGGCCTACATGCAGCAGTCGTAACGAACAGAGAGACGAGTACACCAAGTTTGCTGCTCATTATTGCCAACCGCTAGTACGTAAGATACTTTTATAATTCATTTTAATTAGGCCTATACAAATATACAAATGCACTGCCAGTAAAATATTTTAGACGCAAATACTAGGCCTAAATAGACTCTATTCTACTTGAAATGCATCTAATACAGATGCAATAAGAGTACTGACCGATTTTCAAAGTCCTTTCACGGGCACATTCTGAGGATAATTTGCAATAACGTAATTATTAAGCATCCCGCTATACATAAACCGCGTTGTTGCATTACTTTGTCTAATATATGTTTTAAATTATTGAAATGAAATTAAGTACAGAGAAAACAAACTTTTCCGTTCCAATATAGGATGACTAAAATAGTACCCTGCAATCGACGCTAGACAACAGTCATTTATTATTTCATTGAGTCACACACAAAGTCATCCCCATTTAACGCCATGCCTGCATATCTGTTATCGCCTCTAGATAAATTGTTTGAAATATTTATTTGTTTACAGTACAGGAAAAATATGTATGTATAGTTATTAAAGTAACTAAGTACTTAAATGGTAGTTAAAGACGGTAGTTATAACTACTTTTTAAAGCAAAAGAGTGGTTATAAAGTAATTTTACTTGCTCAATAAATAGTTGATGTTTATCACTAAAATTTGCGGCCAAACTGTTACGGGTTGCAGAATGATCACTATAAAAACTCAGCAACACTCTATCCAATGTTACCATCGCGACCCCGACCCCCAAATCAATCACATAGGGGCCTAGGCTATCCGCTGCGATGCAGTTGTTTACTTCGGCCCTTGTTCACGTTAATGAAAAAGTTGAAAAAAATTAAGAGCTAAAGAATAAAGTTGCCACAATAATGTCAGTTTCAGTGATCGTCTGCTCTGTATGACTTACGTCAATTTTTTTAGATAAAATGCAAAATTTTCCCTCAAGCATGGCGACGTGACGAAAATTTGGCTCGCACTATTAAATTTGCTTCGATTGGCACAGGTGGCAACAGATTTAGATGATGTCTTAAACATATTTTGAAGCTAATATATTGTCAATTTTTATTTGCGCTGTTGTTGAATTTCACAGATGAAGATGGCCGATAAAAACAACGTCGAGCACCTGTCGGTCATCACGACAACCGATGACGTCACTCAGACTACAAGCGCTAATGTTGTGACGTCATCAGCACGCGGTATTGAATTCTATTTCCAGTGCGCAGTCGTGGTCATCGGATTTGTCGGAACGGCTGCCAACGCGATCATTCTCTATGCCTTGGTCGCCTCAAAACAGCACCAGAAACAAGTTCTCATATTCAATCAAAATTTACTCGATTTCTCCTGCAGCCTGTTCCTGGTAATATCCCACTTGCTAAAGATCAGCAATATCCGTCTCAGTGGATCCGGCGGATACTGGATCTGTATGCTGTTCCTGAGTGAAAATGTTATTTGGTGTCTAATGCTTGCCTCTAAAACCAACCTAATGATTGTCACCATCGAACGTTATCTGAAGGTTGTTTATCCAAAATGGAGCAAGAAAAAACTGCAAAAATGGGTGTTGATATCGGCTGCGGTCTTTGCATGGATCAGCGGCATTGTCCACAGCTTTGCGCTGACATTTGGCACAAGCGATATGATAGACGGCGCATGCTACATGTACATATTCTGGAAAAGTCAGGAGGCTTACGCGGCCTACGGAATCTGGTATTTTCTATCCTTTTACGTCCTTGTAGTCACTCTTTTCATCTTTTGCTACGGGCGTATTCTGGTTGTCATTCGTTGTCAGGCACGTGTGATGGCCAGCCATGGATTAACCAGCGGCCAGACCCAATCACAGCAGATTCAGACCAACGTCATCAAGTCGATGATCCCTGACAGCACCGTGAGACAAATTAACATAATTTATCACACGCTAGTGTAGCGACACAGTGATCAGCTGGTACCAACGTCATCAAAACGATGATTCTTGTCAGCACGTTCTACGCCGTGTGCGACATGCCGATGAACATCTATTACCTGATACTGTCCACTAACGTCAACGTGACGCTATACGAAACCGGCTACTACGGTTACTACGCAGCCATGTTCATCTCATTTCTCTACATCTGCGCCAACCCCTTCATCTACGCCACCAAATTTGATCCGGTCAAACGCATCCTGCTGAGTCTGATTCCCTTTAAGAAGACCGCCGTACAGCCCATTCTAAGTGTCGAGATGTCGGCATCAAGTACCGCAACGCGCACAGCTTTGTCCCGCAAATAACAAGGTCCAACACAAAGTGACGAGATACGAAAAATGAACAAAAAAAATTTTCAGATAATTGCAGAGCTATTAAATGGCTATAGTGATTGGTATAGTTGTTGTCACTTTTTCTGTGGCTCAGCATTCATTGTTGAGTGTGGACGTGACATGCACGTGTTTTATGTAAATATAATATGCGTATTTTAGATGGCTTTAGATGTTGTGTTTTGCTAGTGGCATTTTGTCAATGTGTAGGCCATTGTAATACTAATCGTAAGCGAATGAATCAAGATACCGTTCGTTATTTATTTATTTATTTCATTTAATGACAAAGGGCCGCAGCCATTAACATGCCACGGTTGTTGAAAATTGTTGTTTGATTCTCTGTCGTTATTTCAGTCCAAAATTTTAAACTAGTAAATGTGACATAGTCTTACACGTGTCCGATGAGTCTACAGCGTTCGACTGGGTTCCTAGTGTTGCAATGTTTTTCAGTATTGCAATACTGGTTGCGTGTTTAGTGTTGTACTTGATATTGACTGTTGTGTTAGTTCAGGAACCATAGACAATACTGTACTAATTATGTAGTGATCTAGCTTCGTTTCCAGCTTAACACAGAAAAGGCGTGAAACTAGAAAATATTAGGCTAGTCCTATAACAGACAGAGACAACGCTGCGCGGATAAATGTGTGCACTAATCGGCAGAATCGCTTGCGCTGCAAGAACGATTCTATCAAAAACGCTTGATTTTTAACCTTAGGCCTACGCCATTGTGAATAGTACTCGGTAGTTAAATAACTCTATACGTTTCGATCAAAAAGCTAACAAAGAAAACAGTTCTGCCTCGACGAGAATAAAATGTACGAATTACACTGGCGCCATCTGGTGAATCTAGATTCACGTTTCATGCCTACATACTCTGTTTAGCCTACGTGAAAGTTGAAGCGGCTAGTCAATCATAGCGTAAGTCTAACTTATTTTTTAGAAATGCAGACAAAACAAATCTACGTAGTAAAATGCGTTTTTGGCATCACCAATTAGTGAAGTTTATGTTCAAAACTTAATACGTAAAATTAGTAGTCCATTAGGCCTAGGCCTACTACACGGTGTTTCATGCATGAAATTCTGCACGATGGGTCATCTCGCAGACGTAATCAGTTTAATCTCAATCGGATTACAAGTTTTGATTTCGTGGGGAGTTCTATTTTTTGCATTGCCATAAGAAAAAGGAGTCGCCGTTAATACAGTGCTTGAACTACCGTTCAGCCTGTGATGTGCTATAATTACATTCTGCCACAGTAACAAAAAACGTCCGGAAATTAGGTGCGCCTTTGTTATGCTGTTTTCGTCATCTGGACTATATGCGCACTATCTGCAACTTATGTAAAATCATTTGGGTAACCTTAGATGGGGCTATGCATATAGCGTCCTTACAAGCTAACTTTAGTTGGTAATCACTAACGTAGTTTAAAGTCTTCTTCATTTAATTTTATTTGTCACGTTAGGCTTACTTGCCCAATGTTTACTGATTAGCGTAGCAGACGAAAATGTTTCTGTTATGCCTGACGTATGACGAAAACAGCGAATAGACTCCAGCGTTGTCGTCACGTCGTGGACTCGTGGTTTTAAAATGTTGGCAATGGCAAGAAGTTGCAATTTTTCCATAGATAGATACGGATTTCCGACAGCAAAAAAAGGATGCTAAAAGTTTAGTTTTACCGATTTTGGCCTCAAATTCCCCCCCCCAAAATACTTACGTTTGAAGTACATGACTTGCTGCTAGCTATCCCCATGCACTGTGGGGGTAATTTGAGGCCAAAATCGGTAAAATTAAACTTTTAAAACCGATTTTAACCTCAAATTACTCCACAGTGCATGGCGATATTTAGCTGCAAGTCATGTACTTCAAACAAAAGTATTTAGACAAAAAGAACATAGGGCCTATCCCGAAAGGCTAAACTTTGGGGAAAGCTGTTGCCCCTTGACCACACACTCCCACGACACGAAGCTCCTGATAAACGTGCAGTCTGCTTTAATACAATTCAGGCTTCAGGCGCCTAGTCGTTACATTTGGGTTTGATGGTTTCAGAAGTGTAACTTACCCTATAACCTTCACTTCACACTAGCAATTTGCCAACGAGTTGTCGAGGCTTGCACGTCCCAACGTCTGACCTTTCTTCTAACGAGCTGCGTTCTAAATTCTAATGAATAGAACCTTTCTATTTGACGTCAGCATTTTCAAAAATGCCAAGAGATAGTAATAATCGAAAAGCTCGTCCATATCATGTGCCCCGCAGCAGCATGTGCGCCAATTAAACAAGAACTTTATCTTCGACAGTCGCTTTGATTTCGCGATACAGAATATTGCTTTTAGGCGTCATTGGTAACACTGTTTATGTCTGACGCAGCGCACGCAACGCGTAGATTTTTTTGACTCAACTAACGCACGCGACGTAAGCAAAGTACGCAACAAACGCAGGTCACGCAAGCAACGTAATGGTCAAACGCAGAGATAGAAGCGATGTCTGTTTGCGTTGCGTCCGTTGCGTTACGTGATTTATGTTGGGTGGAAAACTGGAAACTAGGCTTGAACAGTAGCTGCAGTCACGAATACGCCCATACGTAACTTTGGTCATGTGAGGTCCGGCGCTAAACTACACATTAGTTTAGGGACGAGTCCTAGCATAAGCTATTCTATAGCTTTTGACTTGTTGCTGTTGCATAGTATTGTCTTATGTTGCTATTGTTGTTTGCTGATGGTGATTTATGCAATAAATCATGATGATGATGATGGTTGTGTCACCGGCAGGCAAAAAAAGAACAAAAGCATCTCGCCTTGGGAGCGTTCCTAACAGCGTGTTTTTCAAACCGAATGAAAAAGATCCGATTAAATCTAGGTACGTAGTATTTCGAAACTTGTCCTCACACACAAAAATAACAACTCTGGTACGCCTATTAGCCTATTGAAACCTTACATGATTTGTCAGTCCATATAGACATATCTACTTACTATCTGTAGACTTTTGGCCTAAATAACAGCTCATAATCGTAGTCTCGTAGCTGTGAATTATTAACCCTGTAGCGTGAGCGCCTGTGGACGTCAGAAATTGCCGTGTCTATTCACGTAATCAGCTCAAGTCTGCAAAAGGCTGCCGTTGACAGCTGTGGCAGCTGCTGTGACGGCTGCTGCTGCAGATTAGCCAATTTCTCGTCATCAGTTCAATAGATGTCTGACCCTGGACCAACCCATCACGTCGGCGCCGGCTGTGGGTAGTGATGCAGGTAGGTGCATTATCTGCTACATCCGGGCCATGTGCATGATGTGTCATATCCGCCCTGTCATTATCTAGGACATGGAACTGGACTCGACTACGCCAACTCTGCAGTTCTGTTCGGGGTGAGATAAAAAAAAACGTCGCCTGTCTTCGATGTGTGCAGACGGCGATCAATGGCCTACTTGCATTATTTGCCTGTCGAATGGTGCATCAAGTTCAAGATGTATGCATCGTCTACTCAACTATACATAGCCCTATATCTTGTCTACGAACCAGCCTGCTTATCTATGTACACTTATTAGTGTTCCATCTTGTACTCTGCTTTTTAAAATTAGACTCTTAAGTTGTTGTCTCATGTTTCCGTTCTTGTAGCCTAGTTTTGCAGTAGCCGCTCCCAACATTTGGAATACTTTTCCTTTGGAAATTCGCAAGCGTGTTCATATAATTATAATGAACTTTTCATCGACAACTCCATTTTTATGGTTCAAGCATCAGCACACAATCAACAACATGAATCAATTGCAGAGAGTGATGTAACCAACCGCAGACTTTTTCGATTGCTGATCCGGACTTCCGAAGGTCCTTGAACTCGTTACCGGACGAATTCAGGGATCCAGCGCGCGGCTTTGACAGATGAATAGGACTACAACTCCTTAAGCCATTCCTCTTCACCTTGTACCAGTGTGACAAACGCATTAAATGATTTTAAAACCGTATGCACTGCATATGTTCAAATTTTACATATTTACTTTACAGGCAGCGACAGAATGCTGCGGAGTATAAAACGAGTTGAGAGAGCATTAAGACAAATCCAGAGTATAATCCGGCAGAAAAAAAATCCCCCTCCAACTCCGAAATATGACGGACCTAATCCCCAAGGATGTTGGTTCAACTGATGGCTACCGCAAGCTTGCTCATAACATAATAGGCTATCAGCTCACTCATTTAGATAAACGTTCAGTCATCGCATGAAACATTACGTTTCACACCTACCTAATTTAAAGTACGTGATTATGATTATATCTAGGGGATTATGACCAGGATGGATTTTGTCTATTTTCCAAACGGGCACAAACTGTATAAGCTTATCTCCTTTCATCCACGTTGTGAATCGTTAAAAGCACCCACGTAGTCACGTACCGTACTCAGTTGAATTTTGATCGCTGTTCGAAACTTACTTACCTTATTTGCTTATCTTGTTTAATCATGGTGACTTACGGCAAAGTTTTCTAAGATTACGAAACACAACTTACATTGCTGCTGCAATAGCTTTGGTCCATACTTTGGATAACCATGGATTACAAAGATACACTCCGGAGTTCTTCAAACCAAGGTGCAGAACTACTAAAACATTTTACCAACAGACATCAGCGACTGGAACAACCTGCCGCAAGAAGTTATAAATGCTCCATTTGTGATTATGTTAAAAAACCGATCGAACAAGAACTGGAATATTTGCAGCTACAGCTGGGTTTCTGAAAAGCTACCACGCTCATCAACTTCAAGTACAAGTACAAAAATGTAATATCCAGTAGGCCCTAGGCCTACAAGCTAGGGGTCATCAATCTGCGGCGTGCTATGTAATAGTCAAAGTTTAGTCAACCACAGAAACATCTCTGATTAAACTCAGAGGTTGAAACGGTAACTAATAACTGTAAACGGAAGCGGTAACTAATAATTTATATAAATTCATCAAATTACAATTTTTATCAGCTTAGTTATCGACGTTTTGGTAATTGCTGTTGTCTTTTTCTTCCAAAAAGTCGACAACAAACTGACAAATATTGCAATTCAACAAATTTTCATACTAATTACAGAAAACAATTGATTTTGATAGTTTTCATTTGCCCTCATAAAAGCTGTATTTGACGGAGTTTAATGAGTAGATAAACTACTGTCAAGTTTCAGCGCGATACGTGTGACTTCTACGTTTAATATTTGGGCGCAAACATCGTCACTGCATTAAAATGTTGATATTTTCGCCGATGCTAACGAGTGCTTATTAGCTGACCGTTAATTATTCGTGGCGTGACGTCGTCGAAAATGGTGATGCCATGTCGATACTCCTACTCTCTGCCCATGGCTCGCTTCCGGAACGCTCGACATGTGATGATTACGTTTATGATTTTTATGAGAAGACAGCAGGTACTGCTATAGCGCGTCTTAGCCATCGCAATTCTGTCGGTCTCTCCGTCCGTCTGTCTGTCACACGGGTGAATCAGTCAAAAACGGTGCAAGCTAGGATCACCAAATCTTCACTGTCGGCCGCCTGGAAGACTCTAGTTTTTTGGATACGTAAAGCTTTTCCATAAATTGACACCGGAAACTTAGACATTTTTAACCAGGATCAGGCAGGTCAATGCCTTGTGCGTTGAGATTAAACCTCGCCTTCGGGTCTATAAGCCATATCGACCATGAGAGTCTACCCAATTAGCTGAGTACAATAGGTCTGGAGGGCCTGAAGCTGATGTCAAGCGAAGGCTGAGCCTGACAGTTAGCTATTCAGCCGCTGCAACCGCTGCGATCAAGGCATTGTAGACTCCGTCCAGAATACCTCAGTCACGTTAACTAATCTTACGGACCTGGTTGTGAATTGGCCTTCACCTGGTTATAAATTTGCTGAGTTATAGGCTTACACATGGCAATATGTCAAAAAACCGGATTCTGTGTAGGCCTACGGATAAACTGTAATAAGCTACAGGACCAACTGACGATAATTATTTTAGATGGCAAAAGTCGAAAAAAGACAAAATCTGTTAATTATGCATTTTATAGTGGATTTTTGAGCCACCTAGTTTGTTTCTCTTGTGATGCTTGATTTCAATGCATGTAGTGTTTCGTGTAGACCTGTATCTTCTTATGTTATTGGACGTGTTTGAGTAATGTGCCGTTTGCAGGCCGTTATGTTATAGAACGCAAGTAACAAATGAATAAGACTTACATGTAGTCATTTTATAACTTTTATTCGTCTATACTGTAGTTTTCCAGTGCAATTCTTTATGAATTTTATAATTATTTGATTGCTTTTTGGCAATAAACGTGTTCAATTTTATCAACTAAGTAGTCAAGGTACATGATACTGCAGGTTAAATTTTAAGGCGTTGAAAAAGCCGTGTCAAATTATTAATTTAAACAGACTGCGATGCGTCCTTATGCCTGTAGGAAGGACTAGGCTACGGACTACTCGGTGACTGCGGGCTCGTGAGGGGGCAGGAAAAACGGATGGTATATAAGGTCAGTCGGCTTGGACGACTTAAAACGCTAGAGACGTAGACAATTTGACAATATGACGACCCTCTCACATATATGTGGCCGCCCTATGCAGTGCCGGTGCTAGAAAGTTGGAGGCCCCCCAAATATAAGTGTGAGGCCCCTATAATGGGGATCTGCTTCGCCCCCAGCGGGGTCCAGGGGCAGGGGAACAGGGGACGAAGCTCCTCTGAAGCTGAAACACTTTTGGCTTTTAGACGTTTACTAAAACCCGCAAATTTGCCCACTTTAAAAAATTAAAAAAGGCAAAAAATCTTATACAATTTGTGTTGTCTTTGCAAACAAGAAATCTGAGCTAATGCTCATGAGACGCGCGAGAGCTTATGGCAGTTCCTATTCGCAGCTAATGTCGGTTTATCTCCATCTATTTTGTCGCACTTGATTATTCTGCAGCCAAAAATCGCACAAAATCACTAAAATCCTCTATTTTCTAAGTTCAAAGTCATGCAAGGTCATCGATTACAGACTTGTCCTTTTGGGGTAAACTTTCCACATGTTTAGTTATTTTATATTTTGAATATATTTTACACGCATTACACGATTTGCTCGTTTGTTTGCCTGTTCGTTTGTCTGTTTCTCTGTTAACGCGTCGCATACTGGCTCTTAACTCGGGAACGAAAAGAGGCAGAAAACCGAAATTAGTGCAAACGTTTCTCTTCGGTGCAGAAATAACCGGTGCGTCAACTGTCGGTCTAAAAGGTCGTAGGTTAAAGTTACGGAATGTCAGAAACCTCAGGAAAGTTGCGCAAATACGGCCTGTGTGTGGTGACTTAATTTACTGTCAACACCTGACACGTTTTACAACCGGACGGACGGCCGTATATCACGTCAGCATTCGGCGCCGGCATGACTGTTTCATTGCTTTAACACGTTGCTCATCTGTCGCAGGAAATCGCGGCTTGATAAGCTGTATTATTAACGACCACAGACGACGTTTACATTATATCGCTTATTCGTGTTAAACGTTTTTGTTTTCTCGATTTTAAATGATTGTACCGTGAATATTCAATGTCACTTAAACTATTTCAGTTATTAAATACATGTAAGTTTACATAATTATTTTGGAGATAAAGCCATTTATTGGGACGGCAACGCAACGCTGGAATACTAACACAGTACCTACTACGCCGTTAAACTCGCCATTAAAACAAAGCAGTGTTGAGTGCAATTGAAATGAGGAAAACAAATAAAATACAACAAATGAACAATCTGAAATCGTTTGTTTTGAGTCAAGTTGCTATGAGGACACTGCACTGGTTTTCGTCCAGGAAGAAGGTCAGGGGTATCTGCCAGGGTACATGGCGTGACGACGTGCCTGGTTGCGGATGATTTGAAATCAGTAATGCCACGACGCGTAAAGCGAATCCTCAGCGATGACTGCGGACACCTGCTGCTGCTGCTGCTGCTGCGCTGCTGGGATGTCGGCTTAACTGACAGCGTCGCGTCATCATTTGCCGCATTAACGCTACATAAATGCTGTGACTACAAAGGTGTGCACGAGTCGCAATTCAGACGAACTATGAAAGCGACAGCAGCTGAACGACTGTTAAAAGTTATCACATATAAGATTACGCTAGCTGCATCTTTTAATCAGTCCGTAATGCCACCATTCGAACCGGCAGATGTTTTCCGCTAATACTGCATAAACGCGGACATTTGAACTGGATCGGATTGCGAGAAACTGTCGAAGAATTAAAGTCGCAAAACACCTATTGAATTTATCGACGATTAACCGAGGTTGGTTGAATCTGCAGATACGCGCATGTAGTTTGGGATACAGTACCGTATTTGTTAGCATATTTATCGCCGGATGTCGACGAAGATGGAAGAACTTGGTGACGCTGTGACGGCGCTGACAGACAGCTCCGCTGGAGGGCGCCAGTTGTCGGAAACATCGACGTTTAGTTCGTCGGACAGCGCCAGAGACAACGATCTGTTCGACTTCCCGCCGGGACTGGTCGCGTTGCTGTCTGTCATCTACGGATCTGTGTCGGTGATCGCTGTCGTCGGGAATCTGCTCGTAAGGGGAGGAGAGGCTTTGTTGCAGAGGTAGTTCGGTCCTGAGCGTTTTGCGAACGAGAAGGGCTTTGTCGTAGAAGAGGGGGCTTAGCCGCAGACTGGGGGTTTGTCGTGAGGGTGTTTAGTCGTAGAGGGGTCGGGAATCTGCTCGTGATTGTAGTGGTCCTGGCTAGCGCTCGCATGCGTACCGTCACCAACTATTTCATCGCAAACCTCAGCATCGCTGACGTCATGATCGGCTGTCTCAGCATCCCCTTCCAGTTCCAGGCGGCACTCCTTCAACGCTGGGACCTCCCCGAGATCAAACGTTTTCTATTCGACACATCCATTTCGAAAAATATCTGTCAGAAATGCGACGAATGATGTCATGGGACTTGCCCGAGATCCTGTGCCCGGTGGCGCCATTCGTTAAGGAAGTGAGCGTGAACGTAAGTATTCTGTTTATAGAAGGATAGCCATGTATAACTGGATAACTGGTTAAATACAAGGCAACAGATCCATCTGACTACATAAAAGTTCTTGACGTAAAACTACTTGAACGTGAGTATTCTGACGCTGACCGTTATTTCGGTGGACCGTTACCACGCCATTGTTCGACCGCTCAAGCCGGGTTGGACGAGCGGCACTGCGTACGTGATCGTGGCCGTGGTCTGGGCGGTTGGTGTGGCGTCCAGTCTGCCGGCCTTGCTCGCCTTCAGGGTGGTCTGGATCATCGACGATGACGCTGCCGTCCTTCCCCTGGCGAGCACTGACCGAACCACGCCGCCCCTCAAGCCGTTCTGCCATCCGATATTTCCCGTGATTGCTGGGACGAACACCAGCCAGCTGTATGTGATCTACTTGGTCATCGTCCAGTACTTTCTCCCACTCTGCGTCATCAGTATCGCCTACGCTCGCGTTATGTACCTATGAGATATAGTGTTTTCACTACGAAGCGAAACAATCAACATAACATTGGATGATCACAGCTCGTGTTATGTATCGTGTCTGGTTCTCGAAGGCTCCTGGCTCCGCGGTCGACGGGCGAGACAAGGTCATGAACAGGAATAAGAAGAAGGTATAGAGTTACGTGTCTGCTGTTAATTTGATGTTGTCTTGCGCTGTCGTCTTCGTCGTTTGAGTAGCACGTTTTTAGATGGGATATAATGCTTTTAACACTGTATGATAATGTCAAATTGTTCGACAGCAAGAACTAAACAGAAATGTATACTGACAACCACAGGCAAGAATTGCAGAGTGCGCAAAACAAGATCTTTGTGTGAAAAAAACCTCGAGCTTGCATAATTTTACAAAAGATATCACCCACTACTTCATCGCATTAGATATTAACATAATTTTTTTATTGTAAAATTAAAATAAAATGGAAATATGCATAACAAACACAATGAGGTGTTAAAACATGTATACAGGGTGTCTCAAAAATGACAATTTAAGCTATTAAGCGATACCCGATGACTCGACGGCGATGACAACTAGATCAAAAAGTACTCAAAAGTACTTTCACTAACACTATTGGACCAGCATATCTAACCTGCAATGTATCTTTTGCAAAGTGTTACTTAACTAGAAGGCGCTTATGAGAGTGCATATCTCCGCCACGTGAAGTATTTTAAACATTACTAATACTATTACTACTATTAACTACTACGAAAAAATCTCAAAGATATCTCTTGTAGGGGCCTACAAGCCGAGTTATAGCCAATTTTGTCTCAAATTTTGTTGACATGGCAACAAGGGTCGGCCAAGGGTTATAAAAGGAATGAAAAGAGAGAATGTTACGGCCGCTTCGCGACAGAGAAAAAGGAAGGAAAAAATAATAATACATGCCAGCGTTGCTGCGTGCGCTGTAGAATGACGTCAGTGCTATTATGACGTCACGCAGGCGCCGCTGCATTATGAGTCATTATGTGCACACACAGACAAACAGACGGACGGACGGACAGACAGAAAAAGCGATCGCTTAATCTCCACCAATGTTCACTACGTTCACCTTGGCGAAGATAATAAACAATCCGATCTGCGGAGCTATATGTAACTGGAAAAACTCAAACACGATCTCTGTTGGGCTCATTGCGCTGTAAATTTTGCTTATATTTTCAAGTTAAACTTTGGTGATTTTGAATTACTGCTGCTTAAACCGGTCAACGCTTCATCGTCATTACAATCCTGGTACCGTGACTGGGGCAAGTTCAACGGCTACGGACTTAGAAGCACACTTTTGCACGACTGAGCAAATCGCAGTCCACAGAGTGTTACGAAATTTATGGCATTAATATACAAGAAGCCCAGCTGTCGCTAAAAGAGCCAAACGTATTATACGGTACTGCCTGGCTTCAGCAGTACTGGCGTCAGCGTTGGAAGGCAACACCAAGCTTGACTACGTTATGTGCAGGCCGTAAGTTATTACCAACAATGTCTCTGTTTTTCGTTGTAGGCCTTCTGTAATTCCGTTTTCTAATATAGTTTTTTAATAGCGGCATCCGTCATTTGCTTAAGGTACTGCTAATCAACACAACTCTGGTTTACATCTTAAGACTGCAAAAGTTTGCACTAAAACAAGATAACTCGTTTATAAATATATAAGCAGAACGTTATGTTGTAACTTGTATTACATTTTCACTGCAAATTACGGCGTAAACGTTTTAGTTAGCGGCATGATTATATCATTGATAGACTTACCAACGCTCTATCCAGCAGTATTGTCGGTGACTTTTTACGACACGACGTACCGTTTAGCCGCAGTACATACGTTACAACAGACAGCAGACAGATAGACGGACAAACAGATGAATGAGACAGCGTAGCAATAGCCTGATCGTACTAAGCACGGTGGACTAAACGCCACATTGTGCATATGCTAATGGAGACTGTTTAACTTGATGGCTTTTTAGCACGCAACTACAATGACTTCAACAAATTTCCGTAGTCATTGCAAGTCACATCTTGTTATGGATACAGTCTTTACCTGACTGATATGCTTAGGCCTACGCGTATGTTAGACTACGGTCTGGAGTGAGATAAATGACTGCTAAATAGACTGATACTCTCCAAACAGTGGTTTAGCCGACACTTTTTACGACCTTTGTCGTAAGCCTACACTGTCGTTTGTTTGGTCACGCTTGATTGCACCCACTGAATTATCAAACAGTTAGGGCCGCCCTATACTACTGCAAACGTAATGCTAAAGACGATTGTGTAGTAATTCCTTATTCAACAATTTTTTGCAATGTTTTTAGTTTGGGTATTGAAATAGTCGCTAACAAAGTAAACAAAATGTGTTGCAAAACATCAATTATCACACCATGTCGCAATTATTTAACATTCTACCAGTGTATCTATCGACAGTCTATATATTTTCGTGAAAATCGTGGCCGTATAATTTAGTAGCTTCGCTGTTGCAGCCGTTACGCTGGACGTGACAACCGTTGGTAATGAACAACATCTCCTATGATTAATGTCCTGCCTCAAACTGTCTGCGACTAGCAAGCAACTAGCAATACATTGCTCCCGCTACTGTACAGCAATCCATCGAATTGCCATCGACTATACATCGGCCGTCGCAGCATATAATAGCCAGAAATCCTGCGGCTATTATCCATGCTCGAGATAGTCTCAACGTGGCATCAATCAACGTCGTCTGCTAATATTAGAAATGGCGGGAAATGACGGGTTTTCTTGCTCGCGAAAGTCGCAAAATTTTATAACTTTCGTCGAGTAGCTTCTCTGTTGGCCGTACTCTGTTCGGTTGCCGGAGTACTTTTCGACAAGGAACGGTAGGCCCTGGGGGGGCGGCAGCAGTAGAAATAAAGATTAACCTTCCGCGCTGCGTCAGTACAAACCAGACGTACAAGATAAAGCCAATAGTTAGTTTGACAGTTGGATTTTATGGCCAACTATTGTTCCATAATGCGAGTCTCACTTTTACATCGGCAAAAATGACGAAGAAAATGAAGAAGAGGCTTAGCTAAGCTAAAAAATTACGCCAAACTTTGTATAATGTACAGATTGTCTCAAATTGACAATGACAATAAGTTTATTTCGCATATTCGCGGCTATAAAGATAGACGAATAGCTGAATGACAGTGCAGTGCAAACAGTTCAACAAAATAATAACAACACAGTCCGTAAATACAAAAAAGCAGAGTCCATAAGTGCAGAGAAGTACATGAGTGCAAATGGTAACAATGATAGTCCATAATAAAAAAAAACAAAGTTACAACTGGAATTATAGGCAAAAATTATATACCGGTAGGTGATCGGTATTTACTTAGAACAAAATTTACAAATGATTGAAACTTTCTTGTTCGTGAGATTGGGCGAGGGAAAGGTGTGCTAGAACGTAGCACGGAAGTTACAGAAGTGCTGCGAGGTGTAGGGAGGAGATGATAACTTGTAGACATGAAGCCCGCTTACACATTTTTTGGAAGAAAGATCTACAAAGTTTATCTCGCCTATTTTTAAGTGAGTTTAGGTTAGCGATAAATAAAAGGTTAGGATATGACATGCCACGGGTAAAGATGAAGCTGCTCTTTTTGGATTGATTCCATTTGCTTCGTTTGCGCGCGAGTGATAGAATAGTGCCAGACTGGCAAGACGTACTATTATAACGGTTGATAATTTGTCCTTGAAACTGTCATAGTCGTCATTTTTGTTTGTGGCAGTAACGATGAAATGCAGTCAACGATTTTAACCGATCTATAGTCTTTAGCATCACAGCATAAGCTTACGTCACGTGTTGTGTAGATAGACTATGCTGTCAGTATCCGCTCGCGACGAAAGCAACACACATGGTGCGACAAGTAATCAAATAAACCGCATACGTACATGATTTCAAACCTAATTCAGCGCAATCAAGCGTGCGATCTAGATAAAACTTTTTTTTGCGAAGTATCTATCAACAAGTAGGCTAAGCTGATAATTCTCTGTATCACGAATTTAGATGAGAAAAGCGTTAAAATGTCTTTACTTATCTTGAAGACATAGAAAATTACTTGAAATACGATGAAACGCTATTGTACAGACACTCACAAATAGTGTGTGTGTGTGTGGCGAAGCTAGGCTAATTTAATACTAGAAATGTGTATCGAAGCATAATTTGGAGTATACGTGTAAGATTGTGCAACTAAAATTTTTTTTTAAAATTAAGGTTTAAATTTAGATGGATAATCCGCTGTTGTTGACCGCATCAGCCATAAGCTGGAGTTTAAAAAATAGTTTTGACCATAATCTGTGTAATATGGGCCTACTGTTCACACATTATCTGACGGTGTCGAAAAAAAACAACCAAATGCATTCAATCCGCAGACCACGAAAACCAAACATGGAATGAAGCAGATGACCCGTCGCAGAGATGTAGCCATTTGATATTGTCCAGGGTGCAAGGTCGGTCGGCTGTGGCTGTGTGTCAAATAAAACATCTGTGCATTTTTTATTTTAATGCAATCACGGCCCCGATGAGATGCTACTGCAGAGAAAAAATGATCTTGCTAGGTCGGGGAACGAACTTTCAGCCCCTCGGCATGCGTCGATGCCAGTCGCAGCGTCTTAAAAACTGCCTTACATATAAACGAAGTAGAGATTCAGTAAGCAATTGCCCGGTCGACGTCGGATCATCAGAGCGCGATGATTACGAGGGAACGACAAATGTGCTGTACGTCATCTGGTCGGTCGACTGCCTCCCTCGCAGCTAATTCTGCCCGGCCCATCTGTGCATCACGCGTAGATTCATTCGCATTCGTGTCGGCGACATTGTCGATTCATCTTGCAAACCGCAACGCGCGCTTCCGGCCCGCCGCCAGCGCCGCAATCTATTTCTCCGCAGTTGCAGTTGTTGTTGTCGCTGGAGAATAAACTCGTTTTGCTATTTCTACCATAAGCAGCAACAGCAGTAGTAGTACTAGTAATAGTAGTAGCAGTAGTACAACAACTAAAGTACTATGACTACAACAGCAACAACAACGACGACGACGACTACTACTACTACGACTACGCAATCTATTTCTACGTCGTCATTCGCTGCTGCTGGCACGAAAAACATGACGCATAAGTTACGTGCGTGGCGCAACACGCTGTTCGCTTGCTTCGTCGCGGTTTAAACGCAGTATGTCAGTATGTCGTGCACATATTGTTCAAGGTCGCGTCAAGGTCGTACTCGAGGTCGCCATCTTACTGCCGGTCAGTTGAGTTAACGAGTTACTGTTCGACCTCGTGTGTCCGGATTTTGATTCAAAATTTAATGCGCCACTGGATGCACACTCTGGTGCATTTAAGCGACGAGCGACGATGCAGCAATTCAACCGAACGAACGAAACTAATTACCTATCACGACCGATACGGGAAACTGACAATCGCCCGCACGGACACCCGCCCGCACGGGCAATCGCCTGTATGAACTATGGCCTGCTACCGCCGGGGAGGACGCAGAATAGGACAATAGCCCCTATATACACACCAAGAACGGAAACGATGTTTGTAAAAAGAAATGTTGAAACGAATTATAAATTTATGGCGTTTATATGACCGACAACTGATGGAACATTTCTAAATGCGGTAATAAATGTACAACGGTACGAATTAAAAGAATTTAATCGTCAAAGTTTTAAGAAACGAGCCCAAATCAGCCACTACTTCATACCGATCACGTGAAACGCGCTGAAAGATGCGCGAAAAATGCTTGTAAATTGGCCCGAAGAATGTGTTTGAACGCAATGTTTCTATCATGTTACTGGATACCGACAAAAACTGTTTTGAATAGCTAAATCGAAATAAAGCAAACGGTGCGAGTGGGCAAATGACAGGCATTAAAGTCTTAATGAGTGTAATTCGCATTCACAGTCGGACATGTGCTTCAAGAGAGTACGTGATGTCCATTGTTAGCGCGTGGTACAAAAGATTTCACTGGTGATCTAGTATAGCTGGTGCCACCATCACGGACCAATCTGAAAGGAATCAACGGACCTTCGTATGTCCGTCTGGCGTCCTCAGATATCATTAGCACGCTGATATACGTCGGCCCACCGACACCTGAGAACTAAGAACTATAAACGCTGGGTTTAGCCGTGCCCTGTCGTGCTGTCATGGCTAATGTCTGTCAGCTGCACATTTCTCGGCATTGCACAAAGAGCGACGTAGCACCAACTGCCTTGATTCACGTTCGCTTCAACGACCAGCTTAACAAATAAATAAATAGCTACAGGTCTACAGGAACCGGATACACCTACGCGCATTAACCGCGTCGTCGTAAATGGTTTAACCATGATTACACACCGACTCGCAGCGCCAGCGCAGTGACAAAGTGGCAACACTTAGCGCCGGATTTAAACCTTTAAACGCGATTAGGCCCTGATCCGTAAAAAGTAAGGTCTTCACATAAATTTTCTAACATTAATGCACAAAAACTTTTCACGATTTTACTTGACTGTACTTGTACTTGTTCTTGTACTGTACTTGTTCTGCTGCTATAACGAGTGATTTGTGATACCAATTTGTGATACAAATTTCTGAATTTAAGAAATTTATACCAGTCACAAAATATCCCATTGCAGTCCGACATTTTTAGGCCTGTGGTGACTTTTTGTGGAAGCCCTGTTTGACAAAACTTGCTAAACATGCATAAAACCACTTCTTATGGGTTTGCAGGAGAAGATGTTAATCATAACAAAGAGAAAAGGGAAACATATACGTAACTTAGGCGTTTTTACAGCAAAGTCTGTAGCATTTCACAATCATCAGAAGTTTTGAGTTACAGCGATGATGTTTCGTGCGGATGCTGATTATCGGAAGTATTGAAGATGATGCACTTTTTGCAACATTATCGCTGATTCTACCGTCTTACGGCGTTGTTTTATATGAACTAATGGACGCATGTATACAAAAAATAGGGGAAAAACATACAGTCGCAAATTTCATTCGACGAAGACTGCTATAGCGAGAATCCTGTCGGTTATACTCACTGCACTAGATCGTGGCGACGTAGCAGCACTGGCCCTCGTGGACTGGTCTGCTGCGTTTGACACAGTCGGTCACTGCATCTTACTGCGTCGTCTCCGCGAATCGTTTGGTATCCGTGGTACGGCACTGGAGTGGATAGTTTCGTACTTGACCGACCGAAAACAGTGCGTCCGGCTCAGTCTTCGTTGGAAAATATCAAATTCGGGGTATTGCAGGACTCCGTCTTGGGGCCTCTGCTGTTTGTATTATATACAGCAGACCTTGAGCGCGTTCAGTTGAGCATCATCTAGCAAGCCGATTTCCGCTAAGTCTGCTACGGCAATCCGCTAGCTAACTGAACGGTCTGCTCGCTTGCAGCTGCCAGCCCGTGTTGCTGTAGCAATTTGGTGATTATAAGCCTCTACATTTGCAACTTACCGTATTCATCCAGACTTTTGTATTGTAAATAGATTTATATTGTACAGGGAATATTTCAAATTATGCAGCATAATGAACACAGTATGATGTTAACATAAAATTAATATCACTTTACTTTTTACATGTATTATATTCATATACTTCATAATTTTCACTGCGCACATATTGTATTTAACTGCAGCCATATACTTGGTGAAAAATTAACCTAAAGTTAAATACATTTATTTTTCAATAATGCTTGTTACCAAGTAAACATCTACTCCGCTGACGTCACCATCTTGACTGCTAGCGGCGAAAGCGCCTCTTTGAACAGCTATAGTCGGGGAGCTGACAAGGATTACTATGCACCCCTCTGGGATTAAACCTCATGCATATTTTATTGTACTCCGGGGGCTGAACTTCAGGAAAAATTGTTAACAAGAAAAAATTTGGGATACAGGGTGCATACCAGCCGTTTGTTGCCATGACAACCGAAAACCCTTATCAACAAGCTTAGTGTGCCTATAACAAAGATAATAAATGTCTACGGTGTCCATAGTAACGGTTGCTAAGCAAAACTATAACCACTGATCTTACTTCATATGGTGACTAAAGTTTGGTTGAGGTCTCACGCTTATATCTCTGCTGAATAGGCCGTTGCTATGGAAAATCTCACTCCATAGCAACCATTGCTAAGTGATAAATACACCGTTCGATTTTTTTGTAATTAGTAACATATCAACAGTTTATTATAGCCATAATATTTGACACATTTAGACATTTGTTATCTTTGTGATATGCACACTAAGCTTGTTGCTAAGGGTTTTCGGTTGTCATAGCAACAAACGGCTGGTAAGCACCCTCTATCCCAAATTTTTTTCCTTAACATAATTTTTCTAAGGTTCAGACCCCAGAGTACAATAAAATATGCATGGGGTTCAATCCCAGAGGGAGTGCATGGTAACCCCTGTTAGCTCCCCGACTACTAAGACTGCTCGCGAGTGGATCGCGTAAATAGAGCTAGCAGATTTACTGAACGACACGCTTGCAAGCTGATCGCTAGCGGCTCGCTAGAGGATGCTTAACTGAACGCGACCCTTGTCTCGCTGACCGCTAAATACTGCCTTAACTGTCATTTGTTTGCCGACGATACGCAGTTGTGCGGCTAGTGTCGGCCATGCTACGCCTGTTTACTCCGAGCTAGAATGTCGGACTGTTCGGCGACGTACGAGGATGGATGCGTAGAAGCAGGCTGCAACTGAATGGCGACAAGATAGAGTTTCTTTGGTGCGCTCTTCCACGTCGTTGCCAATACGTTCCGAGTGAAAATGTTCAACTCGGTCCCACCAGGTACAGCGAGTCCAGTCAGCGAGAGACCTTGGCGCGTACATAGACGATGAAAACTCACATCAAAATGTCTTGTTGTTGTGCTACGGTTCACTGAAACAGATACGAACCATTAAGCGGTCTCTGCCAGTAACAACACACTCAACACACTCGTCACAAGCCTACTACACAGTCGATTGGACTACAACTGCAACGTCGTGTTTGCAGGACTGCCAGCCTTCGACCTCCAACGCCTGCAGTTTGTCCTCAATGCCGCCGTACGACTGGTCACGAACGCATCAAGACGAGACCACATCACACCACTGCTTTGCGAGCGTCAGTGGCTTCCCATCTAGCAACGCATCGACTACAAGCTGTGCGTGATGGTTCATCGCTGTCTGCATGAACGTGCACCATCTTACCTGATGGAGCGCATCACGCCGTCCGCAGCTGCACACAGCCGAGCTAGACTCAGGTCGGCTAAGTCGAGGACCGTGACAGTATCGCGCACACGTTCATTACTCGGAGATCGGGCGTTCGCCGTCGCAACGCCCCGTGCGTGGGACAGTTTGCCGTTTTCCCTTCGTTCAATTGACTCTACTGACGGTTTTAAGAAAAATCTCAAGACACATCTTTTTAATGTCGCTTTTAATCCGTGATATTTTGCTTACTCTGTTTTTACGGTTGTTGTGGTGGCTGTTAAGCGTCCTTGTTGTGTTTTTATTTCACCTACGGCGCCCTAAACTTAATATTATTAATTGAGAAGCGGACAGGTCGCTACTCTCTCTGTCCGCTTGATCTTTGCCATAGTATCGGCCTGCGACCTTCATTTTCGGCCCTTTGGGCCTCAACTCGGCCTGCGGTCTCGATCTCGCCATGCGGTTTCTGTTTTTGGTCATTCGGGCCTCAACTCGATCCAAATTTCTCAGCAGCATAATGGGCTCTCCAGCATGCGCTGCAGCACTGATGATGCGTCACCATGGTGACGACGTCTGTATGACGTCACAGCCAATCGCTGCGCACAGCTCTGCTGCGGCCTAAGAGACGTAGCTGCAAAATTTTAGAAAAAGTGAAATTTTTTTCAAACGGACGACCCCTTAGCGACATCAAACGTAGCGTATATCCCGGCCATGTACGACACGGATCTGCGTGCAAAATTTCGCGGCCGTACGTCGTGCTGTTTAGAAGTTATTGGCGGTCGCAACTCTCAAATATAGTATAGATTGATTAATTGATTGATTGACACTCGAACAGTACTCTTATTGCACGCTCATCATGTGCACAAGTATAGTCCATTACAATTGAAATCCTGCAACATTTAATACTTGTAGCAAATAGACTCTGTAGATATATGCACATCAGAGATGAAATAAACGTTAGCTAGCTGTCTGTGCAGGTCATTATGTCACATTTTAAAACTTTTACAATTACAAATGTGAACGACACTTTTCCAGAAAAGTTTTTTTGCTTCAAAATTGAGCAATTTAAGGGTGATGCATAATGTTACTTACCCAAAATCATAAGAATTAAGAGAATATACTATTTAAGTTAGATATGGAAAAAAGTTGGACTGAGGCTTTTGTTTGTCTTCTGTGCCTGCGCATGCAAATGTTTTTGTGTGGTGAAAGTTTGTGTCAAACAAGAACGCGGCATTCGCTATTTTCTACGAAAGATTCGAGTTCTTCGCTGTCAGTGTGCCCCAGTCACGAAAGAAGTCACACGGTCTGACAGATGCTAATTTTGTGTTGCTTGCTAATGACACAAAAAAACACGTTAAGGTACTGGTGCGGCGGCGCCTGTGCAAATGAATTTGTTCAGTGGTGGTCTGACAACTATTATTGGCTAACGGCTACATAATACATGCAGAACATCAACAGCGACGCGTTGCTACGAACAGATCTTATCGAGTACACCGATACAACGCTAAATACTTCTGGATTTTACGGCAACAACAAGCTGCTTGTTAAGAGATAGACGCTGAAAAATGTATTTTCGTTTAGACCTATCTATCTTTTCTCCATAGTGCTCACTTAGTTAAGACTTAACGGTTCGTCCTAATTATGGTAACTCCACTAATATTCGTACGATGATATTTATGCAGTTGCTTATATCTCGTTATCGCTGTAAGACTTATGACATTATGTTCCTAACGGTATCGGCACGCCATTTCGAAGAGCCGCCACGGTTAGGAATAGGATTAGAAACATAGGTTAGGGTTAATGTCAATGTTAGAGTTAGTGTAGCGTTCAATAAGTACGGTTTTATTGTCATCTAAAACAGGCTTTTGGCGGCCCGTTGGAATAACGGACCCAATTATTGTTCTTAACACGTACTTAAAGTTTACAACGTACATATTATAGTACACTGTGGGGCATAAAAACACACTTAAATTTTTTTCATCATAGCTTGAAGAAAAGTTATCTAATTTTAATTAGTTTTAGTACGCATATTCCTGATACAACTGGCCATCAAATGACTGTTCAATTTCACACTTCACTTAGGGCCTACTGTCTGTTTCTGCACCACCCTGGGGGAAAACGAAAAAATATTGCATTTTAACCACCTGTGTTATTCTTAATCCAAAAAAACACAGAACACACATTTTGTCTACATTTTTATTATTTTAGCTGATAGTTTGTTTATCTTATTGTTTATTTTTAACTGCCTATAAAAATGTTTGAAATGTTGGCCCATGAACATGGGCTCGGCTCGGAGACACTTTCTCCATTTGTTGATAGCAACGTCGATAACATTCTGCTCCAGATCAATTCGGACTTCACCCATTGTTTTTTTACATTCATTAATATTCCTGAATGTTAGGCCTATTTAATATACGTGCTGCTGCACAACAGTCAAATTTTGTAACTGATTGGCTGTTGGTGGCCACATATCCGGAAAGATAAAATTTTATAGCTTTTTTTGTTGATTTTAATGCATATTTTGTCTGTTTTGTTTTTACCAAGTAGTGCAGAAGCAGATGTTGGGCGATGAGAGAAACTGAACGACCATTTGATGGCCAGTTGTGTCGTGAATATGTGTATCAAAAATTATTAAGATTGGATAACCTTTCTTTAAGTTATGGTAAAAAAATTTTGGTGTTTTTATGCCCCACAGTTTATGTCCGTTGGGCGATTGCATTGGGACCCTGTGAATTCTAATTTTAATTCTAATTTTTAGTTATACTGTTTTCCGTAGCTTTCGGAGTATGGCATTTGCCGCAGTTTAAGAGCCGAAAAATGTCGTAACCTTTTATCGGACGTCGACGATCCTCCTTGGTGCAAATTGAGATCGAATCCAACTACCACAGTTGATGTTGTTCAGCTAGCCTCATTGATGGTGTTCTTGGTGGTGACGCGAGCCTACTGTGTAATCCAGCGGCTGAGAATGTCACCGGGCTTTCTCTAATGATGTGCTTGCCATGAGCGGAATCGCCAAGTCTCTGAGGTTCGCAGAATGTCAAGCGTAGATGACCCGACACTCGTTGCTCATCCAATCAGACATCACTCGGTGATGGAACGCATATTTCCACTGAGAATTGTTACGATGTATCTTCGGTTGTTTACAAAAATCGGATAATGAATAACATATCAAAAAACTTTAAATTTATGCGAATCTGAATCGTTGTCCAAACTGCCACGACTGATCGACTGTTATCCGTTGTCGTTGTCGTTTTCACCTGCTTTTTGCGATGAACACCGAAATGGTGAAATATTGGCGTATAATTTAATGGCTTTGATTTTCCGCAAAAGCTTATTGATTTAAATTTAATTCTACCATTATAAACATTTTTCTTGAACATATCGCTAAAGTACATTTATAACTTTTTGAATGAATGCGCCCACGCACATACACACGCACGAATACGAAAACATGACTTTCTGGGCAGATGTAATAAGCTCTGTTAGCATGATCTGCCAGTTCATCGCAGTCTCTGCTGAAGTTATTCAGCTTGGTCGATCTCTGTGCATAACAAGCAGACAGGTCCAATTAAACCGCAATTAACGCATGGTTTGCTCCGGCCGAATTCATTTGACGTCTGACCATCATCGATCGCTATTAATCGTCCTTCGCAAAAATGACCGCCAACGGCGACACAGTCGCTCGTGAACTTACAACAAATCAACTGAGATGTAGCAAGATATATGTTTTAAAATCCGGCCAGCACCAATAGACCAAAATGTAAGCCTAAATTCACGCAGTGTGTGAAGTCAAAAAAAAATGCGCGGCTCAAATTTACTTGCAGCGAGACGCGTGTCTTACAATAAGAAAAAATTCACTGACCATTGTTACAGCAACCGTACACAAATAGCCTACAGGCAGTACGTAAATCATAGATTTAATTAAATTTGCTAGGCGGCGTCACCAATGTCGCTGGCTATCGTTGGCGTTATGCGTAGTGCAGTACAATTAGCGGTAATATTAGACTTCGGGTGTAAGGTTTAAGATTAGGGTTAGTTTTAGGGTTGGCGTATTTCAGAAAATTATGCGACGATAAGGCACACCCAAACAAAGCGTGTAGGGTAACATTGGTCATAAATTCGAGACTGCTTGAGCGCTAAGCTAGCGCTACTCATGATTTCCTAGTTTCTAGGGTTGGTACTGCCGGTTGGTAGGTTGCCGTGAGCCGTGAGGGCATTTTTGTCATACCGCCGCAGACATACGGTTGTTTTGTTAGTTTTGTATGGCAGTTTGCTATTTTGGTTACGAGAGTCCCGCAACATGACAGTCTAAAAGGGTGATTATGTAGCGTACAAGAAAGCCGAAAGGCCGGAAAGGTAGTCCAACAGATGCAGCTTGTTTGCGTTGAAATATAATACACCGTGGTCCATAAAAAGTGCCACTTTTAATTTTTGAATAGCAGCATGCAGCCGTGTAGATAATTTGTAGTATATATAACATACAGTAGAATACAGTAGACACAAAAAATAGCTACGCTTTATACTAGCGTAGTGTAAAGTGTAGCTAAGATGTCGTAGTTATTTCTCTCGATAAATTACTAGTACATATTATTATTGCACAGAATGATTAAATCGTTCTTTTCTACAAATTTCAATACGAAGAAATTAAAAGAACAATTTCGCAACGCCGAGAACACATCCTATAAGCGGCAACAAAAACTGAAGTGGTCAGGGGTAAATTGTTTACCGCCACATTCACTATGGTACAGAAGCGAGTATAAGACGGCAGTAATCAACGATGCGACTGGAGAAATCTTCTTAATCATCTTATCGCGTCAAATCATTTCCTATACGAATATCCACGCTAATGGCGTTCGCTTGTTAGCCTTTCTGCGGCTACGCCACCTACGCGTTGATGTAAACACTGTAAACACTTATTTTTTTCACACGTTTTTGCATTCCATTTGCCTTATCACTGAGCAGTTTAATTGCTATCTTATTTTCACAGTTTGTTTGATAAACAAATAAGTCACATTGAGTTTATACGTCCGTTTTGAAGAGCGTTGGTAATCTGTTTACTAAATACTAAATATTGCCAGCTCGTCATAATTCAACACAAAACGTTTTTTTTTATCAAATTTGCTATATGTGATTGTATATAAAATAGAGTCTGTGCTTAAATTAATAAACGGTTAAACGGTGTTTGTGTGAAATTTACGAAGCGTTTGGAACTTTCTGTCCTTGAGGTCGGTATTATGGTGACTTGACAATAGAAGGTCATTGTCACCGCTATTTATAACGTTTTATGTACATGAATTTTGAAATATAAATGCAATAACTGGAATAAACATATTGGCACGCTGGTAATGAGCGACAGCGAATAAAGTGTCTATTTTAGCAAACAAAATACATATGCTAAGAACAGCTGTAAAAATGGCGCCAAAATCGGCAAAAAAGCACAGTTTATCGGGTGCCGATTTGTTATATTTATAACTTTATACAGGGTGCGCCAAAAAATTTTACCCCCCTATGATTCGGTGGGAAGAGTCGACTCAACTTTGTCCAAGAGAAGGCAAAGGTCAATGCGGCATATTACGTCGGAAGTCTGCTGCCAATGCTCGTTGACGACTGCAAACGGTTGCTTCCATTTGGATTCGTATTTCAGCAAGACGGCGCTCCTGCGCACACGGCCCGTCAGACGCATGGCTGGTTGACGGCAAACTGTACCGACTTCATCGCAACTTTGCTAATGGCCACCAAATTCACCCGACCTCAACCCACTTGACTACCATGTGTGGGGCGCAATGTTTAGGCATTTCACAAACTTCACCCAAAACCAAAGACCATTCCAAAGCTAAAAAGTGCGTTGCAGCAGATCTGAGACGACTTGCCACAGACAACAGTCAATAAAGCTATCAGCGACTTTCGCAAACGTCTGAACTCATGCGTTTTGGCCGGTGGCCGACATTTTGAGCATACGATGTGAACTTCGTACTGAAATATGTTAACTGAACTGTGTGCTGGTTCATAAAATGTCAATTATTTTTGTTTTAAACCTGTTGTTTATCGTCAGTTAGTAAAACTCGTGATGGACGTGTTGTGAAATGTAAAACTTCGGTGGGTGGTCGCGCTTAATACGGCATAACTTTGTCAAAGACGGAGATAATTGGATAAAATTTTGCAGGTTAGCGTAAATCTGAAAATGGATAATAGGCGCGTAAAATTTTGTTCAAAAGTTCTTAGCTGTTTCGGAAAAATTATCAGAAAACCTCAGGGGGTAAAATTTTTCTGGCGCACCCTGTACATGCAATAATAATTATTGCAGTTATTTATTACTGCTGCAATCTATTATTTTTGTGAAATTTTACAGTTACATTTTTACAATGCAGAAAAGCTTAAAAGTTATAAGGTAGATATAGCTAACGTTAGTTACGACTTTTGGTTTGCATATGTAAATTAGACATACATAAAAATTATAAGAATTGACTCTGTTTGTTTCCAACGCAGCCAGCTTATGAAAAATGTAGTCGGCCAATGTTAGCCAGTCTAGAGATGAATAATACCTTCGTGCGACGTAGCCATAATTGTACTGTCCAGGCGAACTATGTGCCCATATCCGAAGCCTGAAGAATGACTTAGGCGGTGAAGCCAATATAAGGCTGTCTTATTATATGAATGAATGTCTTATTATTTCATGAACAAAACATCATCACAGTGTTTGTCCTAAATTAGCGTCGTTTAGTGAGTAGGTCTTAATTCTGTTTAGAATTTGAGGTGGATTTTTCTGCACTCTAACTCGTTACATAATGTTGTCTTGGACATAAAAAATTAAGATTTATTTCAAATCATTTTAAGATCATTTAAGATCCATTTAAGATGCACTTAAGATATAACGTTTGCTATGGTTTTCATGTCAACCTGCCTTTACGGGAAAACATAAATATTGCAGTAATGCGGGATATACGTGTCTCTACTGTCAGGAGTGAAGCGGATTGTCGTAAATATTGCCGGATGATATTTTATCGATAAATCTATCTACAAAGCCGGTATATGGGCCACATCTAACGTTAGTATCCCATTGGGATGAGGTTAGATTGAGTCGTAAATTTAGCCTAAAGCCAGTGCAGCCTCAGCTTCGGACGGTTCTCAGTTGACATTGTCCGCTATACAAGTGTATTTATTTAATTAACTTACTTATTGACGGCGAAATATTGTGTAAACCGGAAAAAGACTCAACGCAGAACCCACCAATTATTTAAAAATACCATAAATTGCAATTACAAAAACGTAATGGCGTCTTCATATTAGGCTGTTGCTAATAAGTCAGTAAATCTTACAATTCAAATTAACTTTATCACAAACATTAAATGTCTATATGCTGCTAGCAATGTTTCGTTTCATCTATAACTAAAAGATTTATCTTCAAATCACAGTTTTAACTGGCACAGTTTCGTTGAATTGCGTGCTCCAGTTATTGCCTTCGTTCTACCGCGATTTCGTTTTATTGGAATTTATCTTACTAGGGGATTTTGTTTACGTAGATGGCATACGATATCAGGCATTATTATCGTATAAGTTTTACTTACTCCGCTAGTGTCAAATTGCGACTAAAAGCACAAAGCGGTTTTACGCGCGTTTTATGTTAGTGATGTATGTGGATGAAATAAACGGGGGGGAGGTAATTTACAGAGAAAACTCTCCGTTATAACAAAACCTTTTTCTGTCTTTTTTGTCATATCTTACTGCATGTTAAATTGCTGTTAACAATTTTTGCTGTAAGCTTATTTTGTCCGTTTTAGCATTAAATGTGTCGACGTGAATTTGCGGTCACTAAATTTGCGTATAAATAATTATTGGAAATGTCGTAATGTTTTACTGAGCTATGCTCTGACTTTCAACACATTTGTTAAAATAGCCAGCATGTTGAGTTTAAATTACAATTTAAATAAACACATTTGTAAACGATTAATAAAAACGTGACCCACATTTTGTTTTATTTGACGTTAATAAGTAATCCATGGTTCCAGGATTCGTTTCTGTAGTCACCGAATTGTTGCTTACATACATAAGTTTACAAGCCCAAATGCCGAATTTGTCGTTATTTTGTCAGTAAAAGTTTAATTTGTGTACATAATTTTTTAACGACCGTTATTTTACTGTGGTCGTTCAACGTTTAATAAAATAACAAAAAATAACAAAAAAGCAAAAATTTAAAAAAAATAAAACGCATTTATATAACAGTTAAAAAGCATTTACACACGTCGATTACCACATCTATGACGCGACGATGACGTAATGTACTGCGGTCAGGTGATAAAGATGTTGGTGATTGTCGTGGCGCTGTTCGCACTCTGCTGGCTGCCTCTGCAACTCTACAACCTGCTCGCCATCTTGTTTCCTGCCATTAACTTGTACGTTCGTCTGCAATACTATCCTGTGCTAATAGACTTGTGAGGATATGAGGATGTGACGAGGATACTGATGAGCGAAATCGCTTATTGCTACATATTTTTTCGTGGCGTGGTCTGTCGTCTGTCTGTCTCTGTGTCAGATTCCTGCTCCTTGCTAAAATCGTTCGACGGATGCCCTACCTGCAACGTCGGAGAACACGTATCAGATGCGCCCACTAGAGGAAGGTAAAATTTGGGAGGTCGAACTTCGTAGTCAAAACATGCCATTGCAACTTGCTGCTGCCACGTGGCAAATGCAAAGAAAGCCATTCCGTCTGTTGCCAAATCACTTTGGTGCTAGGTTATGTTTTACCAACCGTTATTAATATCTTAGCCAGGGAACATCGGAATTGCGGGAGCAAATGTTAATAGTAATAATAATTGTTGTTATTTTGGCATTATTTTTTGGATTATTATTACTACTATTATTTTTATTAATATTACTATTACTATTTTTCGAACATGTTTATAGTATAGGGAAAAATAATGGTACTAATAAATACATCTAAACTATCGCGAGGTAATTACTTTGAAAAGCGTAGGAAGCAGAAGAAGATTCTAAACGCAGGTGGCAATGACGGGAACTGCGTCGCTTCAATGTGATATGTACACGTACATACGACTATGCAATGTGTGAAGATAGAGTAGTGTCGGATGTTGTAATAAATATTTCAATCAGTACGTCGTCGATACAGAAAGCGAAGCTATTTTTTTCTGTTTAATCAGTACCGTGGCCTGATTATCTCTTTGCCACTGACGTCACCACCGACGCATTCGACTGCTTTTTTGAGACCGGCCTAAAGAATAACATTAAGCCACGTTGTTACGTGGTTCGGTGGACGGTAAAACGTCAGACTTACGATCAAGAGGTCGTAGGTTCGACTCCCGACCGAGTCGCTGTCAACTCGTTATAGGATGATATGATACATCAGTGTATAAAACGCCACCCAGGTCAACTCAGCCTTTCATCCCTCCTGGATAGATAAATAAAGTTTCAGCTTGTTTTGCTGGAGTTAAGGCTGGGCACGTTTTCCTATGTCGGGCTGCTGCTAACACTGTGCGATTCCATATGGTAGGTGACGCTTCGTAGCTTGAAAACGGGCCTTTGTAAACAGCTATGCACACCCTTTAACACTGTGTTTAAAACACCGGAAAATTGCTTGTTTCGAATTATTTGACAATTTTTAAAGCCAGAAATTTTTTTGAGTGCATGTAAGCCTGACTTCATTAAATCGTCATTGACTTACTTGACTTATGCCTTAGTGACGAAAACAGCCGAAGCGCTCTGGCAGCCCAACTTCTGTATAGCAAACCTCCAAATCGTCGTTATTAATATATATGTAAAAAACTTACCAGTTTACAACTGTGTGTAAGGACGATGTGATGATATCAGTCCTCTAAAACAGCAAAAATCATTTGGGTAACCTTAGAT
>Ga0209367_1001165_pt1 | contig 31209 bp, 17 predicted proteins | sample WorMetLIZISLAND2_FD_187412 | JGI IMG/M metagenome (GOLD analysis project Ga0209367, IMG submission 187412) | Marine gutless worms symbiont microbial communities from Max Planck institute for Marine Microbiology, Germany - Olavius geniculatus... ...
GAAGAATGTTCTACCTACAATCGTTTCCACAATCCCACCTTGGCATCTCAAATGCCCTAACTGCAACTTCAGTTTATGCTGTTACAATAAAACAACTACTAACCCAGAAGTGTTCAAATGCAAATTCTTTGAGCTTCGCTCAGAGTTTTCACACCATGTAGAGATCTACACAAATGGGTCCAAGGATGGAATGAGAACAGCTGCCGCTGTTGTTGCACCCAACTCTGTCAAAACAGTTCGCTTACCTGACAATGCTAGTATTTTTACTGCTGAAATTCATGCACTGGACATGGCACAAGAAGCAAAGATTATGTGGTTTTCTCTGACTCTTTGTCTAGCTTACAAGCAATTAAGAACTGCAAAGTTGAAAATCCACTGATCTTAAAGATCCTGAAAGATCACAGCCAACTAGTTAATAGTGGTAAATCTATAACTTTCTGCTGGATTCCCAGCCACGTGGGTATCCTAGGAAACGAAGACACTGACATCGCCGCTAAGGCAGGACTTGATGTCGCCATCACCAACATGAGATTTCCAGTTGGCGATATGTTAGCTTGTGTCAACCAATGGTGTGTTAAAGAATGGCAAGAAATGTGGAACCAGTGTACATCAAATAAATTTTACAGTGTGCAACTGGTCGTAGGTCGCAATGTCAGTTTATCACTGGGCCGCCACGACTCAGTCCTTATCAACCGCCTTCGAATTGGTCATACAAGACTCACAAACTCTTATCTCCTAAAGGGAGAGATTCAGCCAGTATGTGAAGCTTGCCATTCTCCGCTCACAGTTAAGCACTTTTTGGTAGACTGCACCCATTACAGTGCAGCACATCAGAGATATTTTGGAGTGGACACTCTCAAAGACGTTTTTGAAAATGTTGCATCTCGCAACATCATCGCTTATGTTAAAGATATCGGTTTTTACAATCGTATATAATGTTGTTTTACATTAGCTTAATAGCCTTGATCTTAACAAATGTTTTAACTTTGCTTTTAATTTGTATATTAACTGCTTTTAACTAATTTTAACCATGTATGGCACTAAATGGCCTGTTTTGTGCTGATGTGCCGTTAAGAAACTACTCACTCACTCAACACTGCACACTTCTAGACAGCGTTCACAAGCCATTATACAGTAGGCCTAGTCAGTTGATGTTGCGCCTATAGTCATATGGTCACATTTCTTATTAATTTCTCTTTTAGTTTGTCATATCGCCTAATTCTTTCTCGATCAATTAAACTCAAACTTTTTCTGTAACATTGGGGTATAGTCAGCAGTTTCGTCGGGTTTCTTGTTAATTAGTAATTAATCAATTAACAATGTCACTTTCTTTGTGTAAACATTATTCTCTCGCTGCAAAGTTCTGCAGCTCGGCTCATTATTCATGCAGCTAATGAATATTCATGAAATGCGACAAATCATGTCCGCATTTTCGTCGTGCATGACCAATCACCGGCAAGCTTCAACAGTTATTGCTTGGCTATAAATAGATTCGTGATTTCTGCTTTTTCGTGTTATGTGCCGCAATATGCGGTTTCTTCTTGTCTCATGTTGGCAGAGGCATAATAGTCAGTGTAGTCGTAATCGCCATCTGGTATTGCATTTTTTTATTAAAGAACTCATACAAGTCGGATGGGTGGTCGTCGGACAGACAGGCAGGACCTATAAGGACCCATAATACAGCTTATTAGATGACACCACTCCATAATAAATGTGTAGATATTTTTGTGCTGTTGATGCAGATTAAAACTTTTTTGGACTAAAACGGTTATGTAGTATCTGTCTTGACCAGCCCACGAGCCAGCCAGGCTATTGCGAACAGCCATTTTGTCCATTCATGAATGGATTTTGTAGTAAAATTTGTAGCAGCAAACGTCTCCTCGAGCGTTTTGAAGACATTGCTATACGGTAAAATCGTTATATAGTATCATATTCTTCAATTAACTGCTTGCAAAATGGTACAAAAGTTGCGTTAAATACGATAACTGCGATTGACGGTTAGCTAACTGGCCGATTTAGGCCAGTAAAATTTTTGGCCATTATGACCATTGGTTAGTGCAACGGGAAACACGAGTTATGCAAATCTGCCAGTTAATGCTAACTTGACCAGCCAGTTAAGATCCAGAAACCAGCCCTAAGAAGTTATCGATGCTAATTGTAATGATGCTGGATGAATTGAGTCATTGGTGATCTATTATTACTGATTGATGTTTGTTGCAGTTGAATGAAGTGTCCAGCAAGATTGCTGCTTCCCGCAAAGTTTTGCTGGAAATCTGCTCCAAGGCTCGGAACGAATACTCCAAACATCAGATCAGAAAAGACTTCCGTGCAGGAATGAAAGTCAGTTTATACGTCTCTCCCAGTATAGCATTGTTATTGCTTCGGTTCTGAATGCGGTTACTGGTACTGTACTGTTGTTGGAAAGATATAAATTTAGCTTGGCAATGTTGTCTGTGATAATGTTGTTTGCCAGTAATGTAATAATTAGTGTTTGCAATCCCGGGGGTCGTTTTCGCCCATCCCGAATCCTGGGATTGGCGGCATCCCAATCCCGGGATTTCGGGATTACAAAAATTTGTTAAAATTGTACTTTTTAGAGAGTTAAATGGCACAAATAACAATTTTATAGCCATCTAATGAATAAAATATTTGATGTGCATCAGAGTCTTACTCTTTCTGTGCACTGTAATTTGTGTTTTTACAGTCACAGTCGCTCCCTACACTCACTATACCTTTCATACGGTCAGTCTACTATATCCTCATGCATGGAATAAGTCCACTATGGATACCAAAACAACAACCATTCTGTAAGCCTAATCCCGAAACGGGATCCTGGGATTACAAATTTTTCAATCCCGAATCCCAGGATTGAGAATTCAATCCTGGGATTGCAATTACTAGTAATAATGCTATGCGAAACGTGACTTTTGTGATGTAAGCAGTTATTAATCACTTACTTTTAGACCACTGTTTGATAATTATATTGAAGTTCTCATATATACAGAGGTAGCATTAGTTATTTACGTTTTATTGCATTTAGGTAGCCACAATTTTTTTTTATTCTTTTCATTCATCGTATTGGCTATTACTCATAGTTACTGTTCTGTGAAGCATTTATTTTATTCATTGATAGTGCTGACGCACCACTAAAAACTACTCACTAACTGACTTTCTGACCATCTTTTTATGATAGTGTTTAAAGCTCTCAGTGCATAGGCGGAATGGCCAATGCAATGCCAAACCTGCGGTTACCTCCCAGCTGCAAAGCATCATTAATCTTGGTTAGTACCAAACTGTACTGCTTGCTATGCACATTTCAACACACATCACTTCTTTTTGTTTTGAACTTTTATTACGAAAAAATACACTCATCACAGAACAAGATTTGCATCAGTTTGCGTTCGCAAATTTCATCACGAAACAGGATCCATGTCAGTTCGCGATCGCAAAAAAATCCTGTGGATCTGGGTCCGTGGACTGACGCATCCGCAGTCTGCACATCTCCGATGGGGACAGCTCCTGAGTCCGAAGGGGGACTAATTTGATCATTGCAAGGGTTACGTTTAGGGTTAGGGTTGGTGCTGGAGTTATAGACTGTTCAGCTGCGCTGTAAGTTGACACTGTTTGACATTATCATTATCATTATTAGGAATAGCGATAAATTGCATTTTTGGCTATGACAGACCTTGGCTATATTGCACCGGAACATGACCAGATTAGGACTCATGTTTCTTTATATTAGTGTCTCTTCGTATTGGAACCTGACCATATTTGGACTAGTATTCCTTCAGACTGGAATCTTATCAAACTGAATTAGTATCCCTTCAGATTAGTCACCAAGGCATGATGATGTTTGTGACTTGCGACTGCAGCAAATGATGCGGCAGTCGGGTGAGAACACAGCTTCTGCTGCTGATGACGATGAAGATGACGATTACAGCGATGACGACGACGATGATGATGATGATGATGATGGACTGACTCGTACAGCCAACAACCTCAAAGTGTTCTGCTGTAGCTCCACTGAGTTCCTCAAACTGTCTGGCAAACTGACCAAAGATGGCCCGGCTCAGGTACGACTGACTTCGGTGTCAGGTCTAACAATGTCGTCCTATGAGTTTTTTTGGAATAAGTCGACTCTCAAAGCATCATTGCTTTTTTTTAAAGATAATAGATATAGACTATATAATGTTGTTATTGCATTAGCTTAATAGCCTGACAAAGGATGGCCCAGCTCGGCTACGAGTGACTTCAGTATTAGGTTTAACAATGTCATCATCATATGAGCTTTTTGAATAAGTCATTTGCTTTTATAAAAGATATTAACTTTTGTCAGTGCATTGTTTTTGCTTAAGCCACAACCCGGTACCATTTCTCTACTATATTGTGACAAAATTTCATGCTGCTGGGTAAGGGGGGTCCCCCGAACGATCGGGCGAAAGAGGGCATTCCCTTAAAAAGGTGTTATTCTACCATTATTGGCTCGTCTAACATAAAAATGGTTGCAGATAGGCACAGACCTGCTGCTTATCATAACAAGCACTGGCAACAAGCTTCTTAGGAATGTCAACATCGATGACCTTAAATGACCTTGAACCCCCAAATAGGGGCTTTTAGTGAATTTTTCGCGATTTCTGGCTGTGACATGCTTTTCAAGAGTGAATGGCGCCGAAATGGCTGCAGATAGATTAAGACAATCAGCATATGAAATTTTCAGTATTGAATGTAGATTTTAGCAGTCAAAGTCCAGACCCTCGAGGTTCAAGGAGGCCTGCGCATGCAGGTCACGGGTGTCAAAAAGGGGTACCTCTCTTAAAAGTGATTATTTATCCGCTGTTGGCTTGCCTAGCATGAAAATGGTTGCAGATTGACACAGACATGCTGCTTATCATAACAAGCACTGTCAACGAGCTTTTTAGGAATGTCAACATCGATGACCTTGAATGACCTTGAACCTTAAAAAGGGGGTTTTCGTGATTTTTTAGCCATTTTTCGCTGCAGAAGCGTGAATTGCGACGAAATCGATAGAGATTAGAGATAGACCAAGACAACCAGCGAGCAGGAACTGCTATAGGCTGTCGCGCGTCTCATGAGCATTAGATCAGATTTCTTGTATTATTTCTGATTAGCACGTTACTTTAATGCTTTTAACCATTTGTGGCGCTGAGTGGTCTACATTGTGCTGGTATGCCATTAAGAAACTAGCCCTACTCACTGTTTCATCCTCCAGTAGGATATAATGTGATGTGAGTGCAAATTATTTTAAGCTTATGGTACATTTCTGCCTAGGGCCTAAAGCTGATCTGTTTAGAATCATACAATAGCTAAGAGTAATTTGCAGTGCTGCACAAATGCAGCCAAAAATAGTTATCTGTGATCGGGCTCGCTTTATACTGTAGAATCACTCAACTAATAATGGACCAAGATGCTTTATTTCTTTTAGCTGTAAATTGGCTGTGAACGCTGGCAAATTGTGGCCATATGCTGTTCATCTTTAATCTTTATCATGTTGTGTGGATGCTTGACAGCGTTGCTGGCCTTTTGTCAGAATTTTTGTAGCTTCTTGAAATTGTGTACGATTAAATGTGTGTTTCATATAGTGATGTTCTCGTTTGTTTGTGAAGGTATTCAGTAACCTCGCTGATACTGGAGTCCCTGCGCTCATCGAGCATGTTCACACAATAACGAAAGTTCGTCGTCATCACGGCATGGAACGTCTCATTCGTGGAGTCACCCACTTTGTTCTCGATGTCGCCGGCTATCTTGTGGAAGTTGGCAATCAGGTAAGTTAACCATTTCTCATGTAGCAGATAGTCCTAGGTTTTTGAAAGCCAGTGCTGATATTTGTTCAAAAGTTATGAGTTTTTACGCGCGAAAGCAGAATGCTTCGCGCATCTTTGCCATCGTCTGTGCGTCTGTCTGTCCGTCTGTCCATCTGTCTGTCTGTCACACTCGTGAGCTGTATCAAAACGGTGCAAGCTAGGATCATGAAATCTTCACTGTGGGCTGCCCCAAGGTCTCTAGTTTATCGTGACAAAATTTCGTGCCACTGGGTGCAGGGGTTCCCCTCGAACGAGGGCGTCAAATAGGGGTCCCCCCTAAAAAGACGTCATTTTGCTGTTATTGGCTCAAATAATGTGAAAACGGTTGCAGATAGGTACATACATGCTGCTTATCATAATAAGCACTGGTAACAGGCTTTTTGGATTTACCAACATCGATGACCTTGAACGACCTTGAACCCCTCAAAAAGAGGTTTTTAGTGATTTTTTTCGCAATTTTTGGATGCAGCGCACATTTTAACACCGAATTGCGACAAGTTGGCTGGAGATAGACCAAGACAACCTGCGTATGAAATTTTCAGCATTCAACGTAGATCTTAGCAGTCCAAGTCCCGACCCCCTAGGTTCAAGGAGGCTGGCGCAGGCAGGCGTCAAAGACAGCTACCCCCCTAAAAAGTGGTTATTTTACCGCTATTGTCACGTGTAGCGTGAACTTGGTTGCAGATAGGCACAAACATTCTGCTTATCATAACAAGCACTGGTGACAGGCTTTTAAAATTTATCAACATCAATGACCTTGAATGACCTCGAACCCTAAAAATATTAATTTAATGTGATTTTTTGGCAATTTTTGGCTGCAAAAGAGTGAATTACGACAAAATGGATGGAGATAGACTAAGATTACCTGCGAACAGGAACTGCTATAGGCTTTCGCGCATCTCGTGAGCTTTGCTCAAATTACTTGTTATGGTTTTGGTGACCAATAGAATTCAGGTTATGTTTGAGGATGATGGAATAATGTTAGCGATATAGAAAGTTCTGGCTTTTCTGTAGAGAATAGACAAGCCACGAACAAGTAGATAATTATGTTGGCTGCCAGCTGTTATCATTATTATATTCTTATTTTCTTACCCCTGGTAGTAAAGATTCCTGAGGGTTAAAACAAAGCTGGAATTGCTATTAGTCCGTCAAATTATTATTATTATTATTTATTATGATTAGCTGTTAACACACCGGACATGGAGCTGTTCAGCATTTATTCAGATAATAGCAGTTTAATTGGTTTATATGTGTGCACGTATTTTGGCGTATAAGGATGTGAGCGTTGGCAGCAATGCGAGAGACCTGTTCAGTGAGCACATCAACAATCTGTCGTCAACCACGTGCAAGCAACTCGTCCTGAAGACAATGTGCAGCATTGATGACATGTTTGATGTTTCACTGAGGCCAAAGGTTGATCACGGAGTCACACGGGCCGTGTCTACTGCCAATGCAACTGTCAACAAGTGGGGAGCAAAAGTATGTTTCGTCATCATTTCAGTTATGCAATTTATTTAGCTAAATAGCCTTGGTTTTTTGCATTTGTTTTATTTGTGTATCAGATACCATCAACATCGTTCAGGTAAATGCTTTCTTATGTATTGATTTGTAGTTGAGAAATTGCTCACTCACTTCCTTGCTGTGCATTGTTACCATTGATGTACAGGGTGGGCCATAAAAAATGTGGCACTTTGCTTTTGTCCATATCTTCACCAATTAATGACCGATTTTCAAAATTCTTCCACTGATACATTCTGCGGACAATTTGCAATAATGTAGTTATTATATATCTCACCACCACCGTAAATGTGTCTCTACACTATCTTGTGAAATATCAATGAAATGTGCATACATAAGGCTAATGACAAACAAACATTTTGGTAAAATTGAAAAAAAAACACTACAGACCAACATTGCACTGAAGGTCTGTATGTCACTAGACTGTGTGGGTCTAACACAGGCTAGTTCATACAGATCATTTATCGCAATGTTGGTCTGAAGTGTTTTTTTCATTTACCTAATTTTTTGTTGTTATTGTTAGTTTTTGCTTACATTTGTATTTTACAAGGTAGTGTATAAACACATTTACCGTGTGGTGGGATATATTATAATCACATTGCTGCAAATTGTCAGCAGAGTGTGACAGTGAAAAAATTTTGAAAATTGGTCAATAATCGGTGAAGATATTGACAAAAGTAAAGTGCCACGTTTTTTATGGCCCACAGTGTATGTAGGTTAATGTGAGATGAAGTAGGTAGTAAAAGAATTAGGAAAGCCTTTCACTGATGTTTTATCGACATTCCGTGAGCACGTGCTATACAAGGGTGTTTTTCTAAAGTCATGCATATTGTCCAAACTTTGCTCTTGTGTTGACAGAAGGGCCCCTCTGTAGAGAAAATTTTTCATTTTTTTTTCAAAATGGTACATTCTGGCATACTTCATATTTCTGGCCGACGGCGGCCCCGCCAAACGTTGCAGGGTCCGGGGTAGCTAACCCTTCCTACCCCACCCTCTCGATGGGCCTGTGCTAAAATTTATCTCAATCGGGTCAGGGGTTTTGATTCTGTGGGGGTCAAATTTTTTTCTTTTCCATAGGAAAGAGAAGTCGCCGTTAACACATGGCTTGAACTACCATTCAGCCTGTGATAGCCCCATTATGGTTCATTATGAGTCATTATAGTGTGTACTTAATAAGTTATTTAAGTTTATCAATAATACAACCTTTAACTCTATTATTATTGACTTTTGGCAACCGCTGCTGCCTTCTTCAGAATGACTGTTCGCCACAGCGACACCTGGCAGATAGTCGTTCTGATGGAGGCAGTGGCAGTTGCCAAAACGTCAACAATAATAAAATAAAAAGGCTGTATCATCGATGAATTTACATAACTTGTCAAGTTATTGTTTTAACCTATGAGTTTATTCAAAGACATTATGATGTGTGTAGTACGACAGAAACAATCGAGCTGCTGGTGGTCTTCATTTCTCAACTTATAGAGCCACAACTCACAGAATGGGAACATTCAAGTCTCCGACAGCCGGTCTTATCGACTTCAACACTGATCTCGTTGGACCGATGTATGAATCTATCACCACTGTCTGGGACCGGATCTTCAAGTGGGTACCATATGCCGCCAGTTTGATATTTTTTTTATTAATGCCAAGAAGTTTGTGTTTTCATGGCAGTCCGTTGGACTGTCTAGATATCTGTGTGCAAAATGTCCATGAGAGTTAAACAGTTTTTACGCTCGACAGCAGCTACTGCTGTAGTGCGTCTTAGTCATCGCAATTCTGTCCGTCTGTCTGTCTGTCCGTCACATGGGTGGGTCAGTCAAAAATGGTGCAAGCTTTTCCATAAATTTGAAAGGGGTCACCCCAAACGAGGGGTGCTAAATGAGAGGGGGTAGGAAAAGTTTGCGATTTTTAGCCAGTGGTGGAATTGCATTGGACGTGGTGTGCAATACTGAAATTCATGCACTGGATATGGCGCTAGGCGTCATCCGCCGTCGAGTCTAAGTGAAACATCGTTGTGAACTTTCGCACCAGGCATTCACACATGCATTGCTGTCGTGCGTTTCCCTTTGCATTAGCTGGGCTTTTCTTGTGTGTTATTTTGATGGAAGAATTTTTGCATGCTGTTGAGGACTGAATTAATTTTTGGAGAAGATACGGCCTTCTGTAGAATTTTCTGGCAGTGTCTCGGGAAGAAGCTTGATGAGAATATTGGCAGTATAGTAGGGGATAGCTCATTTTGGAGGAAGATTCTGATCATCTAGGATCATTTTTATTTTGTGTGTTTCACCGAACATTATCTGATTCAATTTTAATCAAGTCCTAATCACTTCGCTGCTTGTAGCTGGACTCTTAGACTGTTGTTTATTTACACTTACTTGTTTGTGTCCATCACTAAGCATTATAATTTAATCAAAAGTTGTAGTGATGATGATAGTAGTAGTGAGTGGTGTTACTGGTATTGGTATTGTTTTTTTTTATTAGGAGCTGATTAAAATTGGATTAGATAACATTCACTGGCTTCGTGGTGTAACGGTAGCGTGCCGAACTTGTAACCCTGAGGCTGCAATCTCGACTCCAGGCCGGGGCAATGCCAGGTAACAACCTTGGGTAAGTTGTTCACACACATGTGCCTCTGTTCACCAATCAGTACACATTGGTACCGGCTACACCGCCAGGAAGGTTACAGCAGTAATATGCGGACTTTGCAGAGGTCTGGCCCTCCTCTCACATATAAGGCAGTGATGGGTTTGCCTGTATCGAGTGACAGGTAATACTGTGTCTCGCTACATAGGGCAAGCGAGGCGTCTGCGGCACACTGCTGGCTCAAGGCCATTGGAAACAGAGATGAGCACTGCTCGCATTGGTCACAGAGCTGTGAGAGAGCGCTGTTGACTATCGGCGATTAAACTTAACTTAACCTTAATATTAGCATTGGCTGCTGCTTTGTGCAACAACACCTTGGTTCTGTATGAAATCTGACATTACATAATGTGCAAGCTGGGGTGTGTTATGTGTCAGTGGTCAGTTGCTGAGAGTTCTGGATGACTTTGAGAAATCTTTGCTGTCAGCTCTTGATCAGTTTACTGTCGCACTGCACTCAGACCTGCGTAAAGCCTCGGTGTCTGTTGACACTTTGATGCGTGTCAGCCGCCAGCAGAAATCCACCATCAGTGCCAAGGTCGGTGGTCATAACTTGGCTTCTAAACTGAAATTGAAAGTGTATGTGTAACAGTGTCTTAGAACTAGTCAGTTGTGAGCAGGCTGTCTCACAGCATACCATGTGCACTAGGTGGATATAAGTAAGTAATTTATATAGCACGTTAACTGTAGCAACCTCAAACGTGCTCGATGTGCTAGTAAAACGAAAGGTGAAAATGTTTTAGATGACGTCTGAAAGTAGATAAGTAGTGTGAACTGCATTTGAGAGTGTTCGGCAGAATGTTCCAAGTAGATGGACTGGCATGTCCATTAGCATGGCATCTGTAGGTTGCCATCTTGATCTGTGGAACCTGCAGCTGACCACGGCTTGCAGATCGCAGATGCCCTTAGCCGTCAACGCTGGCGACTGGCTGGCAGAGATCGATCAGGTAGCAAGGAACCATGCTGTGACGACACTTGTAAACCTGAATGCACAGCCGGAATCTAATCTGGTCAGTGACATGCAGCTAGTGCAAAACGTGGCGCCAGAAATGGGTCAGTCCTCGATCGTACTTGCCGCAGTTTGACACGACTCGCACAGCTGCATTGAGAACATGTTGCAGCTTGGCTGTCATCTTCTTTGGCGAGCTGGCCGTTAGACCGATACAGTAGTCGACACGGTTAGCGACACAAATGCGTGAACCAGTGTGGAGATGGAGTCGTCATCTAGTGAGCGTCAAATACGGCGTAGTTGTCACAGCTGGAAAAGCACTTGGCGCTGAGTGAGGTGATGTGCTTGTCCATCGTCAAGTTCAGATCGAGCGGTACTCCCAGCAAACGAACGACGCTGGATGACCCGACGTTGGCTCCACCGAGCGCCAGAGAAGGAACACTGTCAGGAGTCCCCAGCAGACTGTGCCCGGCACCAGTCCCCATCAGCCTGGTCTTGTCTGCGTTGAGTCGAGGGCGGTTTGCAGCTATCCAATGTGTGCATTTAACCAGCTGCCAGAAGGCTCCACAACATTTTTGCTCTTTTTTCTAAGCCGTTTGATGTCGATGTTCCATGCAGCACCTGTGCATGTTTTCTGTTGAGGTAAAAGACAGTGCATTGATGCTGTTGGTATCTCAGTGGAAAGACATTTGGCCTGAAAAATATCCTCAAATTCTCAACATGCATTATTTGTAGAGCCGTCTACGTGTCTGCGTGATTGATTTTTTATGAATATCTATAGTTTTTGGTTGATAATTGTGTTTGCATTGTGCAGCTGTCGGTGAGCATCCTGGGTCTCAAGGAGCTGATTGTGGAGAAGCAGAGAGATGTCAATCGTGTGGTGACCCCGGTCGTTCAGACTCATATGACTGCTGGTTACGAGGCGTGCAACTCCGAGAGCGGACCCGGCATGTACGAGCGCATGAAGACCTACATGTCGAGACACGTCGACACGACAAAGTCCGTCATGTTCAACGATGCTTCAGTTCAGCTGCTTGATCAGCTTAACAGCCTACAGGTACGTTGGTTCGACTCCCCGTCAGGTCGCTGTCAAGTGGTTACCACTTGGATGGGTGACTGTCTGTAAACTATCTCGGTATATAACCAACACCAAGGTCAACTCAGCCTTCCATCTTTCCTGGGTACATAAATTGCGTACCGTTTGTCTGGCTGGGGTTGTGGTGGGATGCGATCACCTGTTTCGTGTGGCAGGTAACACTCTGTGATCCCATATGGTAGGTGAGGTGACGCTCTCTGTAGCTCTGAGATGGGTTTCCAATGAAGAGTTCAAACCATATAACCATTAACCTGTTGATTGCCTTTACAGTCGTATCCATTACAGTCTGCCTGAATTCGTCACCTCCACACCCTCCATGGTTCTCTTCCAGTCCCGTTGAAGACTTATCTTTTGTACTGTGCCTGTGCATTAATGCTCTAGTAATTTATGTTACTAACTTACGTACTTTACAGAGTTTGATGCTGTTTCCACATTGTAGCCATTAACATCAGCGCAATGGCATTTTACGTTACTTTAGTGCAATGCACTTCGGTGCCATGGTTCGGTTTACAAGAGTCTAAAAGATTGCCAGAAACTATGACGGAAATTTAGTGTAAACTGATCGATCAGCAGTAGTTGGTTAATAAGTTGTGTAGTGTATGTTGTCAGCAGAAGAGCTGTAATAGGATCGACAGAACGGGAAAATTTTTAGTTTTTAATCGAAGGATGTGTAAGAACTGAAGCAGTGTTGACGTCACTTTGTAACATGTTCCTGTACCATGCAACTTGTGTATGCAGCTGAAATTATTTGGTAGTTTTTCCAAAGTGGTGTTGTATTTGTTGATGAGTGTAGAAGTTGATAGAGGCGAAGCTGGATGAAGCGTGTAATACTGTGATTGGTCAGCTGATTATGCTGTATGAGTCTCTGTGGGAGCTGCCCAAAGACAGATCCGTTTCTCACCGACACATCGTCACCGGTCTGTGTTTATATGTTTCATCTTGATGCTGTGTATAAACATAAACTACTTACTTTTTGAGTATTTTTGATTTAATGTGCAAAATGTGGACTGTCACAGAATTATTTTTGAATAGAAAATTATCTTCTTATTTTTTGCAGGTTTTGCTATTTGTGTTTTGTTGTAGCTAACTGTCATTGATTTTTAAACAGTAGTTTAATTTGCGTAATCTGTTCGTATTAGTTAACATTTTTATGACATAAAATGGCTTGATATGTGGCTCTTTGGAGCAGAATTGGACCAGTGTTCTAGAATCAAATCTTTCTGAAAAGATAATTTTTTGTTGTATACAAATGAATTAGTATTTTTATGCTGTGTGTGTGCTGTGCTGTGTTATTATATTAGTAGTCATTTTCTAATACTGACTGTAACAGTATGCATTTTTCACAGAAATCACCGCTTTGTGCTTGTGTTTGAATATTCTTTGTCACGATGTGCCTCTATATTTTCGACATTATTTGGGCACACATGTTTCTGTTCTTTTGCGATTTGAGTAGTGCGATTCACTGCTATCGTGGAGGTGTTGTAACAGATCAGCTGATTGTGGTTTGGTGCTAGATATTCTGGAGCTGACAGACAGGATCACGCTGCTATACAATCATGCTCAGCTGGACGGCGAAAACTCAGAGCTCGATGCTTTGAAACGCCTGGCTTCTTCTCAGAAGAATACTCCAGCTGCAGTACCGCCATTATCAGCACAGCTTTCCACCAGCACACTGCCAAACTACTCACTTCCTCGCTCACGATCAATGGAGACCAGTTCGCAGGCTACTGCAGTCCCAGCACCGGCTGAGTTTAGGGTGAAGCGGGAATGTGAGACTGCCTTGGAACAGCCAGGAGCTTCTGGCAAGCAGGCAAAACTTCTGCTGATTCCGGACAGCTTGCCGTCTCTCACGAAACTGCATACAGTTGCCACTGGGAATGACCAGGCAACAGTAACTCAGCAGCCAGATATGCATGGTGGTGGGTGGAAAGGCGATCGGCCGGGTGCAGCGGGGCCAACAAAGAAAAGAAATGCGTCGGAAGGTGGCCAGCAAAAGTCGGTGCCTTTGGGTGACGTAATGAACGTGAATTTGCCAATTGCACGTGTGAGCAGCCCTCGGGGTGCAGTCAATGCAAAATTACCATCTGTGAGCCCTCAGGGTGCAGCAAATGTGAAGTTACCCGGTGCAAATGTGATCACGCGGGGTGCAGTCAATGCCAAGTTGCCGTCTCTGAGCCCACGGGGTTCTGTTTCGCTAATACCACTAACATCTGTTGGATCATCGGTATCAAGTGCACATTCGTCACCAGTCACACTAGACTGGAACCAACAAGTCAAGATCAAAGTGGAGCCAGGATTGTCCTGTGAGAGAGCTGGGAAACGCAAACGTCCTGTGGAACATGGTATGTTTATATACTTGAATGTCTTGTGCTAGCACGATGAGAGAAAACTACTGTGCTCTTAGAAACTGACTAACTGGCTTAGTATACTGCAAGAAATGGAAAATAGAAAATTGAATAAAAAAGCCACCGGGATTGAAAAATTGGATGTTTTGGCAGGTCAGGATGGCCCCAGAAAATTAATTTTGGAAATTGTTGTGACAGCTCATAGACATTGGAATGGTTTTCAGATATTTTAGCTGCTGCATGGAGAGCAGCAATGTAGTCGGCATGCACCACAGGCGAATACAAAGTTGAATATTGTTTTAGTGTTAGTGACAGGCTGTAATCGGCCTCTTTGCTGCTACTTTCAGTTGGTGTGTAACCAGCCAGTTTTCACAGTTATGCCTAAGTTAGGCCTGATGTTCAAAAGTAGATCACATAAATTTTTGCTGTGAGACTTTTTACATTTAAATACCTTTCCAGGATTCTTTCCTACTAATAATGTCAAAGTGCTGTTTTATATCAGTAGTATGAACAACTTCAGCACTGTTGCCTTGAATAAAAATATATGGCAGTGGAGTGACTGGTATTACGTTTTCCGTGTATTTGCAGATGCAGTTCGTTTGGCTCCATATGACAGTGAAGATGATGACTATTGACATTGACGTCAGCATTTCAGTGATAATTTGTTGATTGAGTCCGATATCGGATTCCAAATGCAGGCACCGAACTCTTTGTTTTTTGTTCATTTCTACGGTCGGTAATTCTTGGCTGGGTATAATTCCCGCAGCCTGATTATTTTTGTTTTTAGCAAGAATGAGTATTTTTGTAGCCAAACAAAGTAGTCATTTTGTGTCGAAGAACTTTCGGGACAAACTTTCTCACATTTTGCTGCCTTTGTTGCAGCTGTAGTGTTTTGTTTCCACAACGTGATGAAATTACTGAGCTATATCATTTCATGGTTTGTAGAATGCACCGTCCGCACTTGCAAAGCATACAAAAACCTTTCATAAATCTATAGTAACATAATGGACAAACTTTTAAAATGGTATTTTTTGAACATTTGCACATCTATGGATTTTTTCTCTGTTTTTGCATTATTCATTTTCTTGCAAAGGCTTCAATTGTATGCAATTTCAGGTTGCACAAAACGTCGTCATTTCCATATATTTGAAAATGTCATTATGTGGACTTCCCCTGCTCGACTTTGACAAATGTGTACTCTTTTTTCCCCCTATATCCACTATTTGATATAAAATTTTTGCGACACTTTTTACAGCATTGCCCTGTTCAGTGATGATGTTTGTATAAGAGCATGTTCAACTAGCAGTATTGTATCGATGTTTTTGCCCTTTCATCATTCCATGCTTGCTGAACTGGACTTGATTTTTTGCATTGTTCCAACTTTAGTGTGTAGTGCAGAGAAATTACTTGTATATCGCATACAAAAATGCTATCAGAAAGGCAAAGTATTGCACCAGAATTTTGTTATAAATTTGTCAGATAGTGACCGATTTTGGAAATAATTTTGAAAATTTGAAGTTTCACGAATTTAGTCAAAAAAGTATGTCGACAAGTTTTCGTCCGGAGTGTATTTTGCTGTTACTAAATTTTCGTCTTCTTTAGTAGGCCTAGTTCTTTGTTATCATATCCGTGTTGATTCTGTAGCAGCAGCTTGCATATCGTTTGATGCCGGCACGTAACGGTAGCGTAACGATCTAGCATTTGAATTGATCAATGCATGTCCACCTCAACCACAGGGCCACTACTTGAAATCTTTGGGCAAGTGCATTTCTGTGATTGGTAATTTTCGGCTAGGTTAAATTATCGCAGCCTGATTGTGTTCCTTTTGGGAAGTATGAGTATTTTTGTGGTTGAAGTAGTTATTTTTATATTGAAGGTTTCCTTCTCACTTTTTACGGTCTTTTTGCTGCCCCTTTGCCTCTATCTGACCTGATTTTGATCTAATCTAAAATAATCTCTTTGGTAGCATACATCAGTGGCTCATAGGTGCTGTGATAGCACTGAACTGCCATAATAGGCATGGACCATGGTGTAATTTATTTTTTTTATACAATTTTAAAATGCCTTGGCGAGGCAGAACAATTTGATAAATAAGTATAGTACTTGACACACTGGCTCATGGTTGTGCAGTAGAATAGTTTAGCTTTAGACGAGGTGCTACATTTGCATTGATGACAATGTACAAGTATAATTTCACTGACATGACTTTAGTTCTTGAACAGCAGCACCCCAACGTAGTCAACGTAGTGTACTGGGTTTTAAAAAGTAGCAGGAGGGGGCAGGAAGTTGCAGTTTTTTGGCAGACAGCTGCAAAAATTTTTGACAGAGGAGATTATGAGTATTCCGAATTTCAACTTTGCTTCTAAATTTACCTAAAATAGAGGATTTTCAGCCCCAGAAATGTGTTTTTTAAAGAATGTTTTCGAACAAGAGGAAAATTGTCCAACAGCCTAAAATTTAGGGTGAAGGGGACACTTGCCCCCATGCCCTTGTAATGACTCCACTGATTATGTAGTACTGTTCTGTATTCATGTTATCGGTTTTACGCCACGGAACGTTCGTCACTCAAATTTATTCTAGATATCATTTAATTGCACTGTCACCGTGTTTTGCATGTTAATTAATGCACAACTTTTGTTTTATTTCTGTGTTTCATAAGTTAACAGTAACAGTTATCGAAAGCACCATTGTTGTATTTGTGTCATGATCTGTAACCCGGTCAGCTTAAGAGCTATTATTTCTGTATTGTCCGATTATTTAGTAATAATAGTGTAGCAATTAAGGTGCAAAATGTCAACAAGCTGAATGTTTTTCAGGTGCAGTATAACGTACTACCTGTTACTGCGGCTGTCAGTTAAAGTTAGGGGCCGGGCCACTGATACAATCAGGGTAGAGTTTGATTTTTATTTCAAATGATCAGGGTGCATAACGATCAATGAAGGTGATTTTCCACGACTTTCCAGTACCTTTTATGTGCATTTTACAGGACTTTCCAGCACCTTTTATGAGTCCCTTTTCTATATCTTTCCAGGACTGTTGAGTGGATATTGAAAGTCACATACACGTCTCTAAAATGTTACACAATCAGCTAACTAAGAGTGGTAAATCTATAACTTTCTGTCGGATTCCCAGCCACGTGGGTATCCGAGGAAATGAAGATGCTGACATCGCTGCTAAGGCAGGACTGGATGTCCCCATCACCCACATGAGATTTCCAGTTAGCGATTTGTTAACTTGTGTCAACCAGTTGTGTGTTAAAGAATGGCAACAAGTGTGGAACCAGTGTGCATAAAATAAGCACTACTGTGTGCAACCGGTCATTGGTCGCAATACCAGTTCATCACTAAGCCGCTACGACTCAGTGCTTATTAACCGATTTCGAATTGGTCATATATGACTTACAAACTTATCTCCTAAAGGGAGAAAGTCAACCGGTATGTGAAGCTGCCATTCTCCGCTCACTGTCAAGCACATCTTGGTAGACTGCATCCGTTACAGTACAGCACGGCAGAGATTTTTTTGGAGTGGACACACTCAAGGATCAAGGACGTTTTTCAAAATGTTGCATCTCACAACATCATCGCTTATGTTAAAGATATCAACTTTTACAATCGTATATAATGTTGTTTTTACATTAGCTTAATAGCCTTGATCTTAACAAGTGCTTTTAGTACATATATTAAGTGCTTTTCACTAATTTTAACCATGTATGGCACTGAACGGCCTATTTTGTGCTGATGTGCCGTTAAAAAACTACTCACTCACTCAATCACATGACAACGGTGACTTTGAATCAGCAAGGCCTACTGATGCCATGACTTACTAGGATCTTTGTGCACCCTGAATAATAGTGGAAATTAGCTGGTGTGTAGTTGGCAAAACGAGCAAAATTGTTCCGGCCGCAACAGTAGCCTCTGTCAAAACACACCATGCCAGAAAATTCACAACGCAGACTGAAATCAAAGCCAGCAATATACAGCACGTTTATTATCATCAATAATCCCCGCGCTTACATTGCACACACTAAGATGTTGTTGGCACAACAGTACGGATTGAAACGCCAGCCACCGTATGGGTCGGTTCTCAATGCTAAGAAACGAAACAAAAACAAAGTTACATAAAGTGAATCAAACCACTGATGGAAGAAAAATAGCAACATTATTGCAGCAATCAAGGTGGCTGCCAACTTCAGCACAAATCCGTAATTCGACCCAAAAATGGCTGGAAATAAGATATTGACCAGATCTGCAAATATGGCTGGATTTCTAAATACAGCCGGATTTCAATTTCACCTAGAGCCGGAGCTGAATTCTGGTACGATCCTAACGGGTACACTATGCAGACGTTTTGTGCAGCCGAGACTCGATTCACTGGAGTAATGATGACTTCAGATTGTTGACAATATTATACAATTTATGAGAAAAAAAACATGCCACCAGACTTACATTGACCATCTTTGCTAAATACTGAATACAAAAATTTGCGATAGAACGTCACAAAAGATTCCAGCACGCCCTAAATGCATTGCTACACTGGCTGTTTTTGGAATCGCAGTGTAATATGCAATGTTAGATTGCCAATTGAAATGCCACAATGTCACCAATTAAAATATTCATAATACATCATAGTACAACTGAAACTGTGCTCACACCCAACAAATGCTCTAGATCTGATAACAGGCAGAACTTTCATGACTGGTGAGCAGACTAATCTAGTTGAGTCAGAAACAAAGAAACGTAAATCGTACACAGCACCATACAGTGGAACAACTTGCACAGAAGCCTTGATAAGTTGGCACTTAAAATGTTGATTATTTACTCTAATCACTCAAAAAACATGGATAGAAATTCACCCAAAAATTAAATCTTGGAATATCCTCTGACCTCGAATGCGCAAATTTGGTTAGTCTCTACAACCGGGCATTAGTAGACTAGAATAACAACACAGCCTACAGTCTAGTTCTTTGTCCCAGTTGTAAAATATCTTGTCAAAGCTTGTTTCCAAAGGTTCATTCTTTCTTTACCGGTTTCCATATACAGCAAATAGATCAACTGGTAAAGCTCAAATATTTTATACAAAAATATAAACAGATCTAAGGATAATGACGTGTACATAATGTCGATTATTTCAATGTAAGGTATGACTATGACTAAGCAGAATCAACTAACTAAAGCTCCATTGACGACATGGCTTAAAGCAGTCGTGCAATAGTTTCATTTAAAATTAACGTAAATTACTAGACTAGAACACAAAGCACAATACTTCACTATGACTACTGCAACAATATGACGTGGACACACAGCCCATGGTTCCTACTGCTCTGCAGAACTCATTTTTCCTGACTTATCTCTGACTTTCCAGGACAAAATGAATTGTTTCCCTGACTAATTTGTTCGTGCGAAATACCAATGTCTGCTTTCAATCGCTTGCAATCAAACTAGAAACAATGGCGGTGGAACAAATTTAAAAGCGGAGATACAAATAATATGCAAGCGAAGCGAGCAGAAAAAATTTTGAACTGTTGTACACAAGTCTGCATACAACAGTTCAAAATTTTTTTTCTGCATCTTTTTAACTTTTCACCCAGGTACTTTTCAATTCCCCGACTTCCCCTGAAAGTAGGAACCATGACACCCGTAATCACATATGCAGCACGAGACAGCATCTATTGTGCAAAATAATAGTAGCAATAAAAACAACAATTAAACAGTAATTATTACAGTAATAATAATAAACCAAAAACTCGGATACAGACCACACCAACACACTACAGAAACCAACAAACACTGTAAATTCCAATATAAGAATATGATTAATATAACGAATCTAAGAATAGCCAACAATGCATGCACAGTAACAGCTTTCATGATTTTTATTTTTTCGTGATTTTTTATGGCTATCGGCATACTACGTAAATATTCTCACAAAAGTACAGAAGAAAACTAAAGTAAATATGTACGAATAATGCACTAAACTAAAAACAACAACGAAACCATGTACAAACATAAAATCCATTAACTTCTGACTACAGAATACAGCCATGGTTGTTTGGTGGTTCAGTAGTTATGACAACGGAATAACATAATACTTATGTGCAAACAACAGATGTCTATGTCACGCTAATGCAATAAAAAACAAATCATAGCCAAATTAATGAAACAGAAATCAGAGGGCGACTTAACTTTTTCACTTAGACTTTTGCTGAGCTAAAGCTAAAGCTGAACGCTAAAGTCTGTACTTAGACCAAAGTTCAACTAAACTTTGGTCTAAGTCTACTGACTTAGACCAAAACGATTAAAAATGGTGGATAAAAAGTGGCAGACCTAACAGAAATAAATCAACCAGTTACGCTTAAACTTGCATATTTAATTGCGATTTGCACGCAAATGACGTAATTACGTAACATCTTATGTCATTGTGTAGTCATGACGGCATTTATTTTTGGTACCAGACTGCTTTAATTTACTAAACTATTTGTACGTATAGGACTGTAAATAGTCACCATGTTTTCTCACAGCTAAAGTCAAAAGTTGAAGTGGATTCCATCTCAGCGAAAGTTTAGCCCCAAAGGCTATCTCTTCCATACAAATCGAATCGACTTTAGCCAGGTTAGTTCGGCTAAATTTTGGTCTAAGCAGGTACTTAAGTAGGTACTTAGACCAAAGTTTGGTGACAGACCAGAACTTTGGTCTAAGTACCTACTTAGACCAAACTTTTAAAATCACTTCACTTTTTTACTTAAGTACTTAGTCCGAAGTTTAGGGAGTCAAAAAGTGAAGTCGCCCAATGACTGATATTGAGCAGAAAGTCAGTTCAACAATAAACACATGAAGAGTGTGCTACTTAACTGAAACAGTAAGCTAAAAGCATCCACATCGCCATCAATACTGCAAGAAAATAGCGTAAAAATATGAAAGTGCATTCCAAAGAATTTTAAATAACAGAAGCTGACTATCATATTGATATAATCTTATCAGCTTTGTGGTATAATGTTGACAACATTACATAATTACACTGTATCATCTGCAACATTTCAACTCATGGCGTTGGCACTTCAACAAATACACTACAATTATCATAAACTTACGACACTCTTTTTTTTCTATGTAAATATGTGAACTTAATACTACAGAATATACCGACAGTTTTGTGCAAATATTGATAGTACTTGTCTATGTAAATATGAAGATGAAATTCCTGTAATAATAACCAGAATGATGACAAATAACGCAAATTGCAAACACTAAAAATAAATATACCACACGACACAACATATCAGCCACAAAGAATCCGTTCCTCAAGTCTAGTTTAAAGTTGACTTAAGCACCAATTCCATTACGCCGACGTCACGGATGCGGACCACGAAAGTCACAGACACGGGATGTCATAGAAAGGTTTGGGCTTTCAGACCATTTTGACACGTCCAGATGGTGGTTACCACAAAGGCCGTGACAAACCAGTTTGTGTCACAGTAGTAGAATTTAGACCAATACAAGATGGGGGGAAAGTCTGCGGCAAGTTGCAAAGTCGGCGTAATGAAATTTGGGCATTACACAGTTAACAGCAACAAGCATAACACCAGTGTTGAAGTTGAGACATGATGTTGATAAACACAGCTTTTTCTCACCACCACCATGTTCAGTGAAGCCTCCCACTAATCATCGTGAAATATGGAGCTTGTCCTTAGGTGCCTAGAAATAAAGAGATTCATACAGAATATCGCTAAAATATAGAAAAAAGTGCAGTAACTTAGGCAATGAGCTAACACGATTTTCTGCAGACAGACTTGAACAAATTTTACCTTGCTCAGCAAATTGCCATATGCCTCAGGAAGTGGCGACCCTGCCCTTCCGAGTCGTTACGCTGTCGTTGACTCCAGTTAAACAAATATGAATTTCGTACGTTTTTAGTAATTCATTTTTGCACTTTTGTTGCACGTCACTGAATCAAAATATACTGATGAATGCCCTTAATTTGAGCGTTTTTTGTCTCCTGAAAACAAAACGACGGAGTGGGAGGCCTCCGCTGGTTTTTATCTATTTTTCAGCTCTCGTCGGACACGCTTTGTGACGCGGCCACACAGAAGACCAACTATGAAGATAATGCAGACAATTCCAAGCATGAATGACGCGAGATAATTCTTAGCCGGCGACGTAGAAACGATTGCCATGTACTCTCCGACTGACTCCACAGGCTTTCCCTTACATCAACAAATTGAAAAAAATTAACATTAGTGCAGACTAGTCATACTATGTCCTATTTATTTAACATGAAATAAATCGCATATACACAGGACATAGAGCGCGTGGTCATCAAAGACTGACATTTCTTCTTGGATGGCTGGAGATGGCATCCGGTATTCAACAATTGACATGATTGTTACTATGAAACAGCGAAGAGAGAGACGTCATGACTGCCGCCTACGTCAGGATTCTGACTTGGCACACCAAATGAATAAACAGAATTGCATACGAATACACAAAATTAAAACAACATACCCCTCCCAAAAAAGTTATGTAATATACAAATATTTAATAATGCAATCTACTGAGCCAGATAAGCATAGTTATGCTATGTTAATATACAATAACAGCAAAAGGAGCCAACAGGAGCTGCAGCAAAAATGACAGTGGCACGTAAAAAAATCTTACGACATTTTTAAGAAAAAAATGAGACTACGCAGTGTGGTCACACAGTCACACAGCAATAGAGTTGTCTATATAAAAAATTACATCCAGACACTACCAATACAACGATACAATGTTCAGAATGGCTGGTAATGGCTGACTTTCACAGGGTTAATTGGACTAAAAAGTTTTAAAGGGTGCATACACCTTTTCATGGTACCCCACCTCAAGCTAGACAGCATCACCTGATATAGGATCACACCTGCCACCCAAACATGTCCCGTCTGAACCCAAGCCAGGAAGGCCAGTACATAATTCTCCAAACCTGGGATAGAAAGCTGATTTGATCTGGGGGCTGGCTTTAGCAGTCCAAGTGCTAACCAGGCTTGGCATAGAGCAAAATCATTGATCGAGATTAACAGGATAAACACTACATCTAACCACTAAATATTCCCCAATACTGCATCGTGAACGGTAAGTATGTTAACAACTAATTAGTGCTAACAGATAAAGTTCTTACAGTAACAACAAGCTGCCACAATGCCACGCGTTCATCCAACATCTTAATGCAGTCATCAGCAATGTTTTCTTTCTTGTTCTTGTATACATTCAGCAGACACACCATCCCTACACATCAAATAACACTGCCGTTAGGGGTGTACGAGATGGTTTCTATGCGAGAAGGCAGCTACTGCTTTCAGCGCATCTCAGCCATCGCAATTCTGTCTGTCTGTCTGTCCATCCGTCTGTCACACGAGTGGATAAGTCGAAAACGGCGCAAGCTAGAATTACAAAATTTTCACTGTCGGCTGCCCCGAAGACTCTAGATTCAGGAACTGTAAAGCTTTTCCATAAATTCAAGGGGGTCACCCCAAACGAAGGCACTAAAAGAAAGGAGGGTAAGCAAAATTTGCGATTTTTGGCCAGTAAGTCGCTGTATCTCAGTAACAATGCAAGATAGGGCCTAGGTTACCATTAATCACTAATAAAAAGTTGTACACTGGCTCTCAATTGCCACCAATTTCAATGACCTTGAATGACCTTGAACGCCAAAATAGGGGGTTTTATGAATTTTTCAGTGATTTTGGGCTGTGAGACACTTTTCACAAGTGAACTGCGCTGAAAGCAATTAAGATAGACATAGATAAGCTGCGTATAAAATTTTTAGCATTGAACGTAGATTTCAACGGTCGAAGTCTCGATTTTCTAGGTTCAAGGAAACCTGCGCACGAGCGCATCAAAGAGCAGTACCCCCATAAAAGTCGTTATATTACCGTTGTTGGCCAGTCTTTCGTGAAAACAGCTGGAGATAGACTTACAGTTTGTGAACTATAGGCTTTCGCGCATCTTGTAAACCTTAGCTCAAATTTCTTGTCAAAGTTAGGTTCGGTTTCCGTATCAAAATAGCCGTGGTTTACAGTTTTGAATCATAGCGGGTTCGGTTTTGTTTAAAAAATGCAGTTTCAGTTTGGACCTGCATTACCAGGCAACAAGTCAACTAGTCAACTACCCTCTGGAAACCATTTACACATAATTATTCCGTTCATTTGAAATGTCTGTTTGGCGTCGCATATGAAGACATCTTGGATAGAATACATCACGATTCTCTAGTTAGAACAGTATTAGAAATGACGATTGCCAAGGACGAACAGGAGAAGGGAAATGGGAGACTGAAGGAAATGTTACAGAGCTGGTTACTATAAACAAGTGAAAAGAACATCAACAATTCACAACTTGACAAACTGGCACAGGAAAAAGCAACATGGAGTCATGAAAACAAAAATGTGTCCATAAGAGGAGAATACAACAGTAGTTTTAAGTTCATGTGAAATTTAATAATGCATGACCTTTTGGTCAAACTTTTTGTATGCAATTTACCACTACTGCTGTTCAGTTTGCAATCCATAGTACCAGTTTGATCAGTCTTCGTCAGCGACTTATTCAAAAATGACTCAAACCAGTATTAATGGAGCAAAAGTCGTACTTTGTCCGTCGCCTTTAGGAATGTCTCCGCAGTGATCCTTCAGTTCCAGACTGCAGGCTCTCGACAGCGATGCATCGGACTCGATGTCAAAACGACTTTCTTCCAGGATGCGAGATATTTGCTGCAGCAACAACAAATGGATCACTGTCGTGTATTAAAGTGTATAAGTGTTCTTCATACTATTTCCACACAACATGGCATCCAGCAGATCAGTGTTCTCAAACAGTATCTGTAACTTACAATAACATACTTGGACTTGCAAAAAGTTACCAAAAATGTTCCAAAGAACGATGGCAGTTAACGTAAATAAGTTTACAAAATGGCACCATTAAATAATTCTTAAATTTTAAAAAATCGGAAATATACGGGTTGTTCGGAATTTAATTCTTAATACCAGACGTGAGTTTTGTTAGGATGACGTCACTGTGACGTCATTTATAAACAATAAATAAAGCGATGTTGAAACTAAAATTGTCCCGTAACAAACAGAGTGCTATTTTGTTTGTTTTGTGGGCAAAAAGACTTAATGCAAATCAAATTCATTATGAAATGCATCCAGTATACTACAACAAGTGCTTTACAATGTGAACAGCACACATTTGATGGAACAAAATGGTGGGTGGGCAGAAATTTGCATAAAATGTGGAGGTGCAATCAGTCATTTGTCAGTGGCTGGAATATCTGCTGCTGTTATAACTGACAATGCAAAGCTCATCGACAACTTTGTCAAGCAACAACACGATAACGGGACAGACAGAATGACTGAAGTCAGTCAGATTATTTCTGAACTGCACACACTAAGCTAGCACTGACTCTAACATTCGGTTCGTAATTAATTCTGCTGTTACTTACTCAAAAGCAGCTCCAGCGTTTATGCTTAGTGAACGAGTGAGCAAGCGAGCGAGCGGATTGTTAACGGCTTAGTGAGCGGATAACACTGGTGAAATGAACACTGGTAAAATGAGCGTTGTAACAGCTGTGTACACACAGATTACCTCAAAGCATTGTTTGTTTGCCGTCGGAGTGATTTTATTCTGTGCGACATGATCTTTCAAACACTGCTCCACACGTCCTCTGTCTCTCACATCGTTGGCACTGACCTCCGCCTCAGTGCTGCAGTGCTCTGCAATCTGTAACATATCAATGATAATATATATACAAAATATCATCTAATATCGCATATTCGTCTAGGAAACAGATTTAAAAGTGCAGCAGCTACTCAGTACAGCATAATTTTCATTATGACAACTTCATGACAAAATTCCACAAACTTTGTTCACGGATTTTCGGGGTCGGCGTTTGCAACTTTAGCCAAAACTTCCCCGCATGCTTTTTGCAGACTTTCCCCATGTCTTGTCACAGACTCAATTACATCAGAGCAACACAAACGATTTTGTTGCACGCCTGTCGAGGACTTGTAACGGACTTTGTCGCAACCATGTCGAAATGTTTTGAAAACCCAAGACTTCCCTGTGACATCCCCATATCACGGTTTGCATCCGCAACTTTCAGGAAAACTTCCCTGCAGGTATTTTTCTGCGAAAGTCAGCATAATGAAATTTGGCCTTACTGGCACAAATAATTGACAAATGTAACTAATATTCAATAATAAAAAAAAGTTCTGGCCTAAAAATTGTATATTGCTTTGTTGACAAACACTTTACATACCTCAGCAGCACACGCTCTAGCAAGTGCTGAATCTTGCTTATAGTCGACTGCAGATTCTTTGATTATCATTCTGATGTGATCTCCACACTGAGGTGTTAGCTTCTGCACACATACATACATGCACCACTCTAGTTCACTTTGTCTGGCTGAGCCTCAGTATATACACAAGAAAGCAATACATGTAAACAAAAAACTGAATAAACATTCTTGAAGCTAGCTCTATGTGTACTTTATGTTTCGCAACAACACATTTTAAGAAATTAACAACAGAAACAACGTGCTTATTGTCTCAGTTATTGTGTTAAAAGTCATATCTCACAGTTTTTTCATCAAATGTCTAATGTGTCCACTTTGCTGCTGGATGATGCATCCAAGACTGCGACGCCACTGACCAATCGCATGATTAACCAAACACTGCGGCAGTTTGCCCAACTCAGTGACAATCGCTTACTTCAGCTGGTTGACTGGTTCAGCTGGTGAATCATCAACATTGATAGGCCATCTGTTGAAGAACATCCCGATCAGCATAACTGACCAGATTTAAGTCCGGGCTGTTTGGGTCACATGCCAGGCTCAATCAACGTTGTCATCATGCGTTGCCGGCTTGAGTGTGTCATCTGATATTTCACAAGGTAGTGTAGCGATGCACTTGAGGTGTGGCGGGATATATAATGATAGTTCTATTACAAACTGTCCCCTGATTCTGACAGTGAAAAAATTTTGAAAATCGGCTAATATTTGGTGAAATTATAAGGTGTAGAAAAAATGGTGCCATTTTTGGCCCACCCTGTATATACAAGATCAAGGCAAAAACACAGAAACTGAATTATAACAAACAAAGTAATAATATTACAGAAGCAGACTGCAGGAGATTTTACTTACTTTCTTCACGTAATGTTGGCGAAGACATAACATAACTTTTCCTCCACTTTCCTTGCCTGGTTCTAACTGATGAAGTTCAGCTTCACACCATTTCATTATATCATCGTGACAATGTTTCTCAAGCGTTGGATTTAGACGTACATCTGCAACAGCATCAATTTAGGTTTGTGTTTTACACTCATTATGATGTCCGGCAACATCAAATAAAGTAGCTGATCTTTGCAGATTACATTCGTGCTGTTTTCATACCAATATCTTTCTTTGTCCACAATACTAAATCTTGGTCAAAAACAGTCTTCTTTTTAGGAAGACTCAAAAGGAGTAGACCTAATAAAGCCGCTGTCAACGTCCATCCACTCACAGTAAGTCACAGCCATATAACCACCATTGTCAGCCCACAAGTTTTTGGTATTCAAATAAAATTCAGTGTGTGGTAGAGGTCAACGAGTGCTACACAACAGTATGCCATGTGACCCGATCCAAGGTCAAAGACCTTCAAAGTTTAAAATTCAAAGTCTAACTCCTCCTCAGTTTATTGTACAATGGGAGCTATCAAATGACTACCAATTCTTAAACTAGGACACAATATTTGAATTTGATCAGAGACGAATTTTTAATATTTGTCATCAATAGCTGTGAACTAAAAAAAACCAGAAAATTCAGTCTGTGTAAATCAACTTGCAAAATTTGTTATAAAAATAGAACAAATTAAACATCTTTATTACATAAGCTGACCATCTAGTAAGAACTCAGGAGTAAGAACTCAAAAAGATCTTAAAAATATCTTAGAAAATCTCCTAAAATTTTTGCAAATTAGGCTACAGGCCACGATATGCAGTGAAATTATCTATCACGTGGATCAGCAACAAACCTTGTGCACGAAGTTCTTCGCGCAAAATAATCATCTTCCTGCATTTACGATCAAAGTTCTCCTCCTCCTTGTTCCGCCGCAAACATGCAAAAATTGACTCCGGAGTGTCCATATCATCCACACAATATTTCTGCACAACATGTATGTCAATTTGAATGCTTGTACAACCAGCCAATTTTCTGCAGTGATTCCAGGATGAGAAACTGTCCGAGAATAACATATTTATAGATCAAATATCCATCGTTTTGCCAAACTAACATTATCGCAGCACTATGTGTGCAGCTGCATATCTGACATCAATCAACATGTTATTATGCATTTTACAAGAGGCTGTTAAAATTCAACTGCTGCCCGTTTTAATTTACACTTCTTGCTAAAGAACATGCACACACATCAATTGTTATCCATATTTCAGCTAAGCCCAAAATAGCAAGATAGATCACACTCAACTGACCCCAATTACAACCAAATGGTTATGACTTCATTGACTATTATGCCTCGGTCAACATGTGACACAAAGCTAACACTGAAAATAGAGTGCTAACAAAGCTGAAAAGTGCATTATGGGCCATATTTGACCCCAGCGTGACCTTGACCCTTGATCTTTTTGACTCAAAATTTGATGCACTCATCCTTGCTCCAAAGTCGTTAATGATAAGTTTGGTCAAATTAAGTCAACAATTACCCAAGTTATCTTGTTAACAATGTTTGTTCAGGATGTACGAACACTCGAGAAACACTGACTTAGCCTGTCGCCTTTAACACCGGTCTGCGCTACCACGCGCCTGTGATATAATTAATGTGATTACACCAGCTACCCTACAGTGCAAAAAATGTCAATGTAAACAGAGTTTCTGTTCTGCATTTTGGCTGGATGTCCACTCTTCTTTCTGATGGCCTTAGCTTGTGGAGTTGTCAATAATGTACTTTAGCTAAACCAACCCCTCACATTAGCTGCCTCAAATGCATCTGAACAAAAGTTTTCTTCGTAACACCCAATCAACAGTTGAAAACTCAAAGAATACACCTCCTGATATTGACAATTTATACCAATTGTTTAAACTGCACAACAACCAGCAAAATGAAATACTAACGTTACTACAACTGATAAATAGAATACCACATCAAAAACTGCATTAGACAGGTATGTACTAAAACTATCACTTCGGTTGATGTGCTTGATAAATATTTCACCAAAAAGACAAATTAGCACGTAAATTCATACTTTTATCATGGCTTTGCATTTGGAAATGAGCATAAAATCAACGTTGGGATTAGCTGCCTCTTCTTCCTGCAAGCAGAAAACAACCACCGACATTATGGTAATAAACCGAAAGAGCACATCAAAACAACATGCATGAACTAAGCAGGCAACGCCATGACAACTGTTGCATTAAAGACAGATCTAATTTAATTTGAATTAAATTCTGAACTAAGAATGATATACAACCAATCGGGAACTCAACATAAATCACCGCACGTACTGTCCACGTTAAACTGGGCACAATTTACACATATGTTCCCAAATTTCTATTCTCACCATTGTTAAAGAGCACGAATTTGCTAGTAGTGTTGTATTAATACGCTACAAACATAAAAAAAATCTCGACACTAGTCCCACCTCTCGCTTGAAAACCACCGCATGGCATTTATTCGACAACTGGTCCTTGTTCGTGCGCAGACACTCAATAACCTGCACAGCAAGCACCATAAGATTTCATAATATTCCGCATATTTTGTCACTATTACTCGACAACATTTACATACACGTAAGCACTAAAACCACTTGTTTGAATTACTAAGGAATAATGTAAAAATTTCAAAAATACATCCGCCCTGTGCCAACATAACATGCAGCCGTTCACCCAGTACTGTACAGCACTTATTTATTCGAAACTATAACTAAAATTTCCCATTTATACTGATTAGCTAAATGCTAAATATGTGCCTGGGTTAGCTCGTAAACACTGATGCAAGATATACCCCAGTTTTGGTATGTTTTCATCAGCCAGTCACTTTGACCTTTACTCCTGCCATCGTCGAGTGAGTGAATGAGTAGGGTTTAATGTCCCGCCTAACACAGTTTAGGTCATTTCAGGGATGGCCTTTGCAGGCAAAATTGCACATACACATAATAACAGAACAAAAAGTTTAACCTTTACAAAAAGTTTAACATTTATGAAACACAGAACACAAAAATGACGTAAACCTAAAATTGTAAGAACTGCCGATTATAATTGTGCATATGTATCGATAATGGCAGTTCTAATAATCTTCCCTGTTAGCCTCCAGACAGTCATCAATCTCATAATGCTGTCTATTGGAGGACAAAGGGGAAGTTCACACCAATTTTGGTTTTTTGCATCTTTTGGTTTGCGAGTTAAAAACCCATACAGCACAGATAGACAGACACAAAGCAAATGGAAAGTAATGCAGCCTATTAGGACAGCCTCATAAGAAATGGCCTACATCAGACACCAGACAAGGTTCACTTATATTAAAAGTCAGTAGAAACTCACTGCAGCATTGCCGGGTTCGACTTTGGCACACAATTTCTTGACATCGCTTCCACAAGCTGCATCAAGTTCAGGATCGAGCTTGATATTTTCACTCTATCAAACAACAGATTTATGTAGCTGCATCACATATCAGGCACAACTGCACAAACATATAAACACAAAGAGATGGGATAAAATGCTGTACAAAACAGCAGAATACATATAGTATACACTGGCATATTAACGTTATTCTTCAAACTACATAAACACAGAGTGGGTGAGCAAGTAGGGTTGCCCGACACAGGCAAAATT
>Ga0209367_1001166_pt1 | contig 31201 bp, 10 predicted proteins | sample WorMetLIZISLAND2_FD_187412 | JGI IMG/M metagenome (GOLD analysis project Ga0209367, IMG submission 187412) | Marine gutless worms symbiont microbial communities from Max Planck institute for Marine Microbiology, Germany - Olavius geniculatus... ...
ATTTCATAGTGTAAACATTACTTTTAGCATACGTCTGACCCGCATATTCATTTTCCCGTATATTCATGTCTCGTATTTTCATGTCTCCCATTTTTCTTTCCTGCATTTTCATGTCTCACTTTTTCCATTTTCACCCCTTATTTTTGGTGCCGCATTTTCATGTCTCGTATTTTCATTTCTCGCATTTTCAGCGTCCTCGAGCAAACGCTTATCAACACACATGTGCTGACTGCCTTCGGTACCTGCCGGTGGGTGGCTTGGTGGCTCAGTGGTTAGGGCGTTGGACACGAGACCGAAAGGTCCACGGTTCAATTCCCAGCCGGTGCACTACCAAGTAACAACACTGGGCAAGTTGTTCACACCTATGTGTCTGTGTAGGTGCAAGTGTCTAGTGGTTAGTGTCGACTCGTAACTTTTAAGTTACGGTTCGATTCTCACTGCCGGTGCAAGCAACCTTGACCAAGTTGCTAACCTGCTGTGTGCTCAGGCCAACTCAGCCTCCTACCCTCTGTGAGACGGGAAATAACTGAAAACTTATGGGCTACGGGTGATGGCCTAGTGTGGCTGATAGAGGCGGTGGTATGTCTGCTAGCTGCAAACCTTGGGTTCAAATGTTCGTTTACGCGGGCAATGGATGGCTGCATGGTGCGCTGCGGTATCATTAGCTCATGCCAATCAGCTGCCACTTTCGAGATTACTAAAGCGCTTCTGGCCCCGAGTCTGTTTCATGTAAGAAGTGCTATAGCAAGTACTGGACTTTACCTTTACCTTTACCTACAATTATTAGACCGTGGACGTATTACCTGAAAGAGCGATAGATAGAACATCCATAAGACGGCGAAGACGACACAGTTTCGCTGGTCTCTGGAGACCACTGCCACGAACGATAGAAGAGCTCCGCCCAGACACAGAAAGTCCATACCGGTCTGAACGTCAAAGCCAATGCTCGGCAGCAGACGTAGCAGAGTCGGTTGTTTAGAGACGAGATCGTGAAATGACTCCGCTTCTGATTCACAGAAAAAAATAGCCGTATATCGTCATATATGGGACGATTCATAAAAAACTAGAAAGCAGTCGTAGCCCGCAGGTACCTCCGCCAAGGCAAAGCTATTCACCAGGTGGCATCACCATCTTCGCTTTGCCAGCGGTTCCCTTATGCCCCCTTTAACTCAATGGTAACGAAAATTTCAAAGTAATCCAGAATCCAGGATTCCTGTCGGATCACGCCCAAAATTGAATCACTGGTAGTTTATGCCATGCCCGACATAGCCTCAAAATTTCAGAAAGATCCGTCTATAACTTTTCGAGTTATCTTGCTGACTCACAGACAGACAGACAAACAAACAAAAACCGGCAAAAACATTACCTCTTTTGCGGAGGTAATAAGCCTTTTATATATCATCATATCATATTCATTTAATATTATATTAAAAGTTTATAGTGCCCGCAGTACATCACAGAAAACCACGGGTGCATTACAGAGTTCGTAAGTACGCAGTAACATCTGAATAAAACTAGAGCTGTCGAATAACCGCGTTAACTTAACGCGTTAAAAATTAACGTGCGTTAAAAAAATTAACGCACTTACTTAAAATTCTGTGAACCAATAGTTCCAATATTCCATTAAACTGCAGTTATTTGACGATCGAATAATTATTCAATTAACCTAATTAAAAACTGTTTTGTTGCCATTTCATAACTACTGTCACGGTCCTGCGACACAGCCACGAGTTCGTCGGTCGTCATCTCAGTCAAGATGTATCAATATCAGTGATATAATTATGCATTAATTATAACGCGTTAACGCATGCGTTAAAAATCAACGCCTCGGCAGCAACAAATAAAACAGTCATGTCCGATCGTAGACAATGTTTTGAACGTTGTTGACGTTTGAAGGATTGACTCAGGCAGACGGTTCAACGCCGCTGGAACCACGTAATCGTAATACTTCAATGGCTTCATTAAATATTTTTTATCATAATTTAACCGGCCGCATCAGCGGTAAACTTGAAATACGCTGCTCCATCACGGCAGGCTAAACGCTTCCTGAAACACAGTCAGCTTTAGAATATAGGCCTACTCGAAGTTACAAGGTATGCCCTAGCTATTATAATTCATTTATTCGTACAAACCTCGTTCCAAGACAAGTCTAGCAGGCAGTATTCCATTATCACCGTATAAACCTACGCGAAAAGCACAAAATAGCGCAAAATAAATACAAATATAAAATCCAAAAAGTTTGTAACACATCAATTTATGACAATTAAGACTTCAAGAACTAGCTGCGCCTTGGCAGTTGACACTGCGTAATCCCATATGGCAGGTGACGCTCCGTAGACACTTAAATATATCCCATCACACAATTAGGCCTCGCCTAATGAACAGGCTACAGACGTCTCATTGCGCTTGTGATGTGATGGTCTGTGATGGGTTTTCTATTAAGAGCTATACACCGCCTTCACGTTTACCTTTTACTCCAAAGTAATATAGCCTACTAACTTTTGTGCACAACTACAACAAGCTATAGCTTTACAAGACCTCTAAAAATACGAGTGCCTGAAATTTTCAAATAAAACACTTTTGAATATATCCCATCACACAATTAGGCCTCGCCTAATGAACAGGCTACAGACGTTTTGCTTGGCCTAAGTCTAAGTGCCATGAGTGAAGAGCCAGTTTCAGTGAAAGGACAGCATTTGGTCCGATCAGCAAGCGGACTAAGGTTAGACGTCTGGCCTACTTGGGAAATTGTGAAATTATAAACTTCCGTTACTGCACCGATGAAATCGGCCAGATATGAGATCACTTAGACTCCTGCGGTGCTTCAGACAATGCACGACGCACGGAGCTTGCACCGAGACGCAGCTAAAGCTCCAATACATCAATGAGTGCAAGGAAGATCTACTGCTCGCTTGCTTGTTAAACAGCGCAAGATTTGCGGCGCAAACCGCGCAATTGCTGCAGCGCGCCGGTGTACACCGGCCTTGCCCTTTAGCATATAACCGCAGCAACAGAAGCAGCCGCACAGGATCAAGAAAGATACCTCCCCAATGAGTGACGTCACAGCATCGTCAGCGCGTAGAAGTTATGCTTCGCAACAGGTGCGTTGCGTTCGTAGATTGGTTAATCAGCACACTTCACTGCCTATCAGCAGCCCTGTCTGCACCTCTTATCTGTCGAGGTCATCGACTGCAGAATTTTTGGAATTTTTTTACACTTTAAATTTTCCACAGCGTTAGACCAGTAACAGGGTGAATTGTACGATTTACACGAAGTAGCTAAGAGATTTTGTCAGACCGGTTTTCCCGACGGATTAAGGCCCAACGAGAGAGGGAGTTTAGATCCACAGCGGGGCCAGGAAAACATTCTCGCGTGGCCCATATGGGTTGCATGATGTCTGGGGTGCAAACTAGAATACTGATTCTACGTTCACTAGAATTAGTAAGCTTTGTTGGAAAACCGTCGCAAAATAATTACTAATAACTGACGTAAGCTCAATTCACACGATCAGTTCTGCTGTCAAACATACAGCAAATTTATTTTAAGCGTCGCGGCACCCAGGATAACTTTCCCTTCCCCGTCGACAAACCTGACGCCGAACAATGACGACAAATACCTGGAATCTGGACGAAGAGAGACGTGAACGCAAAGAGAAAGACGACCGACATGCACCACAGATAGAAGTCGCGCGTTGTGCGGATCTCCGTCGACGATGACATCTTGAACAACTCGACGCGAGGCGCAGCTGTGTGAAACCGTACGAAAGACTAATACACGACGTAAGCCTACGCTACGGACGACGTGCAAATAGGCCTACAACAACGAGCGCGACCACCACCACCCAGGAGTTACTATGATGCATGGCGATCAGGCGCCGCCAACCTCGACCATTCGAGGGCTCTGCACCGCCGCCTCACGGCAGTCTGCACTTGCTCAGGAACGCTCTGCTTCTTCTGCCGCTGCCGACGCTCCGACACGCGGTTAAGTATAACCAGCGGCAGCAGCAGCAGCAGCAGCTGGCGAGGCTATAAGGCGTTAAAGGGCGAGCCGCGAAATCTCAGACTATCGTAGGCGCAAGCTGAAGCTGCGGGAGCCGGAGCATGCGGCTTTAATTTTATTATATTTTATTTCATTCCTGTCGCTCTGTAAGCATCTTTAGGGCAGCACAGGTGAAAGGCACTCTCTCAATCCCACCAATGGGTTAAACTCAATAAAAAGTGTTATAAATCATCATAGTGCCGCTAAAAAGTGTTTCCACAAGTGTTTTTCTATGGAGGCAATGTTTAAATGTAAACCTATTGTACACTTAATCCAACCATTATGGCTGTATAAACAACATATTTGTGTTAAAAATATCACAGTAGACCCCGGGACAGATTCGCATGACAACTACATTGGATTGGCTTCGAAGCTGCAGCTACATAGAAGATAGGCCCAAAAGGCGAGTCGAAATTATATCACACGGCTATAAGCTTAGAGGACAGGGGTGTGTTTTAGGGTCTTGTGTCTGCCGCTTTCAGACTATAAAATGTGACAGAAAAAAAATATAAATATTAATCGTAATTATAATGGGTCAGGCTTATTGCACAAATATTTGTGTTAGGCTATAGATTGACGTCAACCAATATTTTCAAAATTCCCCAATATGTCAGTATGTTCCTGGAATTAGACCTATAGGCCTCCTAAGAGCGAAGAGGGGCGTGTACCATCAACATTTTGTTAGTGCGGTAGTTAACTCAATAAAAATGCTGCTTATAATTATAGACGACCTCGGGTAGATGTGCATGATAATTGAGGGTGTCGGTCATTATAAGACTGGAGGTCGAAACCCTCGAACGAGTAAGGCCTATTAGGCCTATACATTGGACCAGGGCTCTTCCACAAAGCCGGATGGGAGGCTTTCACTGCAGTTGTGTACTCTAGACCTCCGGTCAATTGAGAATGGAGTTAGACATAAGCAATTTTATTCCACATCTCACGCTCAGCTCCTGTGGTATTTTGTTATTGAGCTTAGGGCTCTTCACTGGGTGTCCGTCAATATTTTTGTCCACTTTTCTCCTCAGCTCTGCAGACAACCTGAGAAAGTTACTGCTGGTGTGCTTGAAGGTGCGTACAGAGCGACGTAACTAAACTGAACTAAACTGAACTGACATGGTTTAGTTATTGACGAACTGACCAATGGGCAAACAGTAGTGCATTACAGTAGGCACCGTCTAACGGCATTGGTGACTATGCAACTAGGTCTGCTCACCCATTAGTCAGTTCGTCAAAAACTAAACCGTGTCAGTTCAGTTTAGTTTAGTTCAGTTTAGTTACGTCGCTCTGTACTTCATCACTTATATTGTTGCCTGACTATCCAATGTCTATGAACAGGTAGTTTGCTGTTTTCTTTCGCGTGCACGAAAATCACGGAAAAAAGAAAAAAACAAAGATATCGCTCAAATCTACATCTCGCATTTCACCTTTGTTAGCATGAAGTCTTTTAATACCAAATGAATATAGGCCAAAATATGTAATACTTATCAACACTTAGTTAACTGCCATCTATCTTCGGGCTGTGCGATATCTTGTAATATATTTAAAAAACAGTACATTGCGAAATGTTTTAGAAAATGTTTTTCATTTGTTTTACGTGTGTGATGTAGCCTAACCATTGCCGAAAGTAAAGTGAGTGTAGACGTCGCCTTATCATGCAATAGGCTAAATGGGCTAAGGAATGGCAAGTAAAAAACACAAACGGGACGGGGAGGATAGTTAAATGAAGGTAGGAGAGAAGGGGTGAAGAGATAAAAATTGCCTTTAGAAGCTGTTTTACCCAAATAAATTATCTTTCTCGTTTCTCGTTTGTACACTACTGCAGTGGTGTCATTCTGGTGCTTATTAATGCCCATGATTAATCAGAATAAAAACATGAGCTGTTATTTGTGGACAATGCCCTCATATGGGCTGTCACATATCAAATTTAATGAAATAATTAAATTAAAACGTAATTCAAAAACTGCATATGATATAAATGTCGACGTATATTATATCTAGATAACAATGCATAACTTATTATAACAAAACTACATTCGGATATATACTATGTTGCAATCATCAATTAATTAAAATAAGCCTACACGTAGGAGTTCACATATCGGCGCGTTTGGTCTGAATTGCGTGAATTACGTGGCACGTAATGACTTAATTATACACACAATCATGACAAGCAACACGTCATAATATACGAGTGACGAAAACTGTTGCACTATTAAATATTATTATTGCCGAAATTCTTATAGAACACCAGCTAATGTACGTTGCTGCCAAATAATGCCATATCGATAGTGTTCCGGCACGGTTGCCTAGCAACGACGACGTCATCAGATTCAGAAGCAGGTGCGACCACCTACTATCAGCGAAACATAAGCATGCTAGTGAACAGAAGCTATCGGAGATCTGAAACCGACTCCGACAATAGTGCTGCCACACGGCGAATAAAACTGACCAACTCGTCGAAAGTTCTAGATCCGGGTCGTATATATTTATGGACTCCGCATCCTGATCTTAAATCGTATCATCGCCAAAATCTAACTGGTCTGTCCTGCTGCGTAAAATATCATCAAAATCTGTTTGTAATTTGCTGCAGCTTCAGTTTACGCCCGACTTTCTAACGGTGGACAATTCTGGAAAATGAACTACATACAAAATCCACAAAAAAACCGGATCGCTGCAACAGTCTCTGCATAGCTGAGAAAATCGTAAATCTGCAACAATTTTTAACGTACTGTTATGATCGTATTGCATTTTTCTACATCTTACGATTTTGAAACGAAACTCAAAACATCCGAAAATTAAAGCTAGATTTTTCCTCAAGTCGCTGAATTCCAGGTGTTGCCCCCACTTCTGTTTTAAACACTACGCGTCACCTACTAGGCTACTGCCTTAATCATACATGTAATAAACGTTTGCAAAATGTTCTTTAATATTTTTTTTATAAAAACGCGTTTATAAACGGTTTTCCCAACGTTTTCTTTATTTAAAAAACGTTAAAAAGAAAGCGTGAAAATAATGGTACATGAAACTATTTACTACAAAAATCAAAGTCCTGCCGATTAAATAATAGTAGCCTATTTCGTAATCAGAACAGAGGCCTATTTAGTCAATGTCAAATTATGTCAAAAAGTAAAAAAGGTAATTTTTTGTACTTGCGTTTGCATACGTTTATTTTGATTTTAAAAAATAAAAACCGCGTTTGCAAACGTTTTTTTAACGTTTGTTACAACCATGGCCTCCTCTATAATCAACTCACGAATGAAGATGGTTTTGTTATGGTTAGTCGTTGCCTGTTTTCGTCTGACAGAAAGCGTCTTGGCCTAGATGCTGTCTTTCACTGCTTCCAGTATCATCATCATCATCATCATCATCATCATCATCGTTATCGTCAGGCGTCATACTGCTAGGCTGATTTTGTATGGAGTCTTCAAGTTCTACCTGAGATTGCCTCGAACGATTCACCGGCGCACCAGTCGCTTGAGCTATACACGCGCCAAACATCGCCAGAACATCAATCAGCAGGACAAATAACTGCTGACAACGTATAGAAAGAAACAATCGGAGAACGCAAAGCTCAGTCGAAACTAAGAATAGACATACACAACCTTCGTCCTTTGCTGGACGCAATCGAGCAATCATTTCTTGTCACGAGTTACGACAGAAGGCAGCGCAAAATGAAAGATAGGCCTAGACAGTAAGGTAAAAAAAATCGAAAACCTAAAACCTACAAACATGTACAAAATCTATTTCGAAAAGACTACAGACAGTGCAATATACGCATACTGTACATAATACAACAGATGGTACACGGTGCTTGACTGTAGTAGACCTAAACTTAGCAGGACCACACACTTGAATTGAAATTGAATAAAGTTTTCTCTCTTTGTCTAATTCCAGCTATACTTCATCTACAGTATTAGGCATCAAGCAGGAGGTTGAACAAATTAGGGCTAACGTTTTCTATTCAACCTTTTGAAACGTTTTTTTTATTTCTGTCACGTTTTTTACGTTTTTGACGTTTTTAAAATATTTTTTTCTGGAACGCTTTTACATCTATGCCGCGGTGTTATGTAGAACGTCAGACAACAGCTTGAATGCGGTACGTAGAACGTCACACAGTCGTCTAGTCACCTGGCACACCTTGCTGTTCACTGACGGCGGCTGAAACCAGTTCGAGCGGCGACTCATGCATCGTGCTGAGCGTAGACAGCTGAGCTGCGGCTGCAGGGGTCCCCAAACCCCCGGCAGGGTAGAACCCCAACAGACCACCCGGGAAGCCGCCAGAACTACTCGACGAGGAGGAGGAGCTACTGATAGAAACCAGCGAATGAGGACGCTTGTTGCCCTGACGTAGCTGGTCACGTGACCTCAGCGACGAGCGCAGTCGTACAGCTAACAGCAGCAACAACAAGATATCTAGCCATTTTAACGTGTTTTTTCACTTAAATAAACGTGAAACTACACTGGTTGCTTACTGCAAGTTCTTAATTAGTTTCTATATTGGTATGTTTTCAAAAATATATTTTACATGCGTGGCAAATGACCAAGCGCACACTGTACGACGTGTACGTAATAGTTTTAAAAAAATTTTGCAAGCCATTATCATTGTTGCAATTAAGTTCTTTGCATTATGAAACAACTAATCCAAGTTTAATGATATTTCTAACATTCTTCATCAGTTTTGTCTTATTTTATGCTAATGCATCCAGGTACCAGTCACCCAGGTCAACTCACCTTGCTTTTCACTCCACCAAGACCAATCCAAGCAAGGTTAATCGAGTACCGACCTGCCTCGCGGTCGCGTGCACCTGTGTCGGGTGGCAGGTGACACTGTGATCTCATATGGCAAGCGACGCTTCTTAGCTCTGAGTTGGGTTATACTTTTTAACTTTCATCACGCCTGATAAGCACATAAGCCAAAGCCAAAGCCTTTGCGTACATTCTTCTGCAGGTGACGCAAGAATAGTATAGATCTACGCAAGAAAGTATGCCACACATGCAAGGGACGCAAATGACACAAGATACGCAACATCCAAAGCGCAGGGACAAAGTAATGCGTTGCACTGGACGAAAACCAGACATTGTGTTAAAATGTTCTATAAGTTACTTTACTGTCGTAAGAGGATCGTCAGCGCAAAGACAGTTTTATAAGATTATCTTAAGATCGTCTATAAACTGATAGAATAATTGCGCCGGTAGGCTGCAACGTACGATTGTTGGCTCGCGAGATGTCGACGGCGCGGTCGTGTATGTTGTGACGGCTGGGTGTGAGGTCGAACGCGCACCTGTCCGATACACCGAGGCACGCCAGCTCGGCCTCTCGACGACGACGATTGCACATCGTCTGCTTCCAGAGCAGGGACGATATGTCGCGCACCCAGTCGGCGCACTGCTGCCGGCTGGATGCTCGTATGATGAACGTGGTCGGCGCCGTACGCTTGCGATACCAAAGCTCAAACGTATCGCCCGAGTCACCGACGCTCTCCGTCAGACCCACGTCCGTCGTCTGCAACACACACCCGTCCACATGTAGAGTACCTTTTTGCAAAAAATTTATGATTAGTGCGCGGACGTTATTTCCGGAGAATACATAGAAAGATTTTACGTTGGTGCTGGATGAACATTCAGGGACTTAAACAATTCTCAGGCGTTTTAGGTTTCTTGCACTTTGTTCAGGTGTCCTTTCAGTTACTTAGTGATAAATTCGTACCATAACATAACATAACGTAACATAAGCAAGTTTTTTTCTCGTGGCTCATAATTTGAACAAACTAACCAGTTGAGAACTAACCAGTTACTATTCACACCGTCATGGCACAAAATAACACCTTGTAGCCTACTTGCTCATTCCCACTCGTGCACTGACAAAAGCAAAATTCTGCACTTTTGTTCGGCTTACAATTTCGACTTCCAACATGTTGATGAATAAGACAACGTGCATTAATCCGTGTCTATCAAAATGCCCACATCTTTCAGTGCTAAATATCCTGAAGTCCTAAAAAATCTTTAGCTACGATCAGATGAAAGTAAGCAAATAAGTAACTAGTTTATTCAACACGAGTCAGAATGCACGTGCGTGCAACAACGGAACACATTAAAAAATACCTGATGAAGAATGCAAGAAAATAAAACATTATTATAATAAAAAAACTTAACATATATACCTTAATGCTGTGTTTGTAGATGTAAACATCATGGCCAGTGGGGCTGTGGCGAGTCTTACTGAAGATGATGAGTTCCTCGAACAGAAAGACGTGTCTTAGACTTCTCTTGCGACCGTGACTGACGATAAACTCCGCCTGACGCAGCAGCTGACCCTGCTCGTGTAGGTTCACCTGCAGCCACACAACGCAACAGCATCACTACCACTGAAAGCCCACTAAGAAAACTGTACCTAGTTGTCGACTCAACACGTACGACCGTCGGGTTTTTCCGGCTGCTGGTCGGACGGTCTGGAACTCACTGCCAGATGAACTCAGATATCACCGGCCTGTGATGCTGACAGTTTCAAACAATTTAAAGATTAATTTTAAAGTAGTGCACTACATAAATTTACGTTTTATTTGCTTACTTACTTACTTACTTACTTACTAGGAAATTAAACCGGTAAGTAAACACTTTATTTATCACGTGTCATTATGAACAAGCTTACAAAAAACACGTTATAAAAACACGAAAAAAGCAAGATAGCAAAACAATAACAAAACGTAAACACAACAAATCAAGGACACAATATATAGCATAACTTAGATATACGTAATCTAATTACACGCAAATCCGGCAACAAAATTCTTCTTCTTATAGTATGCCAAAGAAGAAAACTAAGATGTCGAATTAAACAAATAGGATAGATATAGGGCGTAATTTAAGCGAAAAAACCGATTAATGATCTTGATGAAGAACGCATTTATGCGGTGATTACAGTTTCAGCTTAAATCGACACGATCACAAAGCTGTTTGCAATTTTAAACGCTTGGAGAAAGTGACGACGAAATAATAAACAAATGTTTAAAACTGTCGTGTAAGAAATTCATAAGCAGGCAGAGCAGCTTACATCACATGAGCGCAGACAGTCCATGGCTAATAGGTCGTTACCGTGTCGTAGTTGAAACCGAACCATCTCCAGCGCTGCCTAGCAACCAGACAGTAAATACATCGTTGTCATGACAACCACAAACAACTGCTGCATAAGTCGGATTGTTTATTTATTCGTTTATCACACCTCCTAGCAGCAACTGCAACAGCATCCAGGAGCTGATGAAAAATATGTGAATGAGGCAAAAAGCAGTTAGGGAATAGACGCCCCCCCAATGGCTCCAGTTGCTGATAGCACGGGTTTACGCTCAGTACTTTTGACACTTTAAGATTTGTTGAAGTATTGCACAATTATTCCGAATAGAACAAGAAGAAAGGAAAACAGCAAAGCACAGACTTTTTCTTCGATGCGTTCTTCAAATTTGCATCTGCAAGTTAAAATTATCATTTTGTTGGCATTTTGTTAAGATGTGTAAATAAACTCTGATCCTTGGCGTTAGACTATGACACCCTAGTTTTCGTGACAGAATGATAGTCATACCGTGAGATCAGCGTAGTCGGGATGCGTCTGTGGACATTCCTTGGAGACTTCTGTCAGCAGCAGCGCGTACTTGCCCATTCGTTGAACCGGCTTCAGCAGATAACTGTTGAGATCCATACGATCGTTCAACTGCAGCTGTTTTGTCTGCCACAAATATTCAGGGAAAGACATGAGTCGCAATCTCTTGCCAATTAACGACCTACCATAATGAAAAACTTCAAAATGCACTGCGGATAAATCAACGGTTAATAGAAACACTCAGTAAGCAAATAGTTATGCGTACCTGCTCCACGCAATGCGCAACACTAACGCTAACTATAAACATAACCCCCTTACGCCAAAGTCTGATCTCTTGAGCCGAAAATTGGCACAACGCTTACTCTTGTCTGAAGTACGTTCACACTTTTTTTGTTTTTTTTTATCGGCATTTTAGTTTTTACTTTAAGAGGCCGTGCGGGACAGACGGACGGACGGACGAGCAAGACCCGTAATAAGGCCCAATAGGATGGCCACATAATGAATGAAAAAACAAGGATAATGTTTACAGGGAGAGCAAGGCGGCACTAACTTTGAAGTATTCGGAGCCACATTCGGCCAAGAGCTCATCGGACTTCGGTTTGTTCTTGTTGTACAGCGCGTACAGATGAAAACGGGACTCCTGCAAAATGTAACATCACTAGCGTTAATTTTTAGTCTCCGTGCATCATTAAAAAGTGCACTTTACCGAAACTAAAAAGCTGCAACGGCAAGCAACACAGTAATACTTACCTACAACTGTCTTTTTAAGTTTCATTGACAAAAACAGAGAAAGCCTAAATATAGAGCAAGTAAAACAATAACAAACTAAAAACAACGTTAGTAAGTAAGCGAGTAAGTAACGACGCTACACTGTAGGCCTCGGCAAGTTCATACAAATTTTATAACGTAAGATGCAACGATTTAGGCCTATAGACAGTAGCAGAGGCGACAACATTAATCTACTATGAACTGATTTAAAGCAACTTCCCACTTTCCGTATTCATTTACATGGCCATTTTTTCTTAAGTCACTCCGGGTTAGGCGTGGTTACACTTACACAGCAAGAAACTGTTACGGACTAAGAGTAGCAGTAAGACAGTTGAATTAGGCCTACATGTCGAAGGAAGCATGCGCCGAGTTGATAGGGCGAAGGCATGCAGGTTTCAATCTCGCGCAGAAACAGTTCCGTGTGGAACTTGCAGATGCTCTGCAGATTTCCGAACACGACGTTCTTCTTGCCTCGCAGTGGCTGCGGCACGCTCTCCGAGAGGATCTCGGGAACGTAGTTGTCGACGACGTAGTTTAGAGCGCGAATGTAATCTTTCTCGGTCTGTAGCAGCTCTTGCATGACCAACGACAGCACTCTGCGCATTAAACACCGCTACTTACTGTGGTCGTTTGTTGTTATATATTACTTTCGTCTGTTCTTTGCCTGTGCTTTCAACAGACTAGCTCAAAGTCCGTATGCCAGTTCTGACAAGAGAACCTACTTATACGCAGAACTCGCCATTTCTTTTTTATTTTGCCTAACGGTGGCCGTAACTATCGCCAATATTCATTTTGCCGACCCGCGGAGGGATGGCCAGAATGAGTTGGTCTGGGCGGCTTCGTCGAATAAGAAGACGGTATACACGCGAACGGTCACCCATCTCAGTACTAACCCGGCTGGGCGTAGGGCAACTTTGCTATGTTAAACCGCCAGTTAAACCTTCTGTCTGGAACCCACTGCCATGCAAATATAAATCCGCTGAACTTTTCAGCACTTTCAAGTGTTGTTTAATAACTGAACTGTTTGATATTGCATACATACTGTAAACGTGAACACTCAGCCTAGTCTCTGCGATTAAGTGCCTCTAATTTTTACGACACTTAGCGATATAAAAATACAATATACTGCATATATATATATATATAAATACGTTTATATATAAATACGTTTAAATAAATACGTTAAATACGTGTATAAATACGTTTCGATCGATCGATTGACTGATTGTTAATCAGAGCAATATCCTAGGAAGTGTGCGTGCATTAACGCCGACCATTGCTCTTATTCTTTCCTATACAGGGAGATGAATTATCGAATTATTCCAAACAGCGTGTTAGTAGTATAACCCAGGGACGTCGAAAGCCACAGCGGGGCCCGAGGAAACATTTTCGCGAGGCACCTCTGGAAATTTTTAAAAAAATTTTTCTTTTTAAAATGGCGCATTTTCGTGCAGTTTATAATTTAGAGTGACGGTAAGGCCCCCAAACGTCGCGGGGCCCGAAGTAACTTACCGCTCCATTCCCCCTTCTCGACGGGCCTGGTATAGCCTACCTCGTTTGTCTGGGTGTTCTCTCAACGTTGCTAGTGGCAACACGGTCTTCATTCACGTCCTCGCTATGTTGCCGCTGCTGCTGATGATGATGATGACGCTCAATTGTTTGTTCACTGGGGTACAGCATCTGAGTACTTGCCGTCCAGCCGTACTTGCGACACGTCATCATTTGCTGCGTATCTGCCGCCGACGCTTCCAACTCCGTGACGTCATCGCTTTGTGTGTCCTCGCACAGACTGCAACGTCAGACGCAAAATTCAACGACGCGCGTGCATGTTATGTCATAGAAAGTTCGATTAAGAAACAATTAAATAGACAGAAACACAGTGTATACGGTTCCGGGATTCGGGCAAACGAAAAAAAATTTACAATCTAGAAAACAGGTTCAAAACTATCCCTGAAAAAATCGCCAACATTTGCAAAAATGAACAGTGCAAAAAACCACGTAAGATATAAATTTCAGACAACTGTGGCAAGCTTTAGTCTTGATGCTTTGGGATCGTCGAGTGTCCGTACATCCACTGTATTTTGTACTCAGAACTTGCTATGATATTTTTGATAGCAAGTGTGCAAAGAAAGAAGAAAGAAAAAAGTCTTCCTGAATAAAGTTTTAGCGTAATTTAGTGAGACTTTCGTATTTACTTGTTGACTTACTTATTTAAAGTGCTGTAGCTAATATCCCATTGTTATCAGTCTAATGGCCAATTTACACCTACGACGCCGACAGGAGTGAACTCGAATTGCGGACGCAAATTTACTCAACTGTTTAAGAAATCCCGTCCGTCCGTTCGTCTCTATGTCCCGCTGCTCCGTACGGGCTCGAAACACGACATAATGGGAACGAAAAAAAACAAAATTCTTTATCATCGCTGTCATCGTTATCATGGAGATTTTTTGTCCGAGATCTCGAGAATTCGAGCCGCTCAAAGTCTCCAAAAATTTTTCAGATCTCAAAATTTCAGAGCCCTGTCCAACTAAGCTAGACAGATCTCTGAAATTTCAAGATCTAAAAAAAATTCCGAGACTTCGAGCGGCTCGACTTCTCGAGAGCTCGGCGTTTGGCGCCACTCGTTATCACTTTATGTCCAATTCACACCTACGAGTTGAGTTCCGAGTCTGTACGAAGAAGAAAAACAGACAGACAGACAAACGAGCAGTCGCGCAATGCAACCTACGTGACGACCGCATAATATCAACTGACGACGATGAGAATGACGCTAAGCAATCAGTGATGATGCACAATTATACACCGTACATGCAACGGGCTGGTACTAACCCGGGTAGACTTTCGACGCTGACTGAATGCGCGCCAAGACGCGGTGGCTGTTCGTCACCACTCCGAGAACCAGTTCTATCACCGATGCTTTGAACGTCATCATCATCAGCAGGAGCATTAACACGGGCAAAATCATCTCGAACACTTTTATCGCTGCCACCGTCATTACTGCAGGCAGTCCCGGCGCCGAAATCACTGCCATCGGTTTTATCAGTACTGGTGTCGACACGAGCGGCCAAATCAGCACGTCGTGCATTTAAAACTATTTCAGTCCCGCCGCTATCAGGAGCAGTCCTAGAGGCAGCATCATCATCGTCAGCAGCAGCAACAACAGCAGCAGCACCCACATTGGAATTAGCGTTAGCAATACCACGGTTTCCACCGTTATCTTCGTCGTCATTATCGCGGGCAGTATTTGTCGCCTCGTCGAACGAGAAGAGGTTGAGCGCCTTGCGAAGCAGTCTCCAGCGATGATGTCGCTTCGACTGCGACCCGCAAGCTGCAGACCGGCTTGGCAGCGTAGCAGCACCGGACGCCATCACGGGACGACCGGCGACAACGATGGGCGGCTTTGCCAGTTCTGAGTCGGAGAACCTCTTCCGCGACGCAGCGGTCGGCGGTGGTGCCGGCTTAACCGAAAGTTCACGACGGTCTTCGAACGTTTTGGACGAACAGATTTTATCAGTCTTGTCGATATCGCCGTCAATCTCATCACAATCATCATCATCACCAGCAGCAGCAGCAGCACTAGGGTTCGTGTCAGCAACACAGCGGCCGATGAGATAGTCGCGAATGTCGAAGTTGCCGACATCCTGGCGCAACGACAGCGGCCGCGAATTCGTCATGATCTCGTTTTCGCCTGACTCGGAGATCGCTGTTTGCGATTTCGAAACCGAAACCAAAACCAGTTGCTCGTCGGTGGATTCCTCCCCGGAAGTGTGCAGTTGGCGCTGAGTGACGCAAGTGTCGTAGGCTCGACGGAGGTCCTTGCTCGTGTCTGGAACGACGTCGAGATCCTGCCTCAAAGATGACATACGGCGATTGACCTCGCCAGCCGTCTCAGTACATCTACAACCGAGTCAAAACACTCACATCTAGCTGCACTGAATATATTAACACCAGCAACAGGCTGCGTACGTGTAAAACAAGGCCAAACTTTCCAAACTTTTCTAGGACATTTTCCAAAGATCTTCCTATAAAAAGTTTTCAAAGTGTGGCCTCAAATTCTTATTTAGACGCTTTTTTACCGTAACATTTTAGTTAGACTGCTCTGTTTTAATCACTGGTAAGGTGTTAGGTGTCCTAGCTGTGTTTTTTAGAGCACTTACCTCGCTTTAATCGTGACTTCATTGAATAATTGATTGATCATATAACCAACAGCTCAGCAACATGCCAGCTTGTCGTTTAACCCCTGTGTAAAAGTGGCGCAACTTTTTGTGAATTTTTCTTTTTATTTTAAGAGATGACGTAAAAATGGAAATAAAAAGCACATCAGTTTTTGTGGAATTATGCCCATGTACCCCACAAAAGTCATCCTCGTTTAACTGTTTACACAAAATTGTCAGAACCGGGGCTCATTTAAGCTCAATCTCCATTGCAGCGGATTTGTTGTACAAGAAGCTGCACAACAAATCCACAATAAACTAAAAGTATACATCAAATCCACTACAAATTGTACAACGACTCCAGAAAAAACCGAAAGCTTGCGACAAATCCATAGTGATATCCAGCAAGTGCACAAAAATCCGAGTACTGGAGCTCGGGCGTTATTACTACTTGCTGCGAAGTAAACGGACACAGGCCTAGACCTAAGCCTATACGTACCTCTGTCGCGCGGTTGTCCACAAGTCGTGCAATGCCGGGTTGTTAATCCTGGAGAGAATATCGTTCATGTCGCGTTCTATTTCAGCAGTCAGTGGTGATGGACGCGCGTCGATGAAGAGCCGAAGTCGATCCAATCTCGCTGAGTCCACTTCACTGCGAGTACCGGTACTGTGTCTAGCGTCATGCGGGTTCAACGTGCTTATACACTGCATCGTCTCCAGCGCCCATTCGTACATCTTACACCAACCCAAGTGCAACGCCGCATACTAATAATACGATTAAAAGGTCGTAGTTCTATCAGGTAATTAGTACTTGGATGGGTGACTGTCAGCAGACAGATAAACCATCTCGGTATATAACCAACCACCGACGTCAACTTAGCCTTCCATCCCTCTGGGGTAGGTATTTCCACTACCGATCTGTCATGGCTGGGAATAAGGCGGGGCGCGTTCATCTGTGTCTGATGGCAAGACTTAGTAACACTGCGTTAGATCCCATATGGACGGTGACGTTCAATGGCTCGAAGACGGCTTTATTATTAAAAGTTATAGAATTTTATAACGTTCACTGCAAGTGCTGAACAGACCTTGTCGAGCAGCTGGTAGCAGCGTCGGCGTAGATCGAGAGATGACCGGGTGCGTTCGAGCCGCTCGGTGAACGATTGGAGCCTGAACTCGAGTTCGCGCCTGATGTCACCGAGGCCAGTTGACTCCGCGGAGATTCCGAGCTGCGTCAACCTTGCCGCTTCTTCCACGATCAGCGCACTCGATTCCACGTACGACTGCAGCCGCAGCAGCATCCGCAACATTTTATTGAGGCGCGTACAGATCGACGTAACTGAACTGACATAATTGAGTTTTTAATAAACTGACCAATGAGCAAGCAGTAACGCATCACAGTCGGCACCATCTAACGTATGTAATTACGCTTACGTACGCGCCAACCAATGACCAATGGGCTTGCGGCTCACCCGCTTCGTATGCGTCTTTACAGCTCATGCAACACTTAATGAACCAGAAAATACTCACGGAGTTTAACTCTCGGCCAAGAACAGACCTGCCATTAAAAAACTTAATACAACGATTTTTCGCATTCAGCAGACGGCATCACCGTTTGCTGAATCTGGCAATGGTAGAGAATCGTTCAATCGAACCCTGGACGCAGATGTCGATCCGGGTCGATCGCCACCAAAATCTTGGATAAGTCTAACCCTCCCTGAAAATTTCAGCCAAATCTGCCTGCAACTGCAACTGCTGGCAAACAGGCAGATAAATAAGTAAATAAATAAACGTCGAGTATCACATAATCTCTTTGGCAGAAGTGATTTAATCTAAGTTTAACTACTGTCCGTGAGCGGACAAAAGAGTAAGTTTGCGTTACATTTTCTCATCACGTCTTAACGCGATTATTTAGGCTACTTTCAGTTTTTCAGTATAAGACGGCACCTACATCTAAGCCTACGAATACCACAAAGCTAAAACAAAATCGCGTCGTAAAGATACGAACGACAAATCTAAAACCTATTCGCGGTGACTATTCGTCCGGCAGGCGTACAAATAGCCTGTAGGCTATTTTTGCCGGTCGAAACGAAAACGAGGTACAGCGTATGCACAGCCTCGTTTTCGATCTGCCATTTCATGGCTTCAATCACGATTCATTTCAGTCGCTAAGCGGCGGCACCAGTGTCGGTTGGCGTAATTAACGTTACGCGTAGCCAATAGAATTAGCGTTAATATTAGGTATGGTATAGGGTTTAGGGTTAAGGGTTAGCATATTTCAGAGATTTATGTGACGACAGTGCGCGCCCAATTAAGCGTGTAATATTGGTGAGGCTGCTACACGCAAACACGAAATTGCCGACTAACGAATCCGTGATTCCCTGCTTCGTAGGACTGAGGTTGCCAGTTGACCGGCTGCTATCGTGTCTCTGCGGCGGTAAAACAAGCATCCTTCGGGTGTTCGCGACGGCTGCCGAATAAATAGCCGTCCGGGTAGCCGGCTACTGATACGGCAATTGGATAAATATCCCGTGCCAAACCTATTACAGTGTTTTCGTTTTGTTGCGCATGTAAAATCTCAGTTAGATATTATAACAATAAGCCCGAAACTGTTTAAAGTTTAGGTTTTGTTTTAGTTTCGATTTTTATCGTTGATGTAGGCACTGCCTAACTGACTGTAAAATGGTATACAGTAAAATGAATGACATAGCCTAAAGCTCACCTGGGCAATAGACTGGAACTTGGTAAACTGGAGCTGTTGCGCTTCAATGCTTCTCAGACTGTTAGCGATCGTTGCATGGCGCCTTAGGTGGTCCTCGCCTTCCGTGCACAACCAGTTAATTACCTGGCGCATATAATATGACAATATTACAAACGGATATTTTAGACATAACCTGCAGGGTTCTATCCTGGGTCCTTTACTTTTTCTTATATATGTTAATGATATACAAAACTGTGCATCTGAGGCTAAACTTAAATTATTTGCAGATGACACAAATTTGTTTGTTTTTGGAAAATATTCTACTGAGATAAGTACTAAATCTAACAGTCTACTTAGTGACCTAAATAAATGGTTTTTAGCAAATAAACTTAGCCTTAATACTGAGAAAACTTGTTACTCGGCCTTTTCAAATGACCCATCAAATCGTAATGATTACAGTTCAATTGACCTAAAAATTAATGCAGCCAAGGTCAAAATGTGTGACAGTGTTAAATATCTTGGAGTGTGGATTGATGATAAGCTTAACTGAAAAAATGCATAGTGATTATATCTACTCAAAATTAGCTAAAATTTGTTGGAACATTCTACAAACTTAGTCACAAGTTGCCTCCTGATTGTCTGAAAATGTTATACTTTAGTGTTGTGCATCCTCATATATTATATGGTGTTGAAATTTATGCCAATACATATACTTCATATCTTGATAAACTGTTGAAATTAAACAATAAATTACTTAGAAATCTACAGCAAAAAAAACAACTATTGTAGAAATATTGAACTCTCTGTCAACTATAATATTTTACCTATTACCGAACTTCATTGTTTTCAAATATTTTGTATTGTTCACAAATTTATTTACCATAAAGAATTACTGCCGAAGATTTATCATAATTATTTTACTGAGAACTATAAAATTCATGATTATGATACAAAGAATAAAAAAATAATTTGCACTTGTCAACTGCTAGTCTTTGTTACGGGTCTAAGGCAATAACTTTTAAAGGTTGTAATTTGTGGAATCAATTGCCAGAAGATATTAAAAATGTACAAAATATAACTACATTTAAGAATAAACTGAAGGAATTATTTTACAATGGTATGTGTTTTTGTAATTTGTTTTAAACATATTGTTTGAAACTGAGTATTGAACTTTTCTTTATCTTTTTTTATCTTTGGATACCGTATCATTGATTACTTATAGTTTCTATGGGCGGTTAGCGTTGATAAGCGATTGGTTTTTGGCAGCCCGCCTACAGTGTGTAGTATTGTATGATAACATTGTATTTGTGTTTTGGCAAATAAATACTCTGTCTCTCCCTCTCTAAGGCCTACAGACCGTGCTGGCTTTGTCTTCCAGCAGTCGTAGTTGAAGACATTTTTCAAGTTTGACCGCACGTTCTTCAGCCGCCACGGACAGTCGGTTGTACTCCTCGCACAGCTGAGTATACAACTGCGACGTACACTCCAGACGTTCACTGCGTGTACACACAGTTACAGAGGCTACTAACTTGGAACTTATCGCTTCGTTTTCACAGTGCGGGCCAAACAAGTAAGCGGAAAATTTTTTTTGTCATATCTTTACTAAACATTGACCGATTATACAATTTTTTTACTGAAAAATACGCAATAAAGAAAATATTAAATATTCCGCCACAACTTAACTGCGTCCCTGCGCTACTGTGTGCGAGAAAGTGCGTGTGTCGAAACACACAAAAAAACAAATTAATATTGGTATCGTTAAGCCTATACTGAAACAACAGTTTAAGTATTCGTATGTTTTTGTACTTGTCAGTGACTAACGTCACTTCTTCTTTTCCAATAATGCACATATCCTCTTGCGAGTAATGAAACTAACCGATTCGTGATTTCATGAAATTGCGCTGCTATGGTAACGCACTGTAGCCTACGTATTTTAACCTCACGGCGGCATCTTATCTGATCATTACTGTGTTACTGTAACACACATGTTTAAGTCGGCAGTTGTAGACTAAGTGTCATTTTGATTATTGGCACTACTGACCCACAGAACATAATACGTCTCTATATGTAGGCTACTGCTTGTGTTCTTGAAATAAATGAGTGAATAAAGTATAGGTTTCAACACGGTTTACAGTGTAGGCCTGTTATGCGAGGCGCGATAAAATATACACCGTCTTGAAACGTAGTTATTTTATGGCCGTGATCGACGGCATGTTCTGCCTGGACGCACGTGTGATATACAAAGGTGAGATGCTATCAGTCCACGCTTGAGTGGAGTGAGATTATAAGCACTTAAGACTCCAGATACCATAAAAGATAGGAAAACTAGGCCTACGAAAAATCATGAAATAATAAAAACTTCATGCTAAAATGGGTGAAAAAACCTACCGAAAAACGACGGCGCTGCTGTGGAACTGTTCGACTCTGGTCTGTAGTTGGCTCAGTTGACTGTGACCACCAACACAGAGACTGGACAGACTGGCTGACTGAAGTACACTGTTCACATGCTGCTCATGACCGCTCAGTAAAGACCTCGCTTCCAGCACAGTGCGCGGAAGTTCGCGCACGCTGAGCAGCTCTTCGGTCGACAACAAAAGTCGACTTGCTGCCGTCAGACAGTCAGCAGCGAAGCTCTCCAGCCTCTGCAGGCAAACCGCGATCATCGTTATAGGCCGCATTACGTACGCCAGCTGTCCGTCCTTCTGTCCGTTCGTCCGTATGTCTGTTTTATACTCGCTTTTACGCTGAGAAAAAGCGCAGAGAAACCAAAACTTGCGCGAACGTCTTCAAAGCAAAGTAACCAATCTGCCAATTTTCAGGCTGAAGGTCAAGATCACAGGACGTTTAGCATCTGGCAAAATGACGCTCATCTAGCATGATGCCGTTACTAATTCGACAAGTGACTGTTTGTCTGCAAACAGGTAAGATAAATCATCACAAATATCACATCAGCCTTCCATCCTTCCTTGATAGGTAAATCGAGTACCGTTCTGCCTGGCTGGGCTTAATGCCGAAGACACAGTCAGATATCGGTGCCGAAAGTCGACTCCGAAAATCGGCGCCGAAATCGGTACCGATTTTTGAATTCGACTTTTCGTACTGATTTCGAATCCGAATTTGCATGACAGACCGTACAGAAGTCAGCGTTGATTTCGACGACGACTTTTCGGATCCGATTTCGACTCCGATTTCTGACTGTGTGTCATCGGCATAAGTCAAAAAGTGAAGTCGCCCACTGTGAATCTCCGACAAAATTCCGACAGACAGATTTTTGCAAATTTTTGACATCGGAGATTGTAGGTGCTCAGAATTTTAATTTTTGCTCCTAAATTTACTCAAAATTGGTTTTTAACCAAAATTGTTCGAACGACAATTTTCCAACAAGAAGATTTTTCGCCAGCCCGAAATTTAGGGGGAAGGCAATCATCCCCCTTTGCCGCGACGCCACTGAGTATAGAGGCGTTAAGCCTGCTGTAGAGACATAGGCCTACTTGTTGATAAGATATCCAGTCGGACTGAGCTGTGTTCACGGAGCCACCAAGACTCGACGGCAAACTGTCCTTGTCGACGTAGTTGTAAAACTCTTCGACGCTCGACACCATCTCAAACTAAACACGCAAAACGTTATGTGAGCTGTATAGGCCTACGCTTATATGATGACCTACTTCTGTCACCTATCACATCAGTTACAGGCCGGTGTCCCATTACAGAATCGCCCCCAGAAAAGTCTCCCCCGGCCGACAATTTACCGGCAAAAATCCGCCCCGCCCGGCGATCCTATAATGGGGAGACTTTTTGTGGGGCCGATGATATTTTGATAAGAGGGGGACATCAATTCCGCGATTATCTCTTCCCGGACGGATTTTTCAGTTTAGAGAGAACTATTGTGTTGTTTGTATTTGCCAGGTGGCTGCACCATTCTGGTCAAAGTTATGAGATATCTGATCTCTTTTAGTGTAATTAATTAGCATTATCTGAAGTCAACTGCGACGCTAACAGTGTACCATGCAAGCTAAAATCAGCTGAAACACTGTCAGTGGGTTGTGCCTGTTTTCGCAGGTACGATAAATGAATATTTAGAGAGAAAAACGTATAACAAAGTGAATTTCTGCGACGTACCCAGTTGCAGCGAATGTATTCCAGGAGTTGTCTTAATATCTCGACAAATAACAACGTGATACGGTGTTTTAAAATTCAGACGACACATTTTTTCCCGTCCCGCTGAAATTGGAAAGCTGAGTTTGCCATTGAGAGCACATAGTAGGTTAGCATCTTGTTCGTGGTTGTACTCAGGTTAACACAGCCTTCTACCCTCAAGCGACACAGACGCAGTTACCGAAGGCAATGGTGATGATGATGGTGATGATGAACGTTGATTGTTGAGAGCTTCTAGCAGCAGAGCGTGACTTTGCTCGTCAACCAGCGCGTAGACGAACCGTAAAAGATTAGTTTCACTGAGCATCGATAACTACATTATACAGACACAGTCACGCAAATGACATACGGATGAGAAACACGCTTATTCGTTTAAAACACTGGCGCTGTCATAAAAGACGCTAAAGACACGAGTCCTTTCTCCTAGGAGACCACTTAATAGCTTACTGAATTACTAATAATAGTGTCGAAAACACTTTATTTTCACACAAAAAGTCCAAAAATTTTCTGGAAAACGAGTTTTTTTAGGAAATGGCACAGCCCGGGTGTGGAGTGAACAGCCCTCCCTCGCCGCATCCCTCAAGTGCCCCCCTTACATCCATATCCTGGCTACGCCACTGATCTAAACTCTAAAAGACACATAGGTGTGGTAATTAACACAGACAGCACAAAGACAGACATAGAAAGAATATGTACAGGGTGCGGCAAAAAAAGTAGCCCTCTAAAGTTTTTGCCGTTTTCTCAGCAACCGCTTGGAATTTTAACATGGAATTTTACAGGTTCATTTATAAAAACGTTCTACATCTAACTGCTAAGTAAAATATGGTTCTGTTGAAAAACGACGAAATTATAGACTTCTGAACATGACCGCCTACCGATTTTTTGGCATTCAAAAATGTTCATGCTAAAAATGCTATTTAATTTTCAAAAACCGGTTACCACGTTACTGCCGATGACGTCACAGTGACGCTTTGAGAAACAGTAATTTATTTTGTTTATAAATTGTCACTAAATTGTCGTTCTTTTCATGCAATTGCCGGCTGCCCACCGGATTCATCTTTCAGCAAAACAGCGCACCAGCACACACAGCGCGCAGCGCAGGAAACTGACTGCGGGCCAACTGTCCAGATTTCATCAGAAAAGACCAATAGCCTCTAAATTCGTCGAATGCTAACTCGTGTGGTGTGCAATGTTGGAGCTTACTGCAAACTTAAAACAAAGCCAAAAACAATCGCGGAACTCAAGGAATGGCTTCAGGTTATCTGGAGCAACCTACCACAAGGACCGATCGACAAGACTGTGAAAGACTACTCAAATTAAACGACTGAAGGCTTATGTTGGAGCTTGGAGCTGTTGGTGGGCACTTCGAACATTCACAGTGACAATGGAATTTTGGCATTTGATCATTAGTTAACTGTGTTGTTTGACTTGTTTCAACGATGTTACTGAACTAGTGTTGTAGCTTGAACATTTTTCACGCTGAAAAATCGGTAAGCGGTCATGTTAAAAAATCTATAACTTCGTCATTTTTCAATGGAATCAAATTTTATTTGGCATTTAGCCGCAGAACAATTTAGTAAATAAATCTGTAAATTTTCAGATTAAAATGCTAAACGGTTGCTGAGAAAACAACGAAAAACTTTAAGGGGCTACTTTTTCTGCTGCACCCTGTATATGCCTATGTAATAAAACACTACAAAATCCATAGAATGTGCTAACGATCTACATTTTTTTAAAATTTTTATTCGCTCATTCAACTGCTAAGAACTTCTTCATAAAAATTTATTGACGTATATTACCAAAAGTACCCAACATAATTTAAAGAGTATTATAACAGTAACAGTGTCAGTAACGTTTATTTTCGCGTGATTATCAACGTGAGAAATGCTCATGAAATGTAGGGAAAAACAGGACTATAACAATAATATCACTAGTACGCAGAAAGCATACAATTTTCGGTACTTGTAAAAAGATAGCGTAAATTAACGATTTCAGATTTCTCTTGATTTACTAAAACAAGCAATTTCTTTTTTCCTTTTTCTTCAATTGTTTATTATTTTTTGTTGTGTACTATCTACCAGTGTTTGATAAGGTAGACCTATATAATTATTGTACATAGGCCTCTTAAAATTTTAAGAGGTCTATGTTATTGTACCACAAACACCGGTTAGAGTTTGATAAGCTCGAAATACACAGCATGTAGAATATAAACCTGGACAACGGCAAGCACGCGGAGCAGACCGTGTAAGCTTGTCACTGATGCCCGGCGGCAGTCGGCAATTAAAGTCACGCCACTTGTACCGCGGCTGCTTCTGCCGTGACTACTGTACATGTACGCACGCAGTAATTAACATTCACTCCCGACCGGCAACCTTCGCCTGTTATCAATTTATCACGCGCACCGGCCACGCCGTCGCTCATCATATATGTGCATCTCATTAACGACAATGAAATAATATAATCGGAAATATTTTTTGGTAATAGTATACTGCACGTCGAGCAGTGGACAATCGGGATTTTAGCGTATGATGCATATGACGCCACGTCAGCGTGCATTTTTCGCGCGAAAGCAGCTACTGCTTTCAGCGCGTCTTAGCCATCGCAATTCTGTCTGTCTATCTGTGAACTGTCTGTCACACGGGTGAATCAGTCAAAAACGGTGCAAGCCAGAATCACCAAATTTTCACCGTCGGCTGCCCGCAAAACTCTAGTTTCAGGAACCGTAAAGCTTTTCCATAAATTCGAAGGGGGTCGCCCCGAACGAGGGCGCTAAATGAGAGGGGGTGGACAAAACTTGCGCTTTTTGGCCAATAAGTCGCTGTATCTCAGTAACGGTGCGAGATAGCGCCTAGGTTACTATTAATCACTAATAGGAAGTCGTACACTGGCTCTCGATTGGCGCCGAATCCAATGACTCTGAATGACCTTGAACGCTGAAATAGGGGGTTTTATGAATTTTTTGGCGATTTCGGGCTGCAACACAAGTCTATATCATTCACAAGGTGGCGCCACGCTACTATCGTTATGCGATCCAGATAGAGAATTTGGTATTTGTATATTAACTTAGCGTAATCACCCCAATTTTCAGCTAAACTACTGAACCGGAAGTGCTATAGGCTTTCGCGCGTCTCGTGAGCATTAGCTCAAATTTCTTGTAATATTTTGTAATAACTCCGCGAAACAATGACTGATCATTGGCACTCAACATCACGAAACAAACAGTCGTATGCTGCTACCTGGCAAATACAAAGATGAGTTGGGTGGATTTGCCACAGCGATTCCACTTTTTGCCAAATCAGTTTCGTCATTGTTTTTAATCTTACGTAGAAACGCAAAAATACGGAATACGAAAAAGACAAAATATTACGACGTGTGCCAAACAATTTTTATACCCAATGCACTGGACAGTTAACACAGCCCTGGCTAACTGCATGTAGTCTCTATGATAGCAACTAGGCTGGTGTCACTGATGTACTGATCGGCAAAAGGCCACCAGGCCTACAAAGCCGCAGAAGATTGTAAATAATAATAATTCAAGTGACGCGTATCATTATTGCGAATGCCACTTTTTGTTCGCTTGTATATGTGTTCGGCCAATCTCTCGATCTGTATATTGTATACGCATAATCCAGCAGCACAGCAAATAAACCATCGACTGATAATTGATTGATAGAAACCTACCTGCACGGCCGTGCCAAGCATGAAATCGATAACGCCTATAGGCTAGGCTCCAGCTATGATGACATCACTGATGCAGGTGGGCGACCGATTGATTAATTACCGACAGTTATATACAGGCCAGGCAGGGCCGCCCATTCACAACACCGGCAAGGAAAGATTTCGAGCGTGGTGACGACATAGATGCAGCCGTACGTCCAGCTGTCGAGTAGCCTATCTTATAAGCAAACCAAACCTGACAATGGCTAAGCTATAATTTGCAGTTGGTACTGGGACCGCCAGACGCGACTGAGCCGGCCGGTGAGAGAACCGCCAATCGTAAGTGAACACGTAGGCTAGATAACATCTGTCATTTAACTGAACTTTTTTTACGTTCGTCGACCTTGATTTGACCTTTTAAACGAAAAGTCAGCACACTCGTTACTTCTGCTCTGAGGAACGTTTAAGCCAATTTAGTTTTTCCCCGCTTTTTTTCTTTTAGAGTTATGAGCTCGTACAGGACGGACGGATGGACAAACAGACGGACTGACGGACGTGCAATACCCTTAATGCGGCCTGCTGGGACAGCCGCGCACAGACAGCGGGTGGCGTGGGTCGACACGTGTGTATGACGTAACTGATGCAGGTGCACGAGTGATTGCACTTGCCGGGCAGCGTGTACACATGTTGTACAGGTGTACACAGGTGTACGGGCTACCTGTAGTTGGCTGGTTACCTGAGGGCCGGTGCAGAGTTGCAAGTAGTGCAGAGGTAGAGCATCAGTTTAACCAGCTGCTGAGCACACCGCTCGTCAGACCACATGTCCGTCCCATCTTTTGTAGAATCATGTCCAGCGTCTGTATCTGAGTGATGCTGACAGAAAGCTAGTAGCACCGGATGACCTTCCACATCACGACATCCTAGAAACACGCACGTGAATTGTCCAAAGCATTGGGTATAAAAAATTGCTTTCCCGCCGTATTTTGTCTTATTTTTGTTGTATTTCGCACTGTTTGCGTTTTACATGTACTTCGTCATCCAGAGGCATTTATTTTATCCCCCTAAGTCCTCTCCTTGGAGCAAGTTTTCCCCCTAACTCAAGGTGAGGCGCTGTAGGCGTCGAGAGGACAAAATGGAGAGGGAGTATTTCCTTCCCAGCCAACTATGGGATCTTGGGAGAGCGGCGTGAGCTCCTCTAACAGGGTCTGAGGCGGAGCGCTGCGAAAAAACGAATTTAGTGCATTCTGAGCGTCACAGAACACTTCTGCGTGCAAGATATCGTAAATATATCAGAAATGCAGAATTATAATATTCAACTTCTTCCTAATTTTCCCCGAACTTTCTCCCTATTTTTTTGGTTTTTTTAATTAGATCATTTGCTCTACGGTTTATATGATGTAAACGTCCCTGTTGTCAACGACATAATGAATCTTTTATTGAGTTAAATTAAAAACTGCAACACCTAAAACAACAACCATCCGCGTCACGCCATCCTAGAAACAAACGTGTTTAGCGGCGCCGTGGGCTAAAATAGCAAGTGGGGCAGAAAATTGCATTTTTAGAAGATTGTGGGTGGTCCAGATTTAAATTTTGCTCCTAAATTTTCCCCCAAAAAGAAATTTTCGCAGGTCCAAATTGCACATGTTTGGACGAAAATTTTTCGACAATTTTCCGGCAGCTCAAAATTTAGTGGGGGAGGAGTTGCACCTCTTGCCACGACGTCTCTCATCAGGTAATTAAAACGTTTTATTCGACGCTGGCACTCGTACTGTTTATGTCTACCACACTGTTTGCAGTGGAATAACGTGCCAGCAACCCATCGTTGCAGCAAAGCGTGACAATCGAACGACTGTAGATCATAGAACCAGCTGTCGGCCAGCGTGCAATAAGCGTCGGTTAAACCAAGTCCACGCAGACCGATGTTTAACGTATACAAGTGTCCGATCAACTTAGGTGCCCTATACGCCGGACCCGGTTATTAGTTGGACAGTGACTGAGTGCGGACAGGTAAACCATCAAGGCACAATCATCCACCCAGGTCGACTCAGCCTTTTATCCCTCCGAGGTAGGTAAAACGACAACGGGAAGTCGGGACGCGTAACACAGCAGTGTGGCTTTCACGAAGAGAGCTATATGAGCACATTTGTAATTGTTTTATGTTTCCAACACATCAAGAATTTGTTTTGCGTATATTAATTAACGATAACAAAATGTTAAGATAGATCATGTAATACATTTGTATAATATCGGAAAGACCGACATTCTTGTACCACATTTTATTGTGCTTAGGCCTACGTTAGATGCAGGCATTGCTAAACACATATTGTAACGAAACGGCTAATTCGAAATGTATGTAGTAGAAACCTGGGTAGACGATAGCAGCCCTGTTTATGACGTCAATGTCAACGTCAGTGATGCTGGACGGCGGCGTGATGACGTCACACGACGACGTCACGCCCACAGAATGACGCAACGACGACTGGCTTTTTGCTGCTAAAACAGCCACAAACACGTCATTATTTTACGTCACTCGTTTTCAGTTAACTCGCGCTTTTCCGCCCATCAAAATACGTTCCTTTTCTGCTAACTTGTTTAACCTCGTTATCTCCGCCAAGCGTAAACGTTAGTAAACATTGGAAAAAATTATGAGATTGGTCGTTCTGTCCGTCGTTACGTGTGCGTGTGGCTGTCTGTGTACATGTCTTTGCGGTGCCATATCTCCATAACGGTGCCAGATTGACGCATGGTCGCAATGTAGTAGTACTTAGTTGTTGTTGTAATGTTTAAATTATTCCACTTGGCGGAGATATGCACTCTTACAAGCGCCTTCTAGTTATCAGCATTATTTTGTTTTTTTCGCAAGCACAGACTTTCCATAATGGTAACATCAACTAAAAGGAAATGAAACCAGATAATTGATAAATTGCTCAAAATATCCAAACAAAGGTTCTGCTTAACGAAAATCTAGTGTTACTCTTCTTTCCCAGAGAATGTGAACACTACGACAAAATCTGAAGTACGATAATTACAAGTGCACAATAATTACAAACGTCCAAAACAGCAGAGTTTTTCTTGCATATAATTCGTGTAATATAAATGACGCAGATCTTTTCAAATGTCACATCAAAACCGGACTATTTCGTACAGTACACTGTAAGGCATAAAAAACACACAAAATTTATCATAACGTAAAAGCGGATTATCGGATTTTAATAATTTTTGCTACAACTATTTTAGATACAACTTGCCATCAAACGGTTATTCAAGTTTCCACCTCACCCAACATATGCTTTTGCACTACCTGGGGAAATTAAAACATATGAAATCAGCGTTAAAATGAACAAAAAACGCTAAGAACCATCCATGACATTACTGATAGGAACTTGAAAAAGGATAACGAGATTTTTTAAATAGTTTTTATTATAAACATTTCTGACATAACTGGCCATTAAATGGCCGTTCAAATTTCCAGCTCACCTAGGACCTAACGTACCTGGGGAAACAAAACAAGTGCAACATGAGATAAAAAAGAAAGAAAAACATCGGTAAATTTAATTATTACAAATAAGTAACATCTCTGATCACAGTTCATTCGACAGTATTTGCAGTGTTACGCAGCAGCGAGTTTATGGAACTCTGTTTAAAAATGTCAATAAACTCAAGAAGCGACTGGTTGTAGCCTGAAGCAGAACATTATCAACACTGCTATCAACGAATGGAGAATGCATCTTCCTGCCTGTGTTTGCACAAATGGCTAATATTTCGAATATTTACTGTCAGCAGTTGTACAGCTAAACAATTCGATAAACCCTCAACCAAAGTGCTAGAAATTGGAAGAAAATGTGCCAAATGTGCATTATTTTAATCAAATAATAATATTGCATTGAATAAAAATGTAATATTTTGCTTGTTTTGTTTTCCCCGGGTAGTGCCGAAGCAGATGTTGGGTGAGGTGCGAAACTAAACAACCGTTTGATGGCCAATTGTATCGTAAATATGTGTACCAAAAATTATTAAAATTGGATAACCCTTCTTCAAATTGTCATCATCATCATCATCGACAACCGTGGGCTCAATGCCCGTTGGTGTCTGACGCCATTCTTACTATCGCTGCCCACCGCTGCCTATCTAGGGCAGCGT
>Ga0209367_1001167_pt1 | contig 31199 bp, 17 predicted proteins | sample WorMetLIZISLAND2_FD_187412 | JGI IMG/M metagenome (GOLD analysis project Ga0209367, IMG submission 187412) | Marine gutless worms symbiont microbial communities from Max Planck institute for Marine Microbiology, Germany - Olavius geniculatus... ...
AAAAACGCTTATATATATATATATATATATATATATATATATATATATATCTACAGTATGGTTGTCTCGATCACTTTGTTGTTTCGTTTTCCCTGCTCTCAGAAATGGCTGAACGTAATATATCTTATCTATATACGTATATGCCTAAGCCTGAGTTTATAATTTACTGTACAAATAATTTGAACAATGCTCACGAGACTCGCGACAACATCATTGCTGCCAAATGGGGAGTCAGTGAAAAACATGCAAAAAAGTAATAATGCGACTTGAAAAGAGTACCCAAATTTGACGTCCCAGTACGGAAGACTCTTTGAAACTAGAAGGTCAAAACTAAAGTGGCTGAAATCAGTCTTCTGTGCTAAAAAGTATCACTCATGGATACGCACACATCTCTAGGTACGACCGTACTTTGCGTCTAGTCAGTTTAAGTGTCAACTGGTCCAGCGTCCATTCAACTGGATGTCCTCTCTGAGTGACTTTAATGTAGTCAAGTGTCTGAGCCAGTGACGTCACTGGGTGATGTAGCTTCAACTGACAGTGAGCCATCAGATACAGCGACAAAGTCAACTGACTTATGCAGACATAGTCTCTCTTGTCCTCAAATTTGCCTGCTATAGATTCAGGATTTCTAGACTCGGAATTTAAAAGCAGCATTAGTGCAGTCAGTGAGACAATATCATTGTCCATCAATTGGATAAACTCCGGATAGGTTGGAACAACGAATATGCCATTATTATCATCATACAACAGAGAATGTACGTTATATGTAGACAGCTGTAAACATTGTTGATAGTCGTTACGTTTGAACGCGTACAACGCCTCATAGTCTGTTGTGACAATAGTAATTGCAGACCTTAAGTTTCGCGCCTCGAGCTGACGATATGTTGTCAGATGTTCAACTGCAGACATTTGTAGCAGCTCAACCAGTTTTGACGTGTTCAGTTCAGGTGTAAGCTCACTGATCGACAGTCGTTGACATTTATGCAAAGCTGACTTCAAGCGAAGTTTGTGTTTCGACAAGCAACCGACGTATACAAACAGAAGCACGTCGGTTATAAACAGTCGTTTGGTTTTACTGAAGTATTTCGTGTACTGCTGACGTTTTGCGGCTTCTGTTGGCTGCTCGTCGTTTGCGACTAAAAGGCATGTCAATCGTAGATAATGAGCGAAGAGTTCTGTTGTAAATCCACGAACATATTGAGTATGTTGTTTACTCAATGCAGATGACTGAACATATCGATAGAAAACTGCTAAGCCTAATACGTTGTCGGTGTTTTGGTCTAATTTAGGTAAAATTTCTCCTTGTACCACATGTGAACTGCACTGTGAGTGATCTTGTGACCTTGTCACCAGAGTACAATGATCTACGGCCGTCTGGTATTGTCCTGTGGTGTAGTACAAAATTGCCAAGTAGACATTAGCCAGGCAATATATGAAGTCACTGTCACAGTCTTTACTTCTCATCGCACTGTACAGATAAGTCTTGGACAGTTCAATCTCTATCAGTGACATGGTGCTGACTGATTCACTTCTGATAACACTCATCAACTTCACGGCTTTACTCAGTAACATTATACTGTTGCGTTGGTTAGAGCTACGTCGGAAACCAACACATTGCCTGATTAGCATTGCTAAAACATCTATCAACTCATTACTGAAACTGGTACTTGTTATCTTATGTGCAACATGGAGAAATGCAGTAGCAGTGAAGTACACAGAAAAGGCTGGATGGACCTTTGTGTATTCAGTCATGCTGCAAACGCATGAGTGTACAGTGAGTGACCAATTAAATATTGAAAGAGGAATTCCAAACTCACCTACATAAAAAGCAGTGGCCATATCTTGGAGATCAGTACTTAATCTCCATAAAACAACTTCTGCAACTGCATTTTCTACTTTATCAAACAAACGTGCAACATATTTTGGACACAAGTGAGAACACTTTTTCATGTAGATATTTACCAACCATCTTGAGAGCCACGATTTACTTATTGACATCAATTTCCTTCTAACTTTTTCCGGACTAAACAAATCGTTACTTAAATTGCTGTTGCTAACGAAATAATGTGGACATCTTGCTTCAAGCAACCAAACCGCCAACTTGTTCAACAGTTCAACACAGATTTTGACAAGGTTTGCATTGTTAGTCCACCAACATTTTGGTTTCAGTTCAAAAGCCCACAGCATCAACGTTTTAATGTGATAGTTGCTCAATACTGCTGGTTTAGAGTTGTCAGCACTCTCAGTCAATCCCTCGACCTTAACGTATGTTCGTAATATATGGTAGACAATCTGTTGTTCTGGCATCCAGCTGTTAATCAGTAGAATTTCTGCTCGTGAAAATGACAGTCTCCACTGATGTTTTTCCATCCATTTATCTTGTTTACACTGACGATGTGCCACACCAACCACATCACATCCGTTGCTGACAACACGATCAAGAGTTGCTGCGTCTGGCCAGCCGTAGTTTCTGTGTCGTGTTGGCCAATCAGCGGCTTGTGGCGGCCACTGCAGACAGCGTAAGCAAGGCACAGTGTCAATGTGGTAAGAAAGTCCAGGCATTCTTGTACATGAAGCTGGCCCATGACGCTCGCCCACAGGTAAACCCTTATAGAAATATAAAGAAGTTATGTCATTCTTTATATAAGGCTGTCTGTCATACTCTACGGCTCTGTATTTGCCATCTTCACTGCATTCTATCAGTAAGTAACGTAACGATAAGTACACATATCCAGGAAAGTGACTGTCAATAATCTCAACTACCTGGACATTCTTGTGAAACTCAGCTGGCAACTTTATTGGCGGTGGATGCCTTCGTGGCACTGCTAGCTGAGTGTTGCGGTGATACATCAGGTCAATATCACCGATGCACCCCAACATTGATCGAATGTAGAACTCAGCAACGCTTCCTGTTACTAGCGGAATGTAGTTTGCTTCCACGTCGTCACGAGGATGAACACTAGCTGTATGAGCGCAATACAGTGCAGCACGTACGACACGTTCTGTCGGCGTTCGCAATAGGCAAGTGTTAAGAAAAAATTTATCAACAATTTCGCTAATAACGCAGTGATCCGCCATCTCGGGCAAATAGGCCTACAGTTGTCACGTTTATAGAAGTACCAGTGGATAAACAACGCGGAACTACTCAACAGGCTATACGCCGGTGTCGATCAACGTACACAGAAGCGCGAATACCAACATCCTGTAATGTAATGCTGACAATGTCGGCAGTCAGCGCACGACGCACTGACTGCATTCGCCAATGGCAGTCCATAGGCTACAGCACTGATTTCGGTGCAGATTTTTTTCGTATCTCGGGCCATTTTCGGTTTTGTGCTTGCGACCATCAATCAATCACTAAAAACACATTTATATAGCGTCATATGTCACGAATGAATCAGAGGCGTGCAAATGTTGTCACGGTATGAATCCGTCTTACCTGTCGACATAACTGTGAGAATTGTGCGATTTACTGTCGTTGTATTAAGTAAAAGTAGTCCTGGAATTTATTGAACGCCCTCGTATAGGCTGCGAGCTCTAGGCCTACGGTAATGTGATGTGTTTAAAGCATTACCTAAGTAGATCATTAACACGTAACGATTGTTTAGTTTCGTACAGTGGTTTTATCTGTTTAGGCCTATATAATTATGCTTTGTATATGCCTTGTGCAGTGTGCATTAAACAAAACATGAATGTCGTGGTCGGCATTAGTGCTTGACCGCTGACCGTTGTGTTTTGTTTTGCTGTTAATTGCTGCAGGTCCGTACGTGCAGCGAACGGCACAGTTTTGTCATGAGGCTGAAATACTGGACTCCAATAAACGCATGCTACTTGGTATGTATGACCAGCACGTTTTACTTTTTAGGCCAAGAGGCCTAACAGGCCTAGGCTATACTGACACACTACCTCTGTTTCTGTTAGATATGTATTTCGTTATAGTACAAGTAGAAATTATTTACTAAGTTGGTAAAACATAACAACACTTGCATGCAGAAAGTAGGCTGTGATTGACGCCATTGCATCTTGCATGTCTTGCAGCTGAGAGTCAGGTGCTGGAGCGGCCATCGTGTCCGTTCCCGGGACGACACCGAGTGCACACGTATGATGACCAATATGGCGACGGCTCACAGTGTCGGATCTACTTCCGGTCGGGATGTGACGCAAGCTCGTCAATGGACGTCATGAACACGTGCAGCGCGCGACCTGGTTTGTATGCGTCCGCAGTTGTACGTATTTTCACTTAACTCTTCGCGTCACAGAGACACTAAAATAATGATATTACGCGATAGGCCTACACTGAAAAAGACGCACTGCGTGCAAACGCTGTGTGCGACTGAGAAAACCATAATTGTGTTTGTCCGTTTTTCCGACAGTCATTTCGTGGACTGTGACTACATCGCCTTTAAGAGTGCGGACCCGCTTTATTCACCGACGAAGTACATTTACATGCGTCGAATAAGTTCAAAGTCATTCAAGGTCATTTGACGTCAACAAAAAATAAAGAAACTTGAATACGAAGCTAGCAAAGACCGTATGTAGGCTACAACTGCAGATCTGTCAGTAGACAGTTGGGCACGAGCTTGACTTTTGAGTTATGAACCTAAAAATCACATCACCAGTCACTCGCTAACGTTGACCTGCTACCTCAATCAGACAGTCAATCAATTAATATGCATTTATGTACACAGACTTGCTAGTGTTTGCTTTCCCATTTGCTGGCGGTCATGCCCCTGCGACAATATGTGTAGAACGTATTATGGTTTATTTATTTTGTGAGTATTTTGTGATTAGAATTGCGCTTGGAGTGCGTGCGGTTTTGGCGCGAAAGACGCAGAACTTTCGTCATCGCACGATCCACTGCCGACCCAGCGTCCGCCAACTGCTACGTATGTTTCTGACTACCTAAGTTCCTCTTTTACCTGCTAAACACTGTCAATGTTGCTTCTAACTAATTACGAGTAATGTAGAAAAGACTGTTCTCTAGACCAAAACCAATACTTTATTTTTTTGGTTTTCGAGAGCGCAACGGCCCGTCGCCGGTCAAGCGAGTGTGAGTGAGTGAGTCTCTGCGACCATGATATCGAGGTAAACATCACTGCTCATCAATTACCAAAAGGATCCACGTGCTTCTGTTCTCACTTATGGCTTCTTGGACTTAATAGGCCACTTACATGTAACTGGCATAGCTTAATTAGAATTGATGTTGCTTCCGGACAGTGGCGTATTTAGGATTTGGCAAAGGAGGGGCCATGGCGAGCGCGCTGAGCGCGAACCCGTAACGGGGGTCTGGGGGCGGAGCCCCTGGTCGGGGGATCAGGGGGCGAAGCCCCCCTGAAGCTGAAACACTTTGCTTTTAAACGTTTAATGGAAGCCGCAAATTTGCCCATTTTTTTCTGAAATTTGGAAACGCAGAAAATCACAGCTTCATATCAGATGCAATCTCACATGGCGATTTTAATCGCATATTGTATCGGTATGAAAAAAACCATTAAACATTGTTGAATTTTGCAATTCGTGCTGGAAAACGGCCAAAAACCGCACCTTTTCATATAAAGTCGCCTTAAAAATTTTCATGGTCGGGCCAAAGGGGGGCCATCGCACCGTGGCCCTCCCCCTAAATACGCCACTGCTTCCGGAGCACCACTACAAATAGGCCGCCGCCTATAGGATAACGTTAAGTCCTATCCGTTGTTCGTTGCAGACCTATTTAATTGTGATTGCGCACGGATATAATTATTATGTGTATATAGAGCTTTCGCAAGTCGCGCTCAGGAGTCAACAGCGTTCTCGAGTTGCATTTTGAACCTACGTGTGACGTCATAAGGTCGTCGATGACGTCACAAAATGGCGACAGACTCATGTACGTCATGGACCGGCGCAACAGTGAGTCTGAGGCATCATTTAACGAATAGATATAATACGAAACTTGTAAATGCAAAGACGTTTAATTTATTTTGATCCACAGTGTATTAAGTAGTTGGGCAAGCCTCGCGAAGTCCTACTGTGGTAGGCTTAGATCTATCAATTAATCAATCTGTCAATCAGAGTTGAGCCATTTCAGGGCAACATATAGGCTAAGCAGGTTTAGATGGGGACATCCGCGTATGATTATCTGATTTTCTTATTAGCGTCGAGTTTTCAGTCTGTAAGCGTATACGTGTTTATTGGAGTCTATTGTTCAGTGACGATGCCGTGTTGTCGCTGCAGCCAAGTGCCGTCGTGCAAGAGCGTCATTAGCGGCTGCCGACAGTAACCGGATGCAAGGCACGCAGCCCAAACGACAGCCAGAGGCCAACCGTCGTCGCTATGATGACGACGACGATGACTGGCAGAACGACGAAGTCATTGTTCCACCGACGACGACGCAGCAAGTCAGCTCCGCCGTACCGCAACATACATCACTCATCTACCATCAACTGCTGCTGCTGTTGCTTGTTTCTTCTGCTAGTTTCACCACTCACTTCACGAGTATTAATTTTGTCCCCAAGGACTTGACTTGACATCAACTACTCGTCTACACGCACGGCTTCACCGTTACTTTCATCTTGTTCTATGTACGCGTACGCGTAGGCCACTGTATAGGCACATCCAGTGTTATCCAGTCCGCAAAGTATACCTACAGGCTATTTATTGTATTGGGCAACACAAAATGAAGACTGTTGTGTTACGATGCAAGGTCAAAGGGCTAAAAACCGAGGACTAAGGTCAACAACGAGGGCGGTTCTGGTTCGCCGTAGATGCGGTCTCAATATCAGGGAGGCTATAGGGATCTGTAAGCTCTCGACAGTTTGAGGTAGGCTATTTCTATTTTCTACCAGTCTCACCACTCCAGATAGCGTCTCCTGATCATGGCATTATGACGTGGCTAATTTTGCACCACGAGAGCGGGTGCACTGCGGCCGGGGGCGGGGGTAGCTGGACACGGTGAGCTAAGGAAATTCTCTCCGTGAGATGTCGGAAAAAGAAACTAAGAGCAGAAAGCAATGGGTCGCGCGGTCAAACTGATACGCCGAGCGATTGTACAATAAAGTTTGCATACATCTATTAACAAGTTCAACAAATTGCACAGCCTACATGATGCTGCTTTATCTCTGATTCCTGCGAATTGAGACTCCGGGTAGGCCTAGGCCAGGTTGTTCTGTTATTATCAACAAGAATTCTTCCTGTCGCCCAGGAGCCGTTATGAAAAGATTGTATTCACAAGCAATAAAATCACGTGTAGTTTTATGAAGATGAAGTTCTTGCTGTATGCTTACATAGGCCTAGGCATATTGCTGTAAACTGTGAACGTATATAACTTAATTCATTCTTATTACTGCTAACTGTGATAGATGATGCGAAATTATATTGGCCTAGACTGATTTTTGTTGAACTGTCACAAATGCAGAGAATCTGAGCTTGCCAGAAGCGTTAAGATAGCGTCAATTTGGTGATTATTGCAGTAGCCTACTGTGATATTAAAGTATAAAATCAGTGAAAAATTTATTGTGGAAACTGCTATTGCACATTATTGGGTAAGGTCAAGTTTTGCTAAGACTTTAGTCTAAGACTAAAGTCTTGACTTGAATTTGGTCTAAGACTAAAGTCAAGACCGAACTTGACCTGACTTTGGTCTAAGCCCATAGTCAATTCCAAAGTCAAGACCAAAGTCTTAGCGAAACTTGACCTCACCCATTGTGTGTATAGACCACAGACGACACGACGTACTGATCTGATAATACATTCAAAAGACGATGGTTGCAGGCATTGTTTTATCTAAACGACCGATTTTTTTTCTGCTTATGCAACGCCACTCACGATAGTTCGGTCGGTCGGTCGGTCGATCGCAAAATGCAATAGTCTTATATTTAACATTTCAGTTAAATTGTTTAAAAATTCACTGTTAGACCATCTGCCCATTTGTAGATGGTTTTCCAATATGTGTTTTACAAGGTAGTGTAACTGCGTAGCAGCATAGTAAGTGGTGTGCATGGCACTGAGATGGTAGCAAATTTCTGACTACTGCTGAAATATTGGGAAAATTGGTCAATATTTAGTACAATAGTTTACTTTTTTGACACACCCTGTATGCACTCTTAACTAGTTTGATGAATGCTAGATGAGTGCTCATCTATAGCCAGCTTCATCATGTAAATAGGGTATTACGGAAACAGTAACAAACTACTTTGGCGTCATTCAAGGCTGGAAAACTGGCCAGAAAAACCTAAGTTTAAAAACCCCAAAACAAGTCCATATCACAAGTCCAAATTTTAGGTTTTTACGCGCGAAAGTAGCTACGTCTTAGCCATCGCAATTCTGTCTGTCCATCCGTCCGTGTGTCACACGGTCCAAGCTAGGATCACCAAATCTTCACCGTCGGCTGCCCGGAAGACTCTAGTTTCAGGAACCGTAAAGCTTTTTAATAAATTCGAAGGGGGTCACCCCGAACGAGGGCGCTAAATGAGAGGGGTAGGCGAAATTTGCGATTTTTGGCCATTAACTCGCTGTATCTCAGTAACGGTGCGAGATAAGGCCTAGGTTACTATTAATCACTAATAGGAAATTGTATACTGGCTTTCAATTGGTGCCAAATTCAATGACCTTGGATGACCTTGAACGCCAAAATAGGGGGTTTTATGGATTTTTTGGCACTTTCGGCCTGGACAAGTCTATATCATTCACAAGGCGGCGCCACGGTACTGGCGTTGGCGTGGCGTAGTTGTTAACGCGTTTCGGCTGAAACGAAGTTACTCTACGCCGGGCCCGGTTAGTACTGCGATGGGTGACTGCCTGCGGGTAGGAATTGCTATAAGCTTTCACACGTCCCGTGAGCATTAGCTCAAATTTCTTGTTTAAATTGTTGCGCAATTTGAATATAAATCAAATTTAATTTCATATTTTGTTTTTTGGCCTTGATACACTATATAAATTGACGTTTTACTTGTACTTACTTACTTACATGACAAGTAACTAAGATGGAAAAATTACACAATTTAAACCAATCGGGTGAAAGTGGCAAATCATAGCAAGCCACAAAATGGTGCTAAAAAACCTCATTTTTGGTTTATGGAGTCTCAGTGGGCAAAGGAACAAGGGCAGGGTTGTGGAGAAGAATTTTTTTAAAGTTTATTTTTTCTGTTACATTTTGGACCACCCTAATTACTAATATATATGAATAAATTTCAATGGAAATTTTGTGCGGGGTTAAGTATGGCCCAAGGACAAAGCAGTTACATTTTGCAAAACTGGAAAAAGTCTGGAAATTTGTGTGGTCAGTAGAAGGTCAAGTCAGGGAAAATAATCTTGGATCATGCACACTGCAGATATTTGTGATTTTATGGGTCTCCAAGCAATTTTGCAGCTTCCATTGAATGTCCAAAAGCTAGAAATGTTTCAGCTGACTCCGCCCAGGGCTTCTGTCGTTTGCATAATTATTGCTCCGTTAACCAGTTCATTCATTATAATATAGTGTACCACTTCTGACATTTGTGCAATAAGGTTATTGTTCCCATAAGGTCAGGGAAATTGTCATTCCATGTCTGGAAAAGTCAGGGAATTTTGCTACAGAAGACCTGTAGGAACCCTGTTTTTGGTATTTTGGCATATTATTCAGTCTGAATTATGTATAGTTTTGTGTACTGGTATCGAAACAACACTCAACTGCTAGTCTGCTGGATATCTATAATAATGTCTGTAATAATGAATATAAATATATAACGTTCAGTAGTTTCATATAAAAGATAGTGGCTCCTAACTATCTCCATTGAAGGGAATTTTTTACATGTTTCTGTCAGTTTGTCCAAAAGATTTCTAAAAAAAATTAATGAAATACTTAACGGAAATTTTCAACAGGTGATGCGTAGTAATTGCAATCCCTGGAATTGACTTCTTAATCATGGGATATGGGATAAATATTCCAGTATCTGGGAATAGAATCCCATTTTCTGGATTAGGCTTACAGATTGGTCGTTATTTAGAATACACTGTGTCTCAAAAAACATCCCAAACATTTTCGATTGTAACTTGGAATAGGATTATCAGATTTTAATAATTTTTGGTATGAATATTCCTGAGACAACTTGCCATTAAATAAATGTTCAATTTTCTACCTCACCTAAAGGCTGTTTGTGCCCTACCTGGGGAAAACAGAACCAACAAAATATTGTTTTTTTACCAAATGCAGTATTATTGCTTAATCTAAATAATGCACACAAACATATTTTGTTAACTTTTTTGACACTATGGTTGACAATTCATCCAACTGTTTTGTTTCCTTGAACAGTGGGCCACTGTGCGAACACAGGCATGGAGACGCTTTTCGCCTTCATTGACAGCAGTATCGATAATGTTTTGCTTCAGACCAATCCAGACTTCACCAGTCACTTCTTGAATTCATAAACATTCCTGAACGTCATCACTGCTTTATGACGATCAACCTTTGTAATCTACTGGCTATTGGGGGCCAGAGATCTTGATAGATGGAATTTATTGAAGTTTTTTTCATTCATTTTAACACATGATTTGCTTGGTCTGTTTTCCCCAGGTAGTGCAGGAGCAGACGTTAGGTTGAAGTCATTCAATAGCCAGTGATGTCAGAAATATTTCGGCCAAAAATTATTAAAATCTGATAATGTTTCTTCAAGTTATGATCGATAATGTTGGGGATGTTTTTTTCACTTTGCGCATTTCAATGCATATTTCGCTTTGTCTGCATTCCCTCGATAGTGCAAAAGCAAACATTGGGTGAGGTGGGAAACTGAATAGTCATTTGATGGCAAGTTGTGTCAGGAATATTCGCACCAGAAATTGTTAGAATCTGATAATTTTTCTTGAAGTTACAATCGAAAGTGTCGGGGATGTTTTTTTGAGATACAGTGTAAATATAGTAGCTCTGCTAAAGTTATTTCATGCGCAGGATGCACAATAGAAAAAATGAGTAAACTGTTAGTGACTTGAGAGTGACTGTGACTGTCAAAATGCAACTTACAGTTCAGAGCAGACTCTTGAAATATTTCATTAAACTGCCAGAATTGTTAAATTTATCTATCATCCATAACATTTGAAAAAGTATTATTTAACAAATTTCTTGTAATCTGCAGACTGGGATGCCATCAATTCCGGAAATCGAGATTGGCCAAAACAGCTGGAATTCGGGATCATGGGATTGCAATTACTAGTTGCATGTGGCCAGAAGAAAAATAACAAAATATTGATTAATATTTGGTTGTGGCAGTGTGATTTCGTTTTCATTTATTATTCACTTCGGTTTTAGCTTTCATTATTGAAGTTTTCCAGTTTTTTAGCCAACCGTACTTAAGTAACGCTAGAGCTATTCGTACGGTTGTCATCCGTCTGTTGAATGAATGAATGAATATGTCAATTTGTAAAGCGCCCAATTAGAGAAGACCTCAAGAGCGCTCGCAGCCAAATAAATGAGTTTTGAGTTTCTTCGCAAATGTTGTCTGCAACAGATGTATTGTGGCTAAGCGGTAGGTCATACGGGAAAAATTTTTTACACGAATAATTAGCCCTGTGTCATAAAGCTAAGCGTGCAAAATTTCAGCGATCTAGTGCAAGGTAGGGATGCTGGTTTATAGCGGAGAATTTTCTTAAAATATGCGGAACTTTTTGAGGCAAAATATGCGGAATTTGGCGAAATATGCGGCGCATATATGCAGGATATATGCTTCATATGCCGCATATATGCGGCATATTTTTCTAGCATATGAAATATGCGGCATTGACGCATGCAACGGTGCACCATATTTCGCCATAATATCTTTTGCATACATTTTGTAGGCTTATAAAAACGGTTTTAAGGAACTAGTGAAGCAACAGACGTCACTCGAAAACACATTTTATTAACCAAACTGGTCTGTAAAAGATTGGCTTAATTCATAAAAACACGGCTTGAATAATCAATACTTAGTTACCGGCAGTAGTCTGTAAGTTAACAGACTAGACTCAATTATTGTCATTTAAATTTCAAAGTTCACTTATTTTTATTATCTCTGAATTGCATTGTCTGCGCTGCATTTTTTATATAACAGCGAAACAATCGGACATTAAACATCCGTAGGCCTACAGCACTAAAAAGTCTAAAACAACACAGTAGGTTACTAGTCTGTGCATACTATGTGTCGGAAAACGCATTCATTATGGATCTATGCAATCTATCGCTTAATCAAACAACGTGGACAAACATCGGACAAAATGCTGAAAAATGCGATCGCATATGCGGAAATCTGCCCTATATATGCGAATTTTAGCATATACGGCGTATTTTCCGCATATGCGATTTTGAAAATGCCATTATATGCAGAAAAATATGCGATTTGCACTTTTTGCCAAAATATGCGATCGCATATTCGCATATAACCAACATCTCTAGCAAGGGAAACATTTTCAAATTTGGGGTTGAATGGATGGAAGAGGGGTAGGAAAAATGTGTGTTTTTCAACAGAAAACTGGTCCTATCTCAGAAATGGTGAAAGATACGGCCAAGGTTACTATTACTCACTCATAGGAAGTGCCATGAGCCCTGTCAGATGAGATGAAAATTATTGACCTTGGATGACCTTGAAGGTCACTGACAAGCAGTATGGTCGGCTATCCTAGCAACAGCTGGGCTTCTAGTTTAGTTTTTTCAGTCTGTTATCGTTAATAATTTTTCAAACTTTTTACATTAGATCTTTTTACTTTTAAAACTGGAAAAACTCATTAAAATATGGTGTGGTTTTGTTGAGACTTGGCAGGTACGGTTTTGACCTTCCAACAGACATAACATCCATTGCGTTGTATACTGTACAGGGCAAGACGGCATCCCGTCAGGCACTGCTCAAGTACATGATGAAGAACTACAGCCTTGGTCAGGATGAGAAGGCTGTCAACGTACTCCTCAAGATGGCTCTCAGGACCAGCATCGAAAAGGGTCTGCTGGTCCGGTCAACTGGAAAAGGTGCAATGGGAAGTGTCAAGCTCAACAAGAATGCAGCCAAACCAGCAGCTAAGCCAGCCACTGCTAGGAAACCAAAAGCTGCTACGGCTGTGAAGAAACCCAAGGCAACTACTGCAAAGGCTGCTACTACTACTAAGAAGACTGTGAAGCTGAAGAAAGTTTCGCTGAGTACAGCCAAGCCCAAGAAGCCAAGCTTGACCAAGAAAACTACGTCTAAAGTGGCTGCCAAGCCAAAGGTGGCTCCAAAGAAGAGGGCTGCAGCTAAGCCGAAAGCTACTAAGGCAAAGCTCGTCAAGCCAAAGGTTACTAAGGCAGCAGCTGGGAAGGGTAAGAAGCCTGCAAGTAAGAAGTGAACAGTTTGGACACTGAACAGGCCATTAGTTAACTTACAGTGCTGTTTTGATATCGATCTAAGCATCGTTTCAGCTTTTTATAATGCACTGTGACATTTCTGCTGGATTTGTGAGAACTGTTTACTGGGTGACCACTTCTAGAGGAAACAGGGAATTTTACAGCTGTCAGGAAAACGTCAAATTTTAGTCAAAATCAGGGAGAAAGGAAAACTGACAAAAACCACCTAAAAATTGTGTCAACAGGCTTTTTAGTATCACTCACTTAGTACTCTTGCCAAATTACTTTGTGCTGTTTATTGCTGAATTTTGCTTGTGCTAATAGCAGGTTTAGGAAATTTCATAGTGATTGGAAAGTGGTCACCTTATGAGTGGCAGCAGTTTTGCTTGGTACAGCAGTCGACCTTGGGTCTACTGACAGCGTTGTATACTGCTGCATTTTTTTGTATCGTAACAAGTCAGTGGCCTCTACGTGACTTGTGACCAGGTCTCCGGGGTCGAAAACAGCTAGAGTGTTGTCTTTACTGGCTTCTGCCCATCGACCTAACTCGAGTCAAACCCGTTTGTTCTGGAATATTGTATACCTGTACGACTGTACGTAACATACCGCAGCAGCCTTAGTGTTTAAATACTCAGTTTAGCAGTAAGGTTATTGCTGTTTATCTACTATTAAATTGGCATGTGTCTGTACACTGCATTTGAGAACTTTTTGAATGTGGTTTTTGGAGACTACATGTATGTTTGTGGTAAAAGGAACACTGTCTTGTGCTTTGTATTGTTCCATGAACTCATCTGTATGTATGACTTGGGAACTGCTAAAACAGTAAAGTACGCCGTTAGTTACTTTCATGTTGACAGCAAGTTAAAAATTCCTGTCCTTCCAGTTGCTACTATTTATTCCTAAAATGTTTATTGACTCCACAAATTTTTTGCGCAATATTTTTCTTTGCTTTCAAACTTTGATCTGGTGTGCTATTAGACCTGCGAGTCGGGTCGATCCAGTCGACTCGTTGACTTGGGCCTTCCAGGTCGGGTCAAGTCGGTCTGTTGCAGCGTCACCCTCAAAATTTTCTGGCGCCGTCAGTTTCATTACAAGTCATTTTAAGTCGACTTGAGAAGTCGACTTGACAAATAATCTTGCACCTACCAGTTCTCTCAAATGCAGCTATCGATGAGTTCGGGCAAATAAGGCAATTTGTAACATAATTTAGTAACCGTAGCCTATATAAAATAACGGTATAATATCAATTAGAATGAACGGATTATCGAGTTTCAACGCTTTGCACAGTTCTAATTGTTAGATGTAGAAACCAGAAACCTACGTGTGAATCAACAAGTGTGAATGACGTAAGCATAATTTCCTTATTATTATTATTATTATTTTGTTGTTCCCCTTGCACTAGATTGCTGAAATTTTGCATGCCTAGGTTCAAGACACAGGGCTAATTATTCGTGTAAAAAGTTTTTATAAGCCCTAACGGTTAGCCACAATACATCCGTTACAGAGGGACAGACGGACGACAACGATGCCAAAGACGCCGTACAGCATAGCTGTAGTGCGTCAAAAACAGTCACATAACACATAGTTTTAGCTGTCTGTACGAACTTTCTTTAAGAAATGACAATAACAAAAGACGTCCACTGAAGGAATAAAACACTTTATGAATAGCCTACAGTATACCTTCAGCGTTCACGCAAGTTCATCACAACTTTTGAACGTCTCGAGTCATTTGAAGTCGACTCAAGTCGACATTCCGCTGTCAAGTCAAGTCGAATCGGATGTGTTCAAGTCGACCGCCGTCGACTTCGGGTCATTTTCGCCTCACGTCAGGTCACGTTTCTGTACCTCAGCGACTCGCAGGTCTATCTGCTATGCTCTTGTGGGTATTACTGTTTTTAATGAGATATTGTGTAATATTACACAGAATGTCCCAACTTAAAATAAGCAGACTGCAACTGGAAGCACAGTAGTTTTCTACAGGCCCACTGTACTTTATACCACATCTACATGAATAAGCTGACTTAATGAGCCAGTTTAAGTGCTCAAGCTGGTTCAAGTGGACAATTGTAATGGTAACCCAGCTTGATAAGTGTTTGATGCATGCTTGACGAGCTAAACATCTGAACGAGCTATCGAGCCTGCTTCATCATGTTAGTTCTGCTCATTCACAATGAGCAGAACGTCTGAAGAAATGAGTATGCTGCTAATGTTTCACACACATTCTATCACTTCAGGTAAAAAGCAATTAATACACAATAAATGTTGGAATTGTGATCATTCAGGGTTCCTACAAGTCAGGGAAAACTTGAAAAAGTCAGGGAATTTGTGGGGTTGGGGAAAGATCATGAAAAAATATTAATTTTGAAAAGTCGGGGAAAATGATGAAGACTGCAGATATCTGATTTTTTTGTATCTTCAAATATTAAAAAGCAAGCAAATTTGCGGCTTCCATTAAACGTCCAAAAGCTAGAAGTGTTTCGGCTTCAGGGGGCCTTGACAGGGCCTCTGTCATTTGCATATTGCTCCATTGATACTGTTTCATTACCTTATGATATAGTGTACCATTTCTGACATTTGTGCAATAAGGTTATTGTTTCAATAAGGTCAGGGAAATCAATTGTCATTCCATGACTGGAAAAGTCAACGTCAAGGAATTTTGCTACAGAAGACCTGTAGGAACTCTGGATTATTATACTGCATAACTTTGTTGTACAAAAAAGTGTGGAGTTTGTAAATCAAATCTATCACAAAAAACCATCACATAGTCAACTGCACACTTAATTTATAACAGCACCAGCAGACTACTGCAAACATTATTCAGTCAGTAAATAAATGTACAAGAAATTTGACCTAAGGCTAACAAGAGGTGCGAAAGCCTATAGCAGTTCCTGTTCGCAAACTGTCAGTCTATCTCCAGCCATTTCGTCGCAGTTCATTCTTAGAATGCGCGCTGCAGCCAAAGATCACAAAAATCAATAACAACTCCTTATTTTGGAAGTTCAGTCTTTCAAAGTTATCGATGTTGATAAGACTGAAAAGCTCGTCGCTAGTCCTTGTTGTGATAAGCAGCATGCCCATGCCTATCTGCAACCGTTTTCATAAAAGACTGGCCAACGACGGTAAAATAATGACTTTTACGGGGGGACCGCTCTTTGATGCCCTCATGCACAGGTTTCCTTGAACCTAGAAAATCGAGACTTGAACCGGCGAAATCTACAAAATCTTAGCTGTCGTCGAGGTGTTTGTCTTACTGTGTGTGTCTGTCGCTCTGTCTGTCTGTCTGTCCATCGCACTCTGCGACTATCAAAACGGTGCAAGCTAGGATCACTATATCTTCACTGTTGGCTGCCACAAATTTGACTAGCCTATAGTTTTAGGATCTCAGAAAGTGCGAGATGGGCCAAGGTTACTATTAATCGGTTACAGAAAGTCCCATAAGTCCTTTCGATTGACACCACAATCAGCAACCTTGAACAACCTTGAAACCCGGAATAAAGAGTTTATTAGTGATTTTTGCATTTTAGGCTGCGGAGAACATTTAAGGAGTGAATTGCGCCAAAATGGCTGGAAATAGACAAAGACAACATGCATCTTAAATTGTCAGCATTAAACGTAAATTTCAGCAGTTGAAGTTTCAAATTCTCAACTCCCAATGTTTAAGGAGACCTCAATCGTTTTTACCTTGGGCATCACGCACTTAAAGGACGCCAAGTATGGAATCAACTTCCATATGATTTAATAAAGACCATAATCTCCTTCATCATTTAGGAAATCAAAAGGACTACTCAATAGGCTATAGGCCTATACAGGGTGCGACACTGCACATTGTACATTGCAGAACTTTAAGCATCGATCTGAAGTTTTCTGATGAAACCTTGCAATTTCTCGCTGAGCGAGAAAAGCGAGCGAGATTTACCTACGAGCGAGCAAGAAAACGGCTAGACATCATTAGGGCCTACCTAGATGCCAAACTGATTAATTTCCTGTAATTGTGCATCCACTTCGTGTGTTAGCCGTGTGCCAGCGAGTAGGTCTCCAGTACACAGCGCAGAATTCTCTGCTTTCTGCAGAATTATGAGTCGGCAGCTCTAGTCAACACAGCAAACAGCACACGGTTTAGTTCCACAACCAACCGATGACTCACAGCAGGTTGACAGAATGTAAAACTCTCTTCACTCAAGACTAGATCAGTCACCGACAATGCATCGTGTGGGGTGGTGCTGCAAGATTCAGCAACTTGGTCATATACGGTCCTTCTAACTCGTAACCCATCTTCCGGTAGTAATTCCGTGTTCCGACACCTGTGCATAGCAACAAGCTCACAGTCTGCAGTTTCTGACAACAGATAATCACTCGCCCGATTGTTTCAAAAATGTCAAAGTATTCAAATTAGAACCAACACACGTACTGTCAAGTACTGCGTGTGTTTCACAGTTTTATCATCCTCATTCAGCAAGCAAAAAACATAAAGTGAACTCAAAACTGGAACAAACAAAATTATTTAATTTATCATATGGTGCCAATCATTTGCGGACCTAAAAAGTACAAAACAAATGGTTAAAGCTAAATTTAAAACATAAAAATAACAGAGTACATAACAATAATCATTTTTTAAAAATGGAACGAACAAAATCTAAATTATAATGTTTCAATTATACCAGATATGACAGCAATCTTGCTGGAGCCATGCTCTTCCAATGCAATTCTTTCTGCTTCTTCCATCAGTAACATCCCAAATCCCTGACAACAATAAGCGTTTTGATGTAATAATATAATGAGATAAAATAACAGAATGTGCTCTAATGCTGATGGTTAGTACAAAGCCAACAATTTACAAAATTCACTTCTTAGAAAAGCAACGTAACCTGAAATAAATCTGAAAAAGTGCAGTTCAGCAAAACACAGAAACACCAGACAGCTGAGCTAGTTATAAACAGTTATGCCACAAGATAAAACTTATGTTATTCTATGGGACGAAAACTATTTGTCAAAGTTTACAAACAGATTTTAATTAATCTGAATAAATTTGCTTAAATAAGTTTAAGCATTATGTGAAAAAAATATTACCTGATGCTGAAACTTGGTTGGGTCGCGAGAACTGACTGGGACGACGCTACCATAGACATGTAGCTCGCGCACCATAGAGCAGCCTAGTTTCAGCTCGGGTCGAAACGTGTCATCAGACAGTTTACGCAGTCGCAGAAGTCCAACAAGTATGTCTTGGGCTGGGTCTTCATACGAGAGGAATGTCTCCCAGCCTTCATTACCGACATAATCACGACGCACCAACTCTACCTGCACACAATGGATTGTGTACACAGAGCCTACTTCTGATATGTGCAATAAAAGTACTTCAGACTGACATGTACACATAAATGCACAATACACAGTTCTGTTGTAATATGAAAGCGCTGTGCTGAGATGCGTTGCTTGAAACAGCACAGAAATGCTACGTAGACAGAAATACGAACTAACAAATAAGTAGGAAAATACACAAGGAAACAATAAAACTGCACAACAAAACTGCACAAACATCAAACATTTTAATGCTGCACAATAAAATAAATATTGTGCCATTATTTGTTCAGTGAATCTCTCAGATCACAATGTATGCGTGTGAACAACGACCTCATAAGGTCGGACTTTGTGATGGATCTCCTGAATGCCAACTTCACGGGTGCGTACATCACGACACTTGCTGCCCCAGTCATCAAGTCGAGCCAGAGCGAGTTCACGTAGGTTGCCGTGTTCAACGCCTGAACTCACGAGTGGCATCGGAATATCTCTGCATTACACACAGCTCTACCAATCAACTCACAGTGCTATCACACTATGTGCAGTCGGGAATTCTAGGAGAACAAAAAAGTTAGAAAAGTTGATGCATATGGAACCATTAGCTTTGACCTTTTGACCTCAAAGCCACAAAAGTTTGCACAAAAAATCTGGCAGTGTATATCGGAGAAACCATGGAAGCAAACTGTCAACGATGAAATTTTTTCAGTATATTTGGTCACGCAGCTGGATGTATACATCATGCTGTATACGTCATATGCACATTGCAGACAAATAACATTAAAACACAATATTTACGATTCTGCAAAACACCAAACCGTGTAAAAACTAAACAACTACAAACAAGCACATCAAAGATACGTGCCTAAAGTTTGTATAAGGTGTATAACTCACCGATGCTACTGACTGGGCATTGGGAAGAGACTAACGCAGCAAAAATCGCCTGACTGGTTAAAAGGCAATTGGCTAAAATTTAAGCAAACTGGCAAAATACGTTCAGAAGAAGTTCAAAAGTCTACAGAAAAAACATAACACAATCATTTACTGTTAATGAGATATAGAGTGCAGCAAGTGCAGAAAATTAGAGTCAGAATGATAGAGTAAAAATGTTGCGAACCTCTGAACACGGTAGACGCGTGTCCACGGAGGTACGAGTGCAAGTATTCTGGCTGTTAGATCAACAAGGACACTTGGCGGGTAGCTCTTGTACCGACCTGTCTTCCACAACTCATATAGACCTAAGCCAACACCAAACATATGCACACATACACTGACTAGAAACATCATCACTCGACCACAGTAAAAGCCAGAAAAGTGGCTGTAAAAAGTAGGTTTTTAGTTTCAAAAACCTCAAAAACAAAAAAAAAACTGCAACCTATGGTTCTTTTATCAGTTTTACAATTTACAGTACAAATCACTTATAGTTTCATATTTGAATCCTGATTTTTTACTCCTCGCATGCTACGTTCCTAATGTAGCGAAGAGGAGTATATGAGAACAGTGTAATATTGAGGACCGACCGACGACCGACCAATGACCGATGACCGACCTCCGTTCTTGGAAGAGTCTTCCTGGAAAAACTTCAAATGGCTAGATCTCAATAACAGTGCCAGACAGACGCATGGTCACGATAGACCACCCATAGGAAGCTGTCTACCGTAAGTCAAATAGTCACGTGACCGAGATGTCACGTGACCCCAAAAGGTCAAAGTTGTGACCGCAAAATCACTGAGGTGCCATATGTCCATAACGGTGCAAGATAGACACATGGTCACAATAAACCACCCATAGAAAGTGGCCCACTGCGAGTCGAATAGTCACGTAACCGATGACGTCACGTGACCCCAAAAAGTCAAGCTCATGACTCCGTTGTCTTTGAGGTGCCATACAGTCGGCTCCACTTATATGCACGTCAGTTATAAGCACAATCCGCCTATTTGCATGACACGCGTCTAGTCCCGTTTGAGTTTATGCTATATCAATGGCAGTCAACTTCGCTTATAAGCACCAGCAGTATATGCACAATTCGGCTATAAGCATGCACCCTTTTGGTCCTAGCACCATGACTTACTTCGGTTATAAACAACTTGGCTGACACAGTGCACATAAGACCACCTGTAGTCAGCCACTTAACGCTCACTGGGATGCCATCCTCTAAACCCTAGAATTATGCGGGTAGTCAGAGCTACTGAGCACCACGCATCAATCATGTGGGCTACAGTGCATCTCCCCACCCTAGCAGCATGCAGCATCATAATGAACTTAAATTGCAGTCTGCGGGTCAATAGTGCTAGGCCACCTGCTGTCTATGAGAGTGATTAAGAGGGCGGACGGGTGGTGTGTAAACTGACACTACTGGAGTGACCGTCATCAGCTGCTACCTGCTGCCCCTGATGTCCGTGAAGGAGATAAGTGAGGCGACTGTTTCCTGTGCCGTGGATGACCGCCTACTGTAACTGCATGTTGCAAATGACTGCAATGGTCCTATAACCTAACTATGGTTAAATGCACGCTCTGCATACATGCAAGTCAGCTTGCGGTCCCACGGCCGTGCATATAAACGGAGTCAACTGTATCTCCATAGCAGTGCCAGACAGGCACATGCGTTGAGGTATAACAAGACAAATGGCAACTTGCGTCATCGACCATTATTGGAAATTTTCTCCCCTCAGTTCGTAAAATCAGGCAGTATTTTACGAACTTCAAAGAGACAATTTCCAAAAACGACCTCGATGCCAGTTGCCATTATTACAATATTATCCGGGTCTCAAATAGATGCAGGGTCTCTAATACAAGCTGAAAGGAACAAAACAGCACTTAAAAAAATACAGGAGAAAATAATGCGCACAAGGAGTACCTAAGATTGGTCGCAATCCAGTAATATTTTTCTTGTTTAGTGATAACGTCACGTCAAGCAGTTAGTTCCTAACCAAAAACCTAACAAGAAGCCCAGCTGTCGCTAGACTGGGCCGGCTATACTGTCTATATTTGAAAGCCAGTGTCAGACTTCCAGTATCAGAGAAAAAAGATTTGCCAGAGTGACTGCAGTCCCATAGGCACTATGCAAACTTGACTCAATGTGTTACCACTATGCCACACCACCAACCACAGCATCTATGACAACAACTACCGATTTGACACTGATATGAGACTCAACAGAAATAGCCTGTAAAAACGTATACAAGTAAGTAAAATGTAAAGTTATATAGAGCACAACGTTAAAAACTTCTAATGCACTAGCAAGCAAGTAAATACAGTGCACAATGTCAATGTGAAACCTGCCAAAACTAACTCAAAGTGAGAAATGAATTGAGCAAAGGATGCTATAAGCAGAAAAATGCAGAACTTAGATTGAAAACACTGAGCAAGGCAACGGAGGAGTGCAGATTGTAATAACCTAGACAACGTGAGCAAATACCTGTGCCGCGAATCACCAAGGTCGGATACAGCTTAAGTCCGTCTGGTCGAAAATCAGGATTTTCAAAAATTTCCTAAAACACAGCATAGCAAAACTGCATAACAAAATATTTCGGCCAAATATGAGCACAGGAGTAACAGGTAAATGCCTCATAATTCCAATGAAGCAGCACAGGTTTATCTCTTTTTCAAAAAGCTGTGATTCTGTAGGTCGTATAAAACAGAGATCGTGAGAAGTCAAATGATGCTAGATTATCCTGCTAACTTGTTGGCCATATCACTGCACTTTGGCCAATACCAAATTATACAGCTTGGTGTATGCATAGCTTGTCCACAAATTGTCAAGATATGAATATGGTCCTAAATGTTATAAATGCACACATCAAACAGCACAAAATAGCAGGTACAATCACCACAAGTAACCTGCCAGAGGTTACTTCACTTAAATAAACTGCATAATACACTGGAAAATGTACAAAATATCATGCTAATCAAAAATACGTTGAAGACAAAAAAAACACAAAAAGCAACGAAGCCATGTATTAGTAGCAGGCTTTGATGTTTGATAGATTTCACTGAAAAAAGTAGACTTACAATGAACTGTTCAATGTCTCGTTCAAGGCCGACATTTGGCAGATCAGGCATCATATGTGTGACGACTTTGAATCCGGCGTCTTTGGACATTTTGAATGACTCAGTCACTGCTTTCACTGTGTGACCCCTGATGATGCAAACAACACAGCAGTGCAACATGATTCATCAATCATCATCATTATAAGCAGCAGCAAATTACTGGTGTCTCCATTTCACGAATCAAATATAGACCAATCAATGCCAATTTACTCCACATAATACAGCATATTGGTAAGAAAAGACGAGGGTAAAAGCTTGTATAAAAAGCAATTTGCAATATTTCATCACAGAATTTATTTTAAAATGCACAGTTTGTGTTCAGCAATGGCAGTAAAAAATTGACTCATAGCCTTTGTGTGATTAAACATGAATTAACAGTTACATATTTTTCCGACTATATTCATGCTCAAATAATTGCTACACTTCATGATATCAATACGGCAAACAGTACATCACTTTTGTAACTTATTCAGAACTACAGGTGGTAAAAATTTCTGTGACACTGATGATTTAATTTTTTCACAAAACTCAAACAGTTCACATACAAAGTAAAGGTTCTGAAATCTGTATCTGATGGTCTTCCAGCTGACTGTAGTATACATTCAAATAATATTAATTCACTATTCATCATGCTGTCATTGTATCATAGCAACAATTGTAGTTCAGACAGTGAGACCTAATGAGAATGCAGCAAACAACGACCTGTTAGTGTCCCTGGCAACATCTTCATAAACACTTTGAACACCGATCTCAAGCCGAGTACAACCGTACTCCAGCATGTCACTACACAACACGTACACAAATATCTACATCTTCACTAGCTTCATGTTGTACCAGACTTATCATCATCAGACAAAGTAACATTCATCATATTATAACAGATTACAATCACATATTTAGAATATTACACAAAATCCTGCTCTGATGATTCACAAAAGTTCACCATTGAAGACTTAGTCTAACCTACTATTCTAAAAAATCAAACAGTTAAAGTCAAGAAGTATTCAACAGATTAAATGTGTACAGTGTAGTGTACTGTTGTGGCAGTCAGCAGTATGATATGGTTAGTACATGACTGAAATAAAACACTGCTATCCAAACAGAGAGAAATATTGTAAACAAAAATCAACTAGCAACTGACATTTAAAGATCAATTTAGCAATTGTTTGAAAAACAAAAAATTTGAGCTAATGCTCACGAGATGCACGAAAGCCTATAGCAGTTCCGGTTCAGTAGTTTAGCTAAAAATTGGGGTGTTCATGCTAAGTTAATACACAAATACCAAATTCTCTATCTAGATCGCATAACGATAGTTCCGTGCAGCCGACGGTAAAAATTTGGTAATCACAGCTTGCACCGCTTTTGCCTGATCCACCCGTGTGATGGACGGACGGACAAAAAAGTCAGACGGACGGACAGAATTGCGATGGCTAAGACGCAATGAAAGCAGTAGCTGCTTTCGCGCGTAAAAAATATGACAACTCAATCAGTGCAATCAATCAGTGTTAGTTAGTGCTCGGCGTTGTAAACCGATTACCAAGGTGGCAGCACAATGAAACAAAATGTCACAAATTACGCTGTAAGATATGCAAACCGTTTCATCAAATACTGTGCATCAGAAATGTATTAAATAATAAATTACTGTGCTCACAATACAACGAAATCGTACAACAAAAATCTGTCACTGTTTGAGTTAGATTTGCGGGAATTTGGGATAAAATACAACACCTTTATTACAGTCATGCCGAAGTGCACATAATGATAGTACCGAGGCGCCTCCTTGTGAATGATACCGATTTGTGTCGTAGCCCGAAATTGCCAAAAAAATCCATAAAAACCCCCTATTTTGACGTTCAAGGTCATTCAAGGTCATTGAATTCGGCGCCAATCGAGAGCCAGTGTACGACTTCCTATTAGTGATTAATAGTAACCTAAGCCTTATCTCGCACCGTTACTGAGATACAGCGAGTTACTAGCCAAAAATCGCAAATTATACCCACTCCCTCTCATTTAGGGTCCTTAAGGCCCTCATTCAGAGTAACCTCCTTCGAATTTATAAAAAAGCTTTATGGTTCCTGAAACTAGAGTCTACCAGGCAGCCAAATGGTGAAGATTTGGTGATTCTAGCTTGCACTGTTTTTGACTGATCCATCCGTGTGACAGACAGACAGACGGACGGACGGACGTAGAGAATTGTGATGGCTAAGACGCGCTGAAAAACAGTAGCTGCTTTTGCACGTAAAAATGAAATCATAAACGACAGCAGTGCCTGTGTGGCAGTATAACCACCTCAGATGCTTCTTAAGACAGTAATCCGGTCGAGTCTCTATCGTAATTCCAATACACTTCGTGTTACTCCGCTCAGAATACCTGCAATTAATACGACGCTAATGACAAATACACTCAGTGTAACACAATGCACAGGACGCAACAGTTAATGAAAATGATGCGTGAGACTAAAGTGCTCTATTGCTAGTAGCTACATGTTTCAGTGGTTTATACAAATCATCACAGCAAAAAAAGAAACAGGTTCGGCTATGTAATCTAAATGAATCTGGAACACAACATACAATAATTTCAATAAATTATGACATGTTCTGTGATACATAGGCCATTGTCACTCAAAATTGTACTGTACTGTACTGTATTGACAACAGTTTTAAAAACATATTAAATTCCGATTTTAAAACCTCCAAGGATTTCTATAACTTTGTGAATGATTTGGTTGATTGACAATTGCCTGCAAGTTTGGTGTTCCAATATCCACCTATAGATATTCATCAATTTTTGGATGTTGTTAAACGACAGCACAGAGTGGGTGCATGACATTAAACACAAAATCAAAAAAAAATTGTATTCCTACAAAAACAAAAAAAAAACAAATAGACATTATTAACGAAATATTTTAGCAGCTACTTTATGACTTTAACAAAAAAACTAAATTAAACTAAAGGCAACATCATCTAACATTTAGCACCAATACCAAAAGTTTTAAATGTCATGAAAATCAGAAAACATATATTATTGTTAGCCACTATATATTACATTATATTTTTCTGACTAATGCAGCAAATTCCAAATCACCTGACAGCCTCTCGTACACTGCCACTGGTGTGACCCGACAGCGCATCGTGGAGGTTGCGAATGAAGTAATCACGATAATCTTCCGACAGGCACATGAATGTTCCTCCCATCACGATGAATTCCACTTTATCCACACTGTGACCCAGCTGCTGCAGCTACATTGCACCATCACACACACAGCATGGTGTATACCAAATAAACACTTACACATAATTAGCATTCTTGACATATGCAGTATTATGTCGAATGTTGTCAACCAGCAACAGAATCTTCAAAAGACAAAGTTAACAATGTGTCTCGTCATTCAGCTGCCAGCAGAGGAACATTCAGAAATGACTGGCCTCTTGCTCCCTACTAACTTACTTACTTACTTAACACCAACAAACACGATCGGCAATGACAACAACAATGACATATCAACACACAACTTATCTACCACTTAACATGGAGATCAGATAACAGATCTGATCTACAGCGAGTGATCATGTTGTACAGACAACAGACTCTCACGACATGAAACCAAGCACACACTAGCAGCAGCAGCAGCAGCAGCAGCAGCAACATCCCTGAATTCAAGTGTAATGTAGTCAACAGGCATCGTCAATGGCTAGATGTTTAATACTCAAATTTCCAGACAATCATCAGATCAGAACAGTCAAGTCAAATCAAATTGTTTATTTAAAAATGCATCAACATAAGTGCTGAACAGAGGCAGTCACAATAACATGTTTACAGTTAGGCTGGTGACAATACAAAATATAAGACAATTACTTAGCACTTAGCACTTAGATCCTCCGGTCCTTGACAGGACAATGGGCAGCAAGAGTTCGCCATCTGCTCCTGTTTGTAGCCACAGCCCGGACGCTGTTCCAATCGACTCCTCGGTCCACCAAGTCTTCGTTGGACGACCTCGTCGTCTCCCACTACAATGAGGGGTCCATGACATGGCGTGATTGGCTGGTCATCCAGGTGGCATCATGATGATATGGCCTGCCATCCGAAGTTGTCTCTGTGCTACAATGTCCTGTAATCTTCGCTGCCCAGTCCGGCTTAGCACCTCCATGTTAGTCACGTGGTCCTTCCATGTAATGCCCAGAATCTTCCGTAAGTTGTGCTAATGAAAGACGTCCAGCTGATGACATATTCTAGCTGTACTCTTCCAAGTATCGCTGGCATGTATGGCTGTAGAAACAATGAGGAAGGTGTAGAGGTCCAGTTTAATCTTGAGGCTAAGCGTGCTGGATCGCCACACATTATCAAGTCGTCAGAAGACTGCTGCTGCTTTTGCCAGTCGGTGTTGATATCTGCTTCAACATCTCCATCGCTAGATATTACACTTCCCAGGTAGGTGAATCTCTCTACATATTCTATGTTCCCTTGTGCAACAACAATTAACTAGTAAAAAAATATCAAAATAAACATTAAAATCAAGATGGCATGAAGAAAACAAAGACATGAGAAAAGCAAACATAGCCCAAAACAGCCTACCTGTTCAATACGATGACGAGTTTGCAGGTAAGGGTTGTACCGAGCACGTATTGCACGCATGGACGTAGGCTACAATCACCATTCAACATGCGTGCAGTACATGTCAATAACTGCAAGTTTGCAATCAATCAATCTGACCAGTGACCACTTATATAGCATGCTTTTGACAGGTTCTTGAAGGCATTCACCAACTGAGAATGACCTGCAACCTTCTATCATCTTTCACTGCATGAACACATTTAAGGTCAATAAAAAATTTTACCCTGTGCATGTGGCAGGTTCCTTCTTTGTTGACACAAGGATAAATTATGTATATACGCAAGCTGTCACACCTTCATGAACCACTGTGCTAATATGGTTACCTCTGATCACAAAAATACCAGCTACTTTGACATGACGTTTTTCAGAGTGAGGCTAGTCTGACTTCAGTGGCTTGCAGAAATTTTTGCTACAACTGTTCTCAGAAGTTTACTTTTGTGGACCTGCAGCAACTCTGAAAACGGACAATACAGCAAATCTCATTGACAGACAAAGCTAACCTCGTATCCTGTATATGACTGAGTGGAGTATTCAAAATCCGAGTCTGGGCCTCCAGGACAATATCTGCAGCAACATACTGATAGCAAGTTAATAACAACAAAACATGTACAATAGCTCAAGCCCACATCAAGAACACTGACCACATAATGCTTTACCCTGCTAAACTATGCAACAACAATAAAGCAAATTTAATTACCAAAATGCTAAAGTTTTTGGTAGAGGTAATCATATTCTTCCTGGTGCTTTTATTGTTCTTTCAAATCAGTCCGTACTGTATTTATCAATGATTGTTCACAAAACTTCATCCAAATATAACACTTTGTACCAGTAAAAAATTACATTGCACCAATTTGCTTTTAATATTTCATGAGTGACAATAAGAATTTCAAAATGGCTGCACTTTCAAACAGTGCCAAAATAAAACACATTTGGATTGCAAAATGCAGATCACAGCTGAAATAGCTTAAAATGGAAGAAGAACACTTCGTTTTCTCATTAAATCTTGTCAGTGTCAGACATAGAACAAGGAATAAAAACCCTATAACAGAAGTAAAATATTATGCAATGTTCAGCAGTGTTGATGCTGTCACCAAGGTGTTACAAAATATATCTTATAAATCAAAAACTTCTCTTCCACAAATAATCCTCCATATACAGTAACACCTTCAGCCTCATGAGACTAGACACAACAAGCAGCAGAACTGCCATTCTGTGTCATCTGAAATGCGAGATAGTTTTCTTACGACAGCTGCCCAAACGCTGAGAGAATGACTTAAATCAGAGAATACATTTAATGCAGCAGCACATATGCAGCTGAAATATGTTAGTGTCAAGACACTTACTTACACGCAAATGTTTCCAGTCATAGAAATATGCGGGCACCGATGAGGTTTACACATTACTGCAACCACTGCAATCTGTACACCAGCAAACAGCATACAAAATTACATCTACTAGTGAAACCATAAAAGCCACTCAACATCAAATACCTAACAACAGAACCAGTTCACATAATTAAATAAATTTAGCGCTGGTAATGATTACTAACTGAAATAATTGCATTCTACAAATCACAAATCACTTGAAAAGTAATGGATGTACTTACTGTTTAAACACTGAAAATTCTCAACACTCTTACAATATAGCTCCATAACGCAGCAAAACTATTAAAAGAAACACAATATTTACCAGGAAACTAAACACAACAAAGTAGTCCAATAACCAAGCTCCATAAAAACTGTTCCTTAAATGCAAATAATTAAAAAATTAATTTTAAAAAACATTTGATGCTGATCATTACCCCACTGGCTGTTCGTACTGGCTTTGCCTTCAGTTTTGGTAATAAAACCTACAGCAATCATTAACAGTAAACAAACAACAGTAAAACTGACAACTGAAAAAAGCATTCAAAAGTGCAGCAACTAATGTCATATTGAAACATGCAAAACACACAAATATCATAAGCAAAACTCTTATCACCACTATAGCTATATCGTTAGTAAATGCATCACTTTATTTCTGGCTTTCAGGCTGACAAATAACTTAATTTATCTGCATAAAAATGTGTTTAAATACAAACAGTATATGATTTAACCGACCTTCTTGTATTCATTTGGAACAGCAGCAATGATATCAACAAGGCGAGGTTGAGATTTCAATCCATACTGACTTGAGACCTGTGTCTTCAGCCTATGCACAACATATGCATTAGTCCAAATCTATAACCTCTCAATATATTGCATTCATCTTCAGCTCTCTGTCTTTATCCATGCAAATTAATTGGTGAATATAAAGCATTTACCCAATTATGGCTGCTATATCGTAATTTTTTACAGTGATCCATAATGCACATAACAATCTGGATTGATACCCAAATCTAATCATTTCCTGTTTCAGTTGAGCTATACTCAACGCCACCAGAAAATTTCATCAAAATCCATTCACAGTTTTATGAATGGTGCAGCTGATAAAGAACAAATAACCCAAAAACTGCAAGCTTTACATTGGCAGAAGTAATGAGTAAATTAATGGAAAAGTGTGTGAACAATAAATTAACTGCAATCACTGATACTGTAACAAGCTGGTGACCGCTTCCACTTACTTGCTGATGTTAAGATCTCGGCCAGATTCATGCGCCTTGATAAGCTGACTGACAATCTCGGAAACAGTTCTCACCATCAACTCGTCTTTCGTTGCCGATGAAGACACTGCACATGATCACAAATTTCACCAACCTCTTCAATCTTATACAACCCTATATCTGTGCTTCATAGATCTGTAAATTATCACCATCATCATCATCATCACTTATTGTTACAGATAGCTGATTAAATTCAGTCAACATAAAAAAACAATAACCTGTGAACTACATTACATCATACAACTACCAACAAAAATACCAAAAAAACAATCATAAAATATTATCATTCATCAAACATGTGTTTTTGCACACTGGGCCCATGTAGTGGCAACAGTACTGGTGGCTGCTTATGTGGTCAGCCACCCTGCAGGCAAGGTAACAGACATGTGTTAAAAAAAGAGTAAAATAAACACAGTCAATTCCACAGACTTACAATGTGTCTGCTAAATCATGAAGTGCAAACACTATTGCAACCACAGATGTTAAAAACATTAATGTGCAAATAAAAAAACATAAAAACATGTTTTTCACTGTTTTTACCCACACATCTGCACTTAGCATCCGCAGATTTTATCCTCCTTTTACCCGCTGCCACATCCACACATCTGCACATCCGCTTTTTACCCATAACCCTGATTAGTAATCAACTTAATGTTATACATGACAAATGTTCTAAGAATAATAAGTGCTTGCAGTACAGAAAATGAAAGTCAGTCATCTCAGGCTACGTAGCTGTGGCATCGTAAGGTAAAAAAAAGTACTTGCAATTTTTCAACAAACACCTATAAATTCCAACAGTATTCCGATACAGAGCTACAAATTTCCAAACCAAAAACACAACCATTTATTTTAATTTATTTTAATTTCTGGTACCGAAAACTAACCCTAACCCTAACCCTAAACCCTAACCCTAACCTTAATCGAAAACTACCGAGAACGCGTTCGCTGTGTTTGATAATTTTTGGTTGTTTTCAGTCGTTTTCGGTATCAATAATTCTAGCGGTAGATCGGCGATGTTGTTGTTAGCACTGGAAAATTGCTAGAGGTAGATCGGGTAGACACATTATTGGGAAGATGGTAGAATTTATATGCCTGGAAGACGTAGAAGGTTTACAAACCATGCCACGACACTGTCACGTATTTAAATCAAGCTTATTCAGTATTATATCAGAGTCCATCTCGAGCCAAAGCTGTTTTTTCGTAACACGGACTTAGAACTATAGTGCTTTTGAATGAATTTTATTTAAAGCTTGGTAATTGATAACATTTCAGTTCTAACCACAGTCTTAGCAATGCAGTGAAGAAGAAATGTGGCTG
>Ga0209367_1001169_pt1 | contig 31193 bp, 16 predicted proteins | sample WorMetLIZISLAND2_FD_187412 | JGI IMG/M metagenome (GOLD analysis project Ga0209367, IMG submission 187412) | Marine gutless worms symbiont microbial communities from Max Planck institute for Marine Microbiology, Germany - Olavius geniculatus... ...
CTGCTCTTGCGTCTCGTCCTTCTCCGGTTTCTTATCCTCGGTCTTCTTTTCATCGCTCTTCTTCGAGAACAGGCTGATTTTGAAATGCTTTTGCTCGCGTTCAAGCGAATCTCCTTTCTTCGAGCCGTCTTCCCCTTCGGACGACTCGGCCTTTGCTGGCTTGTCTTTATCGGTCGCCTGCTCTCTCTCCTTGCTATGGCTGCGAGTCTTCGATTTCAGGAATCCCATGAATCCTTTCGATTTTCCGCCCTTTTCTTTGGCCTTAGCCGCTTCATCTGTTGCTGACTCTGTCTGCTCAGTGCTTTGCGTGGGTTCAGCAGTCGCTGCAGCCTGTTCAGCATCATCAGCCGCTGTCGTGGTGTGCTTAGCATCCTCAGTTTCCTCCGGCTGCTCGGATGATCCGTTGACAACAGGACTCGAGAGCGTCTGAGCTTCGTGAAGCTGTTCGGTCTTGTGTTCCTCACTCACGGTCACCACTAACTTGGTCACGTCTTCGCCGATCTACAGGAAACAGTTACATTCAAGCAATAGTATCGGAAAACAAACACATTATGTGTCTATTGCCACCACTATGCACAGTTTCATGTGCTCCGCACTGCCCGTTGCCAGATTTAACACAAGAAAAGCTAGGCCTATATATACAAGGCTACCAAGTTTTCTTTTACAAAAACCGGAAGCCGTTTTGTGTTTTAAGGTTAGATTAACAATAACAGTATAAAACAGTACAAATTTGTTTAAATTCTATAGCTTAATATCACTACTAGCATTACTTGAAGATTTTGTTTAGTATAATTTAGCTTATTTCTCAGTCCCCAAAGCAGACGTTTTGGAGGCTGCTTGTCCTTCCAGTTACTCAAAAAGTGGCGACCTTATTAGTCTTTTAAGTTTCTAAATTAATAAATAAATAAATAATAACAAATACATAATAACAAATAAATAGTAATAAATAAATAATAATAAATAGTTGGCACAGCGGTTACACAAGCCAATTTTGGATTTCTGCGCCCTCTTATTTTCGACTTAGAAACCCGCACTTAATACCCCGTCTACACGATCAAGCTGGCTCGACGAGCTGGCTATATGTTAGCTGGACGAGCCAGCTCGATGTTTGCTCGATCGTGTAAACGGGGTATAACAGATGAACAACTGCAGGGACAGGCAATCATCAAGCAAACATCGAGCAGACATCGAGCAAACATCAAGCAAATATGAAGCATGCATAAAGCATAGCCTACACGAAGATAAACATGAAAGTCAGGTATTCAGCCTATTAAACTGCAGCATAGCGACCAGCAGCGAGGCTCACCTTTTGCTCGTGAGTGGTCTCAGAACGTGTGAACTCTTCCACAAGAACATCTTTTTCAACGACTACCTCCGCCGCAGCACCATCCTCAGCGTTGCCTAGCAACGCATCCGCGTCGGCTTCGGCGACTGCGCGAGCCTCGTCATTGGTCGCGGGACGATCGGTTTCTTTGCTCTTTACCTCTTCTAGACATAGCTCACGAGATTCCTGCACCCGCACCTGTTACGACAGTCAATCACATTTGGCATATACACCGCGGTAATGCAAGGACCAAGGTGATTAAGAAAAAAGCGGAATCGCTGATCGATGCTGCCACCGTTTTCGTAAATTAAAAGCAAGTGGCTGGGGGTTTAACCCGAAAATCTCGCCTTCTTTGGGGACAAGAACTCCATGAAACACAATGTGCCGTTGGACCATGCAGACAACACTAAGGAGAAAAGTGTAGCGCAATCGCTTGCGCTATAAGACGCGATTGCGTCTAAAAAGGTTAAAAACAGTCGAGTGCGCGGCTGTCAATCAGTGATGAAGACGAGCTGAGCTGGAACGTGACATCTGCCACCTGACAAAGGTCGTCAATAATAACCCGTTTAAACGATCAATCATCAAACAAACATCGAGCAGACATCGAGCAAACGTCAAGCAAATATGAAGCATGCATAAAGCGAAGCCTACACGAAGCAAACATCAAGCAAACATCGAGCAATCAGAGCACACGTCGTGCACGTGTATTTTGAATGCATTTGCTGGATGTTTGCTCGATGTTTGCCTGATCGTGTAAACGGGGTATAAAGTATGCAGGCGCAGAGCCGTGGAAACATTTTGTAGACCGGAACTGCACACTCGAAAGCGATCCTCCGGAATCGCGCACGTTATGGTACGCAATGGGCCGGCCACACGCCGACGCCATCCGGAGCAAGAAGGTTTTCGTCCGATGCAATTAAATATTAAAAATAACGGACAATTTAACACTGGCCAGTTACAATGACCCGTTGGCCCGAGTTCGCACCTTCATGGCTGCTGCAGTTGTGCCAGCAGCATTAGCAAGTGATTTGCCTGCACGACGAAGCAAATTATCCCACCTAACACCATTACTGTACGTGAAAATCTACTTTTTCTCTCGAATAATTGCTACTTCTGCAGACGGACAATTGAAAACGGCTATGCAAACGTTAGCAGCATCCAGCGTGCGAAGATTTCCTGAAATTGCTACGCGCAGGACACAACCTGACGACTTTGGTTATACACAATCCTGTCTACTACATTACGTTCAAAAACACCTCAAAATGTCACAGTAACTTCGTGAACAAAAACTAACAACTTATTTTAATTAAATATTTTCCTCTGTGTCATTAACAACCACGCATTGTGAATATTCATGCAACCATTTCAAGGAAATATTAACCTGTTCGTAAATATTTTCCCCCATGTTTAACATGCATTTTGAGTGTTAGTATCAAAAGTACAGAAAAGCTGACTTTGCTGAATTCTTACAGTTAAACAGTCTCTAAATGGATATCAAATAACGTTCCATAATTGCTAAACTACTAAAAACAATAGCGCCATGCATTATAAGGGAATATAAAAAGCACCATTTCGTTTTCTTATTGTCTAAAAATTTTGTCCTAAAATGCAAAATTCGAGGCTGAAAAGCCCCAATTATTGGAAACTTAAATGCAAAATTGAAACTCTGACCTCCCATAATCTCCTCTGTGGGAAAAATGCAATCTCCTACCCTTCCGACATGGTAAACCTATAACGTTGTACAGTATGCGTTAAGTTAACAGAAATTATGATATTATTATTATATTTATATATTCTCAAAATATATCGAATTCACCTCTTCAGTGCCATCAGGTTGTTGCGGAACGAGCTCGGTGATGTATGAAGTCTGTTCGGTCTGTTGACGCACTTCGACACGGAATCCGTCGTCGTCCTGTTGTTCAAAGTCGATCAGTTGGCCCACTTCACCCTCGACGCCTGACGCCGCTCCGCCGTTCTGCAGCTGAACGTTCTCGCCGTCTGTTTAAAACAATAAACAACCATTAAAAATTTAAAATCATCACCATCATCATTTTATCATCATCGTTTGAAGGCGCGAACAAATCGACGTGACTAAACTGAACTGACATGGTTTAGTTTCTGGCTAACTGACAAACGCACAAGCAGTAATTCATCACAGTTGGCTACGTCTAACGACATTGTTAGCCTATGTGACTACGTTCACGTACGCGTCAACCAATGACCAGTGGGCTAGCCCTGCTCGCCCATTGGTCAGTTCGTCGAAAACTAAACCGTGTCAGTTCAGTTCAGTTCAGTTACGTCGCTCCGTACGCGCTTTAATTTTTTTTTCTCGGAAACATAAACAGTTAAAAGTACATTATGTTAAAACGCGGTGAGATAAATGAGAGTTCAACGAACTAAATGTCCACCTCAGACAGCGGCAGGCATAACCAATACTTATTCCACCCTGGCCGAAAGTCGGTCGTGTGTGGCTACAACAAAAGCTGTCGCTGGGGCGTAAACTAGACAGGCAGACCGCGCGATGCACTGGTCCCGTGTGCGCCGTCTCGCAGTGTAAGCCGGTGTCTAGACGGCGGCTAAGGAAACAAAGATCAGCGCCGGCCTGTGGATCTTGCAGCTTGGGAAGGACGTTAAGTTTTACGTATATCAAGAATGCTATAACAAAATTAACGGCGTTTTCAGTAGACAAATACTTGAAGGCCAACGACAAATACGCAACTCTGTATCCGTCTCCAAGATGCAAGCACACGCACCAGTATTGACTGGATAGAACCGGCCGCTTTTCACTCTACGCAGTTTTGTATACTGCACGCAACCGTTAACTGTTTTATCCACTAACCAACCAGCAAGAAAGAAGGCGTAAATTATTGTGTGCCGTGGGCACTCCAGAAATCCGAAGTCCAGACAGCCAAAAGCCGACAAAAACCGCTGCAGCAATTGGTGCAAATCCGCCAGGAAATTCCCGGAACAATAAGACATGGGCCTGGAGTGGTGGGGACCATGGGGTTGAGCCGGTTGAGATGGGGTACGGGTGGGGCGGAAGATCATCGGATTATGGCGGCGGACTGCTACAGTAGTAACGCTTACAGCTTTACGCGCAGATTTACGACACGCATTAATATCGTTACCGCAGTCGATAGATCAGTGCTCCAAACGACCGACAGCACTTCCATTATATGCACCGATCGCACTTCGGGATAGCAAGAGATAAAAGTTACACCTCTTTATCTGAGTAAAGATGCATTCTGGTGAATTTTGAGGTAAAAATACAACAACCTACTTCTTCCCGCCGCGATATAAACACGTACGCAAACCTTTATTAGTTGAAATAGTCAAAAACTGCAACAGCAGAAGCACAGACGTTCATGTCTCAAGGTACAGTATTAAATGTACAATTTTTTTTCCTGAAAAGAAAAAAAATTCTGCACCGTCTATAGTCGCCATTAGTCTCAGGCGTGAAAATTAATTTAGCTTGCCATACAATGTGTGATTTCGCGAAAATTCGTCACCTTCTCCAGGGTTTTTTAACGTCCAGCGACTCTGTTCTTTGACCATTCTCACTGAAAATGGGTAATCCCGGGGGAACGCCCACACCAATATTGTTTTCCCTGCGCCTTTCCGCTTCCGAGTTAGTAGCTCGTATACGGGACAGACGGACGAGACACGTAACGCGGCCTATAGGACGGCCGCTTAATAAATTTTATCGGCAAAAGAGGCGTGAACCCCCGAGTCCCTTTTGTGCTATGTATGCTGGTCTGCATCAGATACCACGGGAAGCCAGTCAGAGAGTCAAACACGCCGCAGAGGTCAATATGTCAACACGACTAGGCCACCCACAGTGACTGACGGACTGACAGCTATATCGACTGATCAACGAACCAATCAATGAAATGTTCGATCAAATCGCTCACTTAGCCACCGCCGCCTCGTTTTCCGGCATGAATATTGCTGTTAGGGAATACCGAAAAAAATCGCACGCCTTAGGCCCCTGATGCACGTGAAATAAAATATTTTCCAAAAATAATTTCAGCGTAAACATTTTTGGGATGTCTGATCTTGGACACAACTGAGGGTGACACATCTGCAGCTTGCTGCTCCGCGGGCAATGGATGGCTGCATAGTGCGCTGCGGTGTCATTAGCTCATGCCAATCAGCTGCCACTTCTCGAGATTGTAAAGCGCTTTTGGTCTTGAGTCTGCAGACAACGTTGTAGCAGGTTCGAACGTTTAGCATTAGTTAGCCTACTTCCCACCCACTGAGGTAGAAGGCTGAGTTGCTGATAGTACGATATGGTCTAAAGATTGTCTAGCGACGTGATGCGGGATGCCTATATACCGGACACAAGAGACAAGGGGGATTCGATCATGTCGCTATAAAACGAGCGCGCCCAGCCAGTAGCATTATAAACCGCTCTCTCTAAATGATTACCAGCGGATTCACGATCCGTGCCCGGAATACATCAGCGCCGGAATGGCGGCTGTGGCGTGCAGACGGTTTTGGCAGACCCTGATCCGCCACTAACTCAAAAGTTGAAAGTTAGGATGGTTTATAATGTCAAAGCCGAATAGCGAGTGTGGGATTCATTCCCGTACTGCATTATGTTTAAAAATACAATGTGACATAATCAGATACCGCTATAATAAACGCATCGAATAAGTTTTCGTTTACGATCGCAGATGAGGCTTAACACGACTTCTTGTGAAACCGGGTTACAAAGTTTTGACACCACCATGCAAAGTTGTAAATCACCCAAACAGACAGCTTTTTATACAGTTTTAACTTTGCATACACGACACGATGCGGTCTGCCGATCAGTGTCGTCATTTCAGTAAATCCTTGGGGTCTCAGTTATCTTTGAAGGTCTCGGCCTACGTAATATATTGCTCTTGCAGCAGTAACACTGTTCCAGAGGTCCGTAGATCCTTCCAGCCCCCATCCCAACCCACAAAATGACGCCCCTGCTGCGGATTAAGCAACGGAATCGCGGCATGACGGCGGACGGAAATGTGTGACAATCCTTATACGTCTGTAGAGCTCTATGACGGTTCTCTTTGGTTTAGTTTGCCCATGCCTCTCTCCCACTCTCTGCAATCTACCGGCCTCTGCGTAATAGCGCGTGCCCACGCTGTAGACGGTCACTACAGTCCAGTGACGCGTGCGGTAGGCCTAATGTCAGTCGCCGGATGTCATCGACTTCGCACACCAGTATGTATAGGCCTGCAGGCGTACACGTGATCCGCTCATTTCCACAGCCGAACCCTGACCTCGCCTAATTGCATAGTCATCACGCCTAAAACGAAACCAAAATTGGGCTGTTGTACGCGGAATTGTCGCATTCTGTGTTATGCGTTTCTAGGAAATTTGCCACAAAATACCCCCCCCAGTTTTCAATTTTTTACCTTCCCCCCAACTCTTTCCAGGAGGCATTTGCCTCCATGTGTCAATGGAGTGGACGCCCCTGAAAGGGCATGCACACTAACGTCGAACGAGGGGAACGCTCACGCCCCCAATTCGCTACTAGCTAATATTTTAAGTTTTAACTCCAAGATCAGCACAAACAAATATCTGGGTGATCCAGTAACCAGCATTCCGCCTCCAGACCACGTGTCCAAACACCAGTGCATATAACATATATAACATAATACGAAATCCGGCTTCCGAATGGCAATAGGCCTATGTACTTCCGGCCAGTAAGTAAACTCAGTCCGTAACCGAATCAGCCGAAGTTCCGAACGGGGATCGGACATCCAAGACAGGTCGTTATCCGGTTTCTTATCAGGTTATCTGCAACCGGTCGGCCAGCGTCAATTTGCTATGCCACGCAGTAGCAAACGTAATTTGCCGTTTGCAGTCGGGTGTCTTTCGCGCGTATAAATTAAACGATGCAGTGGCGTTGACAGATATTGCTGCGACAAAAAAATTAATTTGCAGAAATGTTCAAACATTTTTAAACGCAAGCTTAATCAATAAACACATTTTGTCACATGATCAATGACTGCTGATTACGCTGGACTACAATTTTAAAAGAGTCGTTTATTTCGGTCACGTATTTTGGTTCGCTGAATCGAAATATCACGTGTAAACCAAAAGTCATGATTAGCACTCGTTTTAAAGATAAAATATGTTTTTGCGGACAGCGATTCACTGAAGTTGTTATTAATTCTGTAAACGGTACACTACAATTTTGTTATTAAGCATTCAAACTGTCGCACTGGGATAGGTGACATTAGTGACCTTGATCAATAACCGTTTGACCTCTGAGCCTCGTCACCTATCATCGCCCCCATCAATTCTGCATAATCCTATGTCAGTCGCGTCTTCAGATTAGGAAACCTGCAATTTATCGGACCTCGCGACAAACTGCATAGGGAAAATCAAAATGCTCAGAAATGCGTTGCGATTATCGTGCAACGCATGCAATTCGAAGCGCGCTATTGCCACCGTAAGTCGTCCGTCCGTCCGTAACCCTGATGCATCACGTAGGCTAACTGGATAATAATTACACGAATGATCTCAGCGTCGTAAATATACAATAAAATACGCACAACGACTCAGTTATCTACAAAACAAAAACACGTAGAAAAATTTCAGCACGCCTGCACAACTACAGACAATAATTGCAATCTCCTTAGAGACGGTAAAACGTATAAATAAACGCTCTTTTTGTCGAAAATTTGCTGGCGTTCCCGTGCCACGAGCGAGAAGCGTCATAGCAAATTGTACGATATGATACGATGACAGGAAACCCCAAAAGGTATTCTGCTCGCTCAGAAGATATCCAGGTCAAAGTATGCACGATGGCGGTGTCCATTACCATAAGTGTAATAGGGTGTTTACACGATCGAGAAAACATCGAGCTGGCTCAAGCAGGCCCATTGGAACCCCGCAGCTGCATGGTTCAAATGTAGACCCAGGCTTTGGCTCTTAGCCCACAGCTGATCACGTGTTATATAGGCCTTCCAATTACAACCCGCCCGCCCTCCTAGTTAGCATGCTAATTACCACAGAACGTCGAGCTAGCTGCTCGATGTTTGCTCGATCGTGTAAACACCCTATAACAGTCCAGCAGATAGGCCTATCGTACAGAGCACGCAACGCACGCCTTGGCTGGCTGTGCTGCCGGATCAATAGTAACTTAGTCGTCGTCGTCGCAAAGCAACAACTAAATCAGCTCAGCATACTCAGTCCTACTCGACGACGTGTGGGGTATGGGTCTGCATGGGCTCCAGACCACCCACAGATAGCCTGCTAGTCCGTCCCACCGTGCCGGCGACACAATGGTCCTCTTGGTCTTCCCCGAATTAAGCGCAAACCCCACTTGTTTCGACTTGTCGCAGTCGGCAATTTGTTGCACATTAAGCTGTGTATATGTGCGAGAAATCAATAACGAATCGAAAAATCCACAGTGAATCCACAAGTAGAACGAAATAGGTCAACAAAATGAATACATAATTACATACAGCAAATATAGCTTGTCGTAAGTCAGTAAGTCAGATCATTTTATAAAGCAACTAAGAGTCAAATTTGGCAGTCGGTGAGGTCAGGTTTCAGTGAGATTTTTTAAAGTCTAAGACCAAAGTCTTGGACCAAGTATGTCAGACGACTTTAGTCCGAGACTTAAATCAAGATATTTGTCTTATACCCTGTTTACACGATCGAGCAAACATCGAGCAAACATCGAGCTGGCTCATCCAGCTAACATATAGCCAGCTCGTCGAGCCAGCTTGATCGTGTAAACGGGGTATTAGCGAAACTTGGCTTCGCTCAATGCGTTGTGCTGTGGTCTGTCACTGGCATAACTAAAGTATGTCTTCAGCCGGCGTTTGAACTTAATTTCAACTTATTGCAGAAATGGGTTAAAGCCAGCAGTGTCAAGGACTCAAGGCCAAAACCAGGCAAGCGGTATTCAAGTTTAAAGCCAAAGCCACAACTTTTTATACTCGAAGACTCCATCCGTAACTTATTATAACTCAGTACTTGCCCCGGGTGAGACGGCTGCAGGCTGTACGTTGTTGTTGACCAACAATTCTGTGATAAGTCGAAGTAGTGGAACATGGGCATTACTGTCTGTAGGTCCGCCGGTCACTGGGCCATAAAATAGCGACACGCCCGACGGACGACCAACGCTGCAACCCATACAGAGTCTGTGACCACGCATTCACCAGCATCCGAGCTCAGCCATCGCAGAGAAACCGCGCGATGCTTCCTCTGGTAGTATTTTTAATTTTTTATGCCTCCGCCTTTAGCTGGTATAAACGCAAACGGATGCATTGTGTTTTCCTGTCGTCCTTTCGTGATATCTGCCCTGATGAATTTTCTTCCGTCTTCTTTTGTTGTCATGGCGATGCTAAGACACGCTGTGACAAGTCCTCCAATGACGTCTGTCGTTGGCCAGCTGTGTGGCGTCCACGATGCCCCAGTCACGACGATTGCCGTCTTCTGTAACATTATCCAGCCAGCGCTTCTATAGATTTTCGTTCGTCTAGCTCTGCTTCTTTCAACTCTGCCGTATTTAGTTATTACGGTAAGTGTCTAAGTGACACTATAAGCCTACTTTCCGCATCTTGGGAATTTTCAGTCGGTCAGCATTTCACGAAGTTCTGTTCCCATGGTGCAACCGCACGTGAGGTTCTATATACAACGAATCGAATCGAAATCAACCAATAACCAAATATGCACATCGTATAACAGCACTAACTACGAATAAAACTCGATAGTCCTTCTTGCAACGTTCGGTGATAAAGATGTATCGAACGTATTTTATTCTTCTTTTTTTACAAAATACGCACGTATTTTAATGCATTCTATTTTCGCGTATGCTTCTTTTGACGCACAGTGCATGCTGGGATGCATTACGATATCTGCAAGCGGACCTAGTTACTTACTTGCAGAATGTACACAGGGCGAAGCTAAATATACGCCGAGCAGACAACAAAGCGGTGCGTATATATAGAGACGGAAGTCAGGAAGCTTCCCGGTTCCGAATGCATTAGTCCGGCGACATTCATCTTTGTCCGCACGGCCGGGTAACCGACTAACCTAACCTCAGACTGACTGCTGTCTATAGGTCCGTCCATCGGTCAGCGTTAAAACAAGTCGGACGCACCGATGGACTCAGACGGAGAAAGACAGAGAGATCAGACGCAGAGACAGAGGAGAGTGGATGTACGAATGGATGCCTGGCGCTCAGACCGTGTTGCGCTCGGTGGGCCAATACTGACCACCGTCGCCGTTCCACCAGTCTAGTGATGGGCACCATATACATGCAAAATATAGCCGTATAAGTAACGATACTCAGTGGAAGTACATGTAAGTAAGATAAAAAGATAAAAGGTGAAGGCTCAGCATAGCTCTTAATAGAAAACCCATAATAGAGCTACGACGAAGCGTCACCTGCCATATGGGATCACACAGTGCTACCTGCCGCCCGACACAGGCGGGCGTTTCAACCTTCCAAACCTTCGTCTACTCACGAAAAAATGACTAGGCAAGAGATGACCTGGATGATTGGTTATACCCCGTTTACACGATCAAGCTGGCTCGACGAGCTGACTATATGTTAGCTCACAGTGGCAGATGCAAAGCGGGACGTGCGCCGCCTCCCCCCTTGAGCCCCTACGCATAAGTAAGCACTTTATATGCTATGCCGAACCGCTAATTAAAAAGTTGGTGTATCAGGAAAGTTATTATAATTATTGCCACCAGACGTTATATTTTAAGACCAAAATGCACCAAATTCGATTTCGGCTGCGGCTCCGACCCAGACCCCGCTGGGGAGCTCACGGCGCTCCCCATACCCCCAAGCTGAATTCAACGGGTCCTACTTCTAAGGGAAGGAGGAAGGGAAAGGAAAAGGGGAGGAAATGGAAAGGGGAAAAGAGGGGGAAGAAAAGAAATGGAAGACGGGGGAAGGGGGTTATCCCCCCTTTGGCTAAAGCCTAAATCCGCCACTGACGCCAAACTAATCTCGAGATCCGGTGAAAAAAGCTGTTTTCGGTATCGTAGCAATATATCGCGATATCTTTCACTCCGAAATCCGTGCTTCTCTACGATCCACGAAAGAAGAAAGCGAGAAGCGCTGACACTAACAAATGACCGAGCGTTTTGCAAGCCGGCTGTTTCGTAGTCAGTATGCAATGGTATAGCATGGCAGAGGCCTCGTATAGCAGTCACTCGGGTATAATAAGGAGTAAGGAATTTGCCGTTGTCTGTCCAGATAACTTTGTGGTTTCGACCGGACCAGTGGGCTCGCGGGCAAGGCCCATTTGAGGTCCTCCGCGATACATATATATATCGGTAAAAAAAGTTGTCGACCTTTCCGTGAGAAGCCAAAGACGGAAATAATAAAAGAAGATTCAAGCCTACACATTCAGAGATCAAAATTTTCACCTGTGCTGGGTGGCAGGTGCAACTGCGTCACTCCATATGGCAGGGGACGCTCCGTAGAGATGGGTTTCCCATAAAGAACTATACAATGTAGGCTAAGCTGCATGCCCTCAGAGTGGTTACGCGACTGTGCTCCGTCAGGGAAAGTCGAGTCTTAAGAAAGAACATCGTAGCCGCTTTTCAGACAGAAGGCCCCCCTATGACAGAAACCCTCAGTTTTTCTTTTCTTCCACGATGGCTTTCGTCTTTTTACGAAGTCCCAGATCTAGTAGTCTAGACTATGCTCAACGAAGGCGAGGGGAAGGGCAGAGGCTACAGAGCGGAGGGGCTTTTTGTCTGACAACTGATCATCCTATAAATCAAATAGACTTAATCGGCAGATATTGTGACGATGGAGTCAAGATTAGAATGTTACTATTAATAGCAGCAAAGGCGACTCATTACGTAGACACATACTGCAGTGACGAATCCATCCGTCCGAATGGTCTGAAGTAATAACATTAAGACGAAGACTGCTTTAAACGTATAGTCGTCAGTGAATGGGAGAGAGTTCGCCTAGAGCGTTCTGATGAAATGCCAGACTGCAGCCGGCGCGTCAACGACCGATCTCCATTCTCCAATCAACTTCTGCGACTGACCAATGACGTCGTAAAGATCTATTAGCTTTTGTTCTGCTCTCACAACTCGGCAAATGTATCAGGCGTTCCAGGCGGTACATTCCTTCTGCATGCGATCATAAATATACAATAAAACTTGAAAATAAGAAAAGTTTTTAGAGTAGCAACAGAGAGATAAGACAGCGTCGACGTAAATGCCTGCAAAGCGCCCGCCGCAAAACTCAATCGGAAATTTGACCTTGTAACGACCTTGACCTCAACCCCACGACCTGCACGTCACTAGTATGACGTCTACGCATTATGATCCATAGACATGAGTATACTCGAAAAAAACCGTGCATGCAGAAGTGCAACGTACGTCACGTTTAAATTTCATGTTTTGACTCGAAAATTGAACATCAATGCTTAGGCTTTGAGAGGTTGTGTCCATACAGTATGCTCAAGGTATCATGGGATGCACGCACGCACACGCGCAGGCACTGGCGAAAAACGCGAAACCATAATTCATCCGGCTATATTAAACGTTGGCGGAGGCACAAAAAGATAAAACCAGACGGACGGCCGCATGTCATGTCGTCACTCGATGCCTCGTCTTTTTATCTACGGCGGCGCGACGTCACCTCGGCCGCGTGCAGAACGCAAAAAATATCGCTGCAATTCCTTTCGCCAACTTATCTGTGAATATGCAATCACTGCCAGCCTATATATGAGACGCAATGCTGCAGTACATATCTAAGCGCTCATCAGTCATTACAGCCATGCTCATAAGAACGTGGTCAACATCAGTGGCGTAAACAAGCGCCCCCTCCCTCTTAATCCTCCAGAAAAGACATAAACACACGTTTAACATCCAAGAAATTTGCTCAGTCGATTCTGAGGAAAATAATTAAAATTGTCGCCAGCATGGCAGATCTCGTATTTTAAGCTACAATGCACCAAATTCGATTTCCTCAAACCCTGCTGAAAGAGCACGCAGCGCCCCCAGACTCCCAGGCTGAATTTTAGGCGTTCTACTTCTAAGGAAATAGAGAACAGAAGAGGGGGAGAAAAGAGAAAGGGAAGGGAAAAGGAAAGGGAAAAGAAGAAAGGAAGAGACAGGAGAGAAAACAAGAGGAAAAGGCAAAAGAGGAGAAGATAGGAGTAAAAAAGGGAGAAAATGGAAAGGAAAGAGAGTGGAGCCCCTCCCCCAATTCACATTTCTTGCTCCGCCATTGGTCAGTATCAGCGGCTATACGGCTGCTGCAGCAGGGAATGACAATTACTCGTTAGCCACGTCATCACTGCTGTTAACGCACGAACAGTCAGACAGAATCAAGCACCATTCAACACGATTACTAAAGACTACGGCGTGGGGGATGTATTACAGCTGGGCGAACAGAAAATATCGACGTCTTTTGGCCGATAAGATAGTGGTCAATTATGTAACAGATGCTAGGTGCATGAGGTACTCGTGATACGGGCAATCGGCTTAAGCAACTGTGGACAAGGCGATCTTAGATTTTTTTTGTCTAGAAATATTTAGAAGACGGTGTGTTTGGTGACAAAAAACGTCCGTATGCGCCGAATAAAAAAGCATGACCCTCTTTTTATCTGTCCCACTGCTACAGCATAGCATGGGACAGATTATAAAATCACTTACGTCACACTGTCATTCTGTCAGTCTGTCTGTAAACACTCCTACGGCCGCAATTTTGATGAAATTTTGCACAGTGATTCGGGGCCCGAAAAGTAAAATCGAGTTTGTTTGGGATAAAAATCTGATAACTCCTTCCCCTATTTTACTCCAAATTTTTAAAAAATTTGCATTAAGGCTTATGGGGACTTCAAAGCGGTATAACTCGATCCCCGTAAAAGATAATTGCGCGCTGTTTGCACCTACCCCCTATTTTTGGGCCCGGGCTACCCGACGGTGTCGTTAAAATTTCTTCCCTGCCGACCCCTGTTGCCATGGCAACGAATTTTGGGACAAAATTGCTTACAACTCGGCCCCCGTGAAAGATAGTTGTACCCCCTTTATACGCAGCTGCTAGGCTATATAGCGTGACAATGGGACAGATACCTCGTTCCACAGAACGTATTTCTAGTTTAGTTAACGTAATCCAGAATTCATCGATTTTTATGCACAAAACTATTCTCATGCATGACTGCATTGACTGCCTGTGGTTAGCAAAAACGCTAAAAACTGTACATGCGTCAACTTGTCATCATTTTTGGTGCGGTGCGAAAAACTTACTTTACATGTAAACATGTCCTGATCTAACGTGTTGAGAATGTCAAAATGCTACGCAAAATCTTTGCAAAATGTTTCGCAACATTTTACACGTAACCATGGCATTAGTATCTGTCCTATACGTCGATCGTAATCAAATATATCTCAATCGAATTGATCGCAGAGCCCAGCACTATGGGACTGTCATACAGCGCAGAGCAAATCATCGATGAACGAACGAACGTATCGATTGGGCGTCACGTGATCGAAGATGCGTTGCCATGGATACGGAGATGACGCAGACACTTGCATCAACATCAGCAGCAGCCGGCGCTTCGTTGATGGCTGATGATGATTGCCAATCACGGTTGCCGTGGTAACCGCGCGTGACGTCAACGATGACGTTTAATATCTTGTGCTCACACAGTAGCCCGCACTTCACCTCGCACTGTTTTTTCCTAGAAACACAGGCCGCTTTACACGCTGTTTACGCTTCTAAAATGTTTATCAAAGTCCGAAAATTCTGACGCATAAAGCTCAGAGTTGGATTCCAATGGCTGCTTTGATGTGTTTTCTTTAAAAGTATAATCGAGCCTTTTAAAGCTAGGCCTATTTGCTGTAATAATTTCATGACGCCGACATCTTTTAAATGTCTGCTTTCGGAGCATGGTCAAAACCACTGCAAGCTATACAACGCCACTGACACAGTTGACCGTTCGGGCGATATACAAAAGACTGTCTAGTCGCTGCCTGAGTTAACTGACAGTATAGGCCTGTACAAATAATGGGGTCAGCTCTTTGTCTTACGGAAAGTCACAAGGCATGCCGGCCTGTAGTCCAGTTAGTAAAACCCGGATCCAGTAAGTACCAGGGATGTGGTCTCGTTCGAAACGTCTCGGTCTCGAGACGTACTGACAACGTCTCCTCTCGGAGCAATACTGTCTCGGTCTCGGCCCAGTAGGTCTCGTCTCGGGTCTCGGGCCACTGCGTCTCGTCGAGACCTTTTATGCAGGCACTCGCCGTGCATACGGTAGCTGCAGTTAGAGCGATACTAACCAGCATGACATTTGTGGCTTAGACATATTCGTTTACAGTGTTTTTACTCTTTCATTTACTTATTTATCATAGAGGAAAATTATGTCTTTTTTCGTCATAAAATGACCTAGTCGCAATGAAGATAAAGTGTATGATGTCAGAATAAATACTATCAGCCAAATGTAGACGACGTATAAGGCTACAATCAGCTGTAGTTTACTAATTTCAGTTTCTTGCAAATTGCGATCAACATAATGGCTCATGTCTACAGCACAGCGGTTGCAATTCTTTACGGTGCAAGCCGTTAATTATTCAGTGATAATTGTCAAAATAAAGTGTAAAAACCCACAATATCACAAATAGGAAGCGCTTACCGTAATTCGTATAATTTTTTTCATTGTCAATGTATTCCACCATATGTCACGGAAAACGTCTCGGCGAGACGTTGAAGCTCCCGAGACTCTCGGGAGCTTTAAGGTCTCGGCCAGCGTCTCGGAAACTGCAACGTCTCGTCTCGGTCCCGGCTCAGAAGGTCTCGTGCACATCCCTGGTAAATATACCATGGCATAGCAATTAGCATGCAAACACACTTATCTGTAGTCTGTCAGCCGTAGATAGATGGACCAAAAACACGGCGCCTAGACTGTAAACAGGCCTACACTGGGAAATTCAGTTGGTCTTAGAGTGAGACCATTCGGTCACCTTGCACGATAAATATGTAACGTAAGAGCTCACTTGCCGTTAATTAAATATATCATATGAAAAATTTCGTTTTCGACACGCAATTGTAAACTTCCAGTTACAGTGCATTTGCGGCATTGTTCAATCGCACTTTATAAACGTTGTTACTCTTTAATAATAACATGCTTCATATACATGTATCTAGCCACATCGTTACCCTTGCACAATTTATACGAATCAATCACTTTTTTTCACCCAGTTTGACTTAAAATCAGGAATGATCAAGTTTAGCGTCGGCTGCCGACTTAAGTCCAAGTTCCGCTCGATCAAAAACCTGCATAAAAACCACACAAAAGTAATGAAATCTGTCAGTTAAACGCGCCACAGGGTCCCACTGCAAGACGAACCAAAAACTACCAGGAAACCCCACGGTGCCGAGAGCGCGTGTTGGTAGCACGCACGGTAACGCGACACCTGTTCACGCCGTTCGTCAACGTGCGTCTCCGTGGACTCCGCAGCTGATGCAAAATGGCTGACCCACGTCATCACTCAGCTTCCGCTTCCTAGCAGCCGTGCATGGCCGCCGCCGCATATTCCCTGACACTGACACCGACGTCTGGTGAAGCGGCCTGTTCAAAAAGCGAAATTCACGAAATCCATCCAAGTAAATGCGCCAAGGCGCTCGTCAGAGCGCATATTTCCGCCAGTGTAGAAGTTTCACAGGAGGGCGCCACTGTTCCTGCCGGCTGTGTATTCGTGTACACAGACAGACAGACACACACAGCGACGGATAGATCGACCAATCTCATAATCTCCTCCAATGTTCACTTCGTTCCACTGGCGGAGATAATAATTAGCATCGAAAGCCAATTAAAGTGAGAAGTAAAGGCTTGCCTTTCGTGAGAAATCGTGTAACACGCACGCGTAAACTCCAGGTGTTCTGATCTGTGAATATGGACCGTGGCAGGGAACCTTCCACGTTTTCGAACACAGATGGTGACAAAACTTATCAGTACGTCATATACCAGTCACTCAGGCCTTCCATCCCCCATCCATTCATTTCGGAAAAAAACAGGCCGAGTTTCACAGAAAAACTTACAGCCGTGAACTTAATTAGTCTGTTTTTTTTCCCCGGTAGATAATAAACGTTGCATGTATGTTTATAAGGTAAAGGGCCCAAAATACATCAAAATGATTTATAATTTAAGGCCATGCACAGGTGACACAGCGCAATTAAATCAAACGAGCATAAACTAAACAAAATGAAGAATGGGACTAGCAAGTTGTGGATGTTAGAAACGGGTCATACAGTGTCCTCCTATACGGCTGGTGGCGAACCGTCAATAAAGTTGCGTTCTCACTGCGCGCGTTAACGCGCGTTGCGCTAAACGCGGGGACCATCTCAATTGAATTGGTTATGTATCCGCTCTTCAAGGGTGAGATAGGGCTTAATTGAACAGTCACTTGAGATGGTCACTTGAGATGGTCCCCGCGTTAACGAGCGCAGTGAGAACGCACCTTAAGAGCATGCGAAGACGCAAACAGTTGACCGTCTGGCCACGAAAACCCATCCAGGAAAAAGTGAAAGGCCATGCAGCGTCAAACAAAGCCTTGTACAACTGCAGAGCAAGGTCTTTAAGGTCTCAAAGGGACGTCCGAGCGCCCATAGCTCTAATTTGCAGCCGTCAAGCCCGGAGATTGGACGCGCGAAATTGGCAAAAGTGGCGCCCCCGACCGGACGAACGTGAACGGACGAAATCGCCGCCGTCTAATAAATAACCGGCTAACGAGCCTCCGAGACCGAGCTAACCCGCGCTATATCTCTGCACTCTGCTACTTCTAATCGCCCGTCGGGACCGACTGACATGCTCGCTCCCGCACGATTTCACCCAAGTAAGACGGACGGCAGTGGACAGTGTCTGGGTCACGTGTCCAGGGGTTGCTGAGGAAGGAGAGGAGGCTGAGTGTGAGAGCGAAGGGGTGGTCCCGATGACGTCATTCGAAGTCACGTATAACAAACACGAAAATCCTTAGAGTATAAAATATATAGGCCTACGTCGTGACGTCTCGCCGTGCCCGTCACAGGTCTCAGTGGAAATGACGTCGTAATTGATAACAAAGTGGTGAAAAAATACGCCAGAGTACGTTCGAAATAATGACGGTAAACAGTTCAAGCATAAAAGGCACATAAGATTTATCCGGCAGCCGGATAAATAGCGGCTATTCATCCGGTTGCCGGATAAATACCCGGTCCTACAAAGCTCCATAACAGTTTCGCACTGTCTATAGACTATACACGTCATTTATGTAAAAAAACTGTTCAGTATATATACAGTGTAAGGGTGACATCGTGGTTGTATATATAAAACAGCACAAATCACAATTTAAAAATTCAAACTTTACCATTACGCAGTCAGCAAAGTTCTTCTGACATTGTGTAATGGTGATGTTTGAATTTGTAAATTGTGATTTGTGCTGTTTTATATCTACAACCACGATGTCACCCTTACACTGTATATAAACTGAACAGTTTTTTACATAAATATTTGCACTTTTATTGCCGTTGGAAGTAATCTGGATTAGTTAATTATAGCAATGTTAGAAAATGTAGAAATGTTTTTATGGGGGCCGAGTTATAGCCAAGTTTGTCCCAAAATTCGTTGCCATGGCAACGGGGGTTGGCAGGGGAAAAATTTGAATGACACCGTCGGATAGCCCGGGGCCGAAAATAGGGGGGTACGTGTAAACAGCGTGTAATTATCTTTTACGGGGGCCGAGTTGTAGCCAATTTTGTCCAAAAATTCGTTGCCATGGCAACGGGGGTTAACAGGGGAAAATTTAAATGACACCATCGGATAGCCCGGGGCCGAAAATAGGGGGTAGGTGCAAACAGCGCGCAATTATCTTTTACGGGGGCCGAGTTATAGCCAATTGTCCCAAAATTCGTTGCCATGGCAACGGGGGTTGGCATGGGAAAAATTTAAATGACACCTTTAAATTGGCCGATCCCGAAAACCATACCCTAGAACCAAAAATTACGACTTTATCTTATACATAGCCGGAGTTATGACAGTTTAAAGCATTGTCTAATTTTCCCCATATGCGCCATTGTAATTTTTTTTATATTTTTGTGAAAAAATTGGTGAAAATGTTGAATTTAAATTTTGTAAACCCCCAAAAAACACTTCCTTGCACGAAACCACGTCAAATGAGCCATCGTGCATTAAAATCAGTTCAGTCGTTTTTCCTGTAGAGGACGGCAAGAAAAAAAAGGAAGGGAAGGCACAAAAAGTCACGCAAGCGTTATATTTCACCTATTCGTGGGGAAGTCCCCCGTAAACGGATTTTCACCAAACTTTGCACATCAGGAGATATGCTGGACGTAATTATCTGTGCAAATTTGGGTGTGGAAAAATTAAGAGGTTTGGGAAATACGAGGGGTCAAATTTGGGAGTTTTCCATTGAAATGGCTGGTCACCCTTACAACAGTGCTGCGCGGTGATATGCTGCATACTGCACACGTCTCGTATATATGATAGAATATATCAAATCCGGCGACACGATATTGCTGACCTCGGTCAGGCATTATTGGCCATAACCAATGCAGTATACCCGATATATGGGATATAAATAGTGCATGCGTCACCTTCCCGTTTCTATGCTTTCGATGTAGAACTGTGTTATGATTACAAGCAACCGCGTAAAGACGAAATTAAAAAAAAACAGCGATTTAATGCTAGTCGCGTACAATATCTTCAAATTTTTGCAAAATATTTAAATGTTGTCACGGGTCACGCAGAATAATACACACCGCATTTCAAAGCATTCTGCAAATGAAATTATCTTCGATCATGTAAATTTTAGCCCTGGCATAAAACCGTTGCGTATAAGAGCATAAAGGTGTCATCAAAAATCTCTTCCTTGTTTCATGCACCGACTACACGTCGGTGACGCGCAAAAGAAACAAATATAAGTACAAATGTAATAGCGTGACGTAAAAAAGAGCGCGCGTGCATGTTGTTAATCGGTCACACGCCAGGGCACGATGGATGGACATCGACAAAGGGCTCTTATACTGCAACGTAATGTACTCTGTACTATTAGCGTACTGTACTGCGGCTCTAGTGAGCATGCGTCGTCGCTAGGGCCGTTGTCATGGACGCCAGTGCCGCCACCCGGAATCGATCTTGTCTCGCTCAATAGCCGTTCACATTATAGCCAGCCAGCTAGCCCAAAAAACACAGAGAAACACAAAAAAGGCTAGGTTTCAATCATTGCGACCACCCACCGTCAGGGTTATGTTCCATGCGGTACCCCTCTTCCCCCATGGATACCATGGGGTGGTATGTCAACGCGAACAGAAGTCGCCTGATTTTGTTCGCGAAAACTGGAAAGGAAAATGCAATTCGAAAAAATGATAGCATTGTACGCTGATATTCAGCTCTCCTTTTCCTTTCCATCAATCCGCCCCCTTTCTATACACTTTCCACAATTTCTTCTTCCCCTCTTCCATTTATCTCCCTTCTCCATGCTCTCTTTCAACACATTTTAATGTATTTTACGTCAATCTGACCGTTTTAAAATCCGATCTAACTGCTTGTGGTCATGTGGTCATTTGGTCACGTGGGTAGAAACAGAAAAAGCAACATCACAAAGTCATTGAGTGCAGTGTCTCTCCCACCGCTGTGCCGAATCAATTCCCCGCAGTCGACCATCCACTGAAGCTTGTCACAACACGCCAACGCCAACTAGACCTACGGCATACTCCGATCCACTGGGACAATCACTCTATACGCTCACCACTGCGTGATCCAACTAACTATAGGTTAGTCAAGCGAATCAATCACCAAGCATACACTGACGCTCGGTGGGTGGCCACGCGCCACCAAAAAAACCTCTGCCGCGATTGTTTTGCTTGCTAATAATAATTCTCGGCATGACCCGGAGTGGAAGTGTAGTTTTGTCTCTATTTACGCTCGAAGATGTATTCGGCAAACTTCACATCACTCAACTGATACAAACAATTCAGTTTACAGACCCTTCTTCGTATTTTTGTCTGCGACATTTTTTGACTGAACAAAATCAATATTAGTGAGCTTCGTCAATTTGTAATGGTACTTTTCTATAATCGGACCCGGAAATTTCAATTTTTTTATTTAGCCATCATAGAATAAATGACGCAGCAACTGCTGTCCTGCTAAAGACAAAAATTGATGCGAACCTTACCCAGTGCCATTTTCGGTTCAAACGCTCAAATGGCGACAGTCACCGTTCGTCAAAAAGCTGGGTATCAAGATCCAATCGGCTGCGATACCGATTCTAAACTACGCCTAACGTTATTAGGCCTAATTATCCGTCAACGCCTGAGACGGTCTGCAACTGCAGCAGGGGACAGACGACCGCATATCAAGTCAGCACACGACACCGACATCTATGATCTATCACTGTTCTTTCAATAACTGCTATGCCACGTACAAGCTGTGATTACAATGTGCAACAGTGTGTTATTTTACATCTGATCAGGGGGCTTGCAGACTCTTTGTAATGGTCACCTCTGTACAATGCACGCAGTTGCCTTGTCGCATACGGAATCAATTGTGCGCATCGATCGTCAAGCATAGTAACAGCCACAAGCAGACTTTCATTAACCCTTCACGCTCACAGCAACAACCGCTTCAAAGTGTCTTTACATAATGGGGTGTTTACACGATTCAGCAAACGTCTAGCAATTCACGTGTATTTTGAATACATTTGCTGGAAGTTTGCTGGATCGTGTAAACACCCTATAAGTCTCCTGGCTCTATGTGCAGAATTCTGATTTAATTAAGCTGCCATCCCAATATCTCGCAATGCGGGTTTTGCTCGTCCATCCGTCTGTCCCGAAGTCGAAAACAAAATAAAGACGAGTTACCAGAGTGCCAACACGCAGCTCAACCTCAAAGGGTCAAAAATCAAGGTACTGGACGCCGAAATAGTTTTTTTTACCAGGTAATGCCCATAGCAAAAAGCTTGGTATTGCCACCGTGAGTTTAATTGTCTGTCCGTTTCTGCATAAACGTTGAGATGCTGGGCTAATTCGCTCCTGCAGGGTTGAACGAAAAGATCGGCGCAATTTGTTGTTTATTTATTGAGATTCCAAATTCGCTTTTGGCAAATAAAAAGAAGCACGTATATAAGCGCATTGAATGGGTTAAAGAAAGCACATCGATTGTCCGCAGGGTATATTGTATAGGGTGGTAAGAGATTGCGCAAACGCTGCATAATGCACACGGTGGACTATAAACATCGACCAAGAAGCGCTGGGCTGCGTGAATTAGCGAAATAATTAAGCAATTATGCTTGACCTTGACCTACAGCTATGAAGTAGAAATCATACGTGTCTATATGTGGAACTCGCTGGGTCGACTCTACTTGATGGCTATAGACCACAGAGGTCGAAAAACATTCAAATATTTAAGGTGCCGTGAGAAAAGCACATCTTGAATACATACGGTTTCATTAACTCCATCAATAACCGCTTTCAAATTCGCCGACCGTAAACCCTACACCATAATATTAACGCTAATCATGGTAACTACGCGTAATGCAATATTACGCCGAGCGACATTGGTGCCGCCACCTAGCAAGTGATATTAAACTTTTCGTTTTTATCTGTTGCTGGAAAAATAGCTTACAGGCTATTGTTACGGCTGTCGAACGAATAGTCACCGCGGAAAATAAAACACAATCCAGTTCACGATTCTGATCGTGCACTGCAGGGATCCTTAATCCTAAACCCTGACTATCGACGCGAAGATTTGAGATCTCTGGCCGCTTCTATAGTTCTCGTCTGACTGTATAGCATGCAGCAGGTCTAAAGACGCGTATGTACGTAATTTTTGACGAACTGACCAACAAGCGAATAAGGCAAGCCCACTGGACACGTACGTGCCCGTAGTCACGTAGGCCACCGACGCCGTTAGACGGTGCCTACTGCAATGCATTAATGCTTGCCCATTAGTTAGTTCGTCAAAAACTTAACCACGTCAGTTCAATTCAGTTTAGTTACGTCGCTCCGTACGCGCCTTAACGTGTGTCGCAGCGGCTGCAGCTGTGCCATACGTCACGGCGCCTGCGCTAGCCTGGAAACTGCGTCTCCGCACTCTGCTGTGACGGCCACATGGGCTGCGACGATGGCGGTTCCAGTCAGCCAGTCGCTCACTCCACACAGCACCGTGAGTCCACGTGAGTTGTAAAGTCTACGGGGGAAGAGGAGGGGAGGGGTGGGGCAGCAGACAGACCGGCGATTGCGTCACGGCATGCTCACATCGATCAAATCCAGCCAAGCCGGCAAACAAGCTGCACGCCGCAGGCACTGCAGTCAGCGTCAGCAGCCAGGGCACTGCAAGGCCGGAGACGATGCGACTTCCCGGCGCCAACCTCATCGGCCTGTGTAGATCTAAAATAGAAGAATAAGGGGACGCCAGTCGAAAATAGGTGGCCTACTTGGCAAAATCTAATCGCTAATGGATTACGTACTGCATGCTTTGCGCTTTGTTTAAAACCATAGCTTTTACGTACACAAAATAATTTAAAAATGACAAAGTTGAAAAGGTATTATAAGAAAATACTAAAAATACCAAAAACTACTGCCGCTCTGTAACTTTGGCACCTAAGGTGGCATATACAACAAGAAAAGTCCTGCTAACGCAAACGGGAACGCGCAACAGCGGTGCATGTTTGAAAGCCCAGTAAAAAGGGTCTAAATCAGTCGCCAGAAGGCGCTAGACGACCGGCGGCAAATTATCTATAGTGTTTTTACTTGTACTCACCAGAGGGCGCCACCTGTCTCGCTCAGCCAACTCCGTATCGGCTGAAAATCGCAAATTTTCCCCTCTCCCTCTCATTTTGTGCCCTCGTTCGGGGTGACCCCCTTCGAATTTATGGAAGAGCTTTACTGATCCTGAAACTGGAGTGTTCCAGGCAGCCGATCGTGAAGATTTGGTGATCTCCTAGCTTGCACCGTTTTTGACTGATCTACCCGTGTGACAGACGGACAGACAGAATTGCGATTGCCAAGACGTCCTCATATACAGCAGTAGCTGCTGTTGCGCGTAAAAGTAAGATAGAGAGATAAAGAACCGATTATTTGATTCAGTAAAATTGTAAAACACAATAATAATACCATCATTATTGGTCGGACCACCGCAGGTGAGAAGATAAAACTCATATAGGCCTAGCTTTCTGTTCAGACAAGACTTCAGTGGAAAAGTATATGGGTGAAAGCGCATAGCCACTACCCACCCGGGGACAAAAAGTGGGGGCACGGCGTTCCCCGCGTTCCTGGTAGACTATTTATGCAAAAAAAATCGTTACCCGTGTGCGTGACCGCGGCGCCTCATCTAAATATAGGCCTATACTCTTCTTTTCTTATCGGCAGTCACTATAACAATATTTTATCATTCGCGTGGCCGGCGGGCGGTCTTGCATGGCTTTATCGCAGACAAAAGATATCGATTGGTACTATAGGCCTATAGTGTGGTATCGGCGTGCCATACGCGCCACCATGGGCAATTGTTTATGGCCTGGAAGCATTGATAAGTTATTAATGCCGTAAACAAACAGCGAATAATACGCGGCTTATGTGTCCTATCTATCTGCTCCGGTTCGACATGAACGGTACTGTACACGGAAGCCGAGTTTCGGAACTGTATCAATATGGTAACACCGCGCGTATGGGCCACTTTCACCGCTGACACCGCAAGGAGTATCTAGGCCAAATTGTCATTCTGGCAAAAAGAACAATACTATAATCACATCACTGGTTGTGTCCAGTAATAGGGCGTTTACACGATGAAGCAAACTTAGAGCACACGTCGTGCACGTGTATTTTGAATACGTCTGCTTCACAGTGTAAACGGAAAAAGCAAAGCCTGCAGCCTGGCGGAGACTATCAATGTTACACACTTGGGGCCACGTGACTGTCCCTGCCAAATAGCAGGGCGCACGAGTGTGACAGACGGACGAATGGACAGAAAGACAGATATGGACGGACCACGTTATACAGCAACATCTGTCGCAATAGTCAGACTTTTAAAACTATAGCGGATGGGAGCTTCACAATTCCTTCTATCCATCCCCTCCTTACGTCCTGTTCTCCCATTTTGCTTCGTCTGATTCACATTAATTTCCCTTCTGCGGTGACTTACCCCTCAAATCCAGCTAGAAAGGATGAAGTTCTGAACAACGCTGCAAGCGGGTCCACGCAAGAGAAGCCCGGCTGTACCAAATAGTTTCTGACATATTTTGAGCTAGTTAAAGAGTTGCTTTTTGGCAATGATTTAGTACAGGGCAAAACAAGCGATCGGCGACGGCGACGCTTCATAGAATATCGACTATGGCGTCTACGAGATGAAAAATGTTGTCATTTGGCGGCCGGTCGGTTGCTGCATGCAACTCTAGCATCAAAGTATGTCCGTCGGTCCGTCCGTCTGTCCGTCAGCGCGCGTGTATACTTTCGCTCTCATCTCTCTGGCTCTTTCTCCCTCCAAGTTCGCCGTGTTATCTAAACGCCGCTGGGCCGAGCAGTGAGCACTGAATGGTGCAGACAGCGAGCGTAAGCTAATACATGTAGTTACAGTATATCAAAGTTGGATGCACTCAAGAGTTACAACCGACGCAATCATGCTGCGAGCCAGGAAATGCATCTGTACTGACGCACCAGTCCTACATGTACATGCAAGAGTATATACCGCTCTAATCTGATCATCCTATAGCTGTCATCAGCATGCATCACGCAAAATTCGACTTCCTACGAGCTATTAGAACTCAGTTACTATCTGATGCGTCGGAACGCAAGTCTCGTCTCGCCTTTTGCTTAAAAACATTTTCCGTGAATGGCCTATACGTTTGGGATATAATAAGCTCTCCAGCTGGGTCTACGCAGAAGCAACGGTATGTAAGCGGAACCGCTCTTGCAGCGCAAGCGATTACGCCTATTGCTACGCATTTCTGAGTGGCGCGGTCTGTTTGTCTGCCACATTTGTGCACCTGCTGTAACTGTTGGACGGATTTGAATGCGCTTGCATTCCAACAAATAAGCTATTTCACTTTATCGGCGCACCGCGTTCACTACAGCTGCCAATATGTGATACAATTAACTTAGTGTCACTGATAACGGTGACGCGCTGTAATTAATAAGAAGGGAGATCGATCCCTGGTCATTACCCCTCCACGGTCAAACCCCATTTACCGACACGGCAGGACAAAACCCTCCTATAAGCTATTACAGCTCGCCCCTTCCTGACCGGCAGAATTGCCTTGGCTACATTTTTTGCGCTGACAGTATGGGTCTACGTCTACGTTTCAGAAAACTTCCGCGATGAGACCCGAAACAAAATCGTAGCAGCGTTAGTGCCCGAATCCATCTTCTACTTTTAAACTGCCGATGTTAGTTTCCGGTGCCTTGCTTAACCAAATACTAGCGGTTAGGTGGTCTTTTCTTTGGCCTAAGGAGGGGGGGTTATGTCCGAAGTAGACAAAATCCTGGTAGCAATTAATACACGCCGACCGGGCGCACACGGCATCTGGCTTGAAGGCTCAGCGTACGTGATATTTGCTGGCGTAATGAGTTCTGTGAATGAGTAGTGAACGACGGGTGTCGGTGTAGAACGGATAAGATGTCTAATCAATCAGTCAATCATAGGAGTCGGCGGCCCAGTGCAATGCGGTGCACAATGCATTCGATAGCCGTAGGACTGCACCGGCTTGCACGCACCGTCTGAATCTCGCCGGTCCGTGGCATTGGTGTGATTACCGGCCGTACCGAGGCGTATAGAGAGATTTCGCACGTAGGCTACCTTCATGCCTGGAAACCAAATGAAAGCAAACGTTATATTACAGAGTTGCATATTTGTTTAACGCACTATAGCTAGGCTGTACGGCGTCCTTGGCATCGTTGTCGTCTGTCTGTCCGTCACGGATGTATTGTGGCTAAACGGTGCGAAAAAGCCCAGGTTGCTATCGATCACTAATAGGAAGTCGCATATTGCCTTTCAAATGACAGGAAAATCATGGACCTTGGATGATCTTGAAAGTCAGTATGCAACAACAAATGTATGGGCTCTAGCGTGTCTTCCCTAGCGACAGCTGGGATTTCTTGTTCACAAGAAATCACAGCCTCACTCACATTAAATTAAATCTGTGCTCCCTCAGTTCCAAATAATTTCAACTAAGATACCGACGAGCGTCTGAGACTTTTCGTACTCCCGCATCGATTGCACTATATCTAATTAATACAGAGCACAATGCGATATAAATCTGCAATGTACAGCAGAGAGACACAAAAATTTGCTAACGTTCGAAATGCTGAATACACGCATAGGCCTACAATGTAGGTCTAAGTCGCGTAATAGCAATCCATTGTTGAAAGCGACATCAAAAAACGTCCGTGCGGGAGACAGACAAACGGACGGACGGATAAGCAGTACGCGTAATGCGGCGTATAGAACGACCGCATTTTAAATACTAGGCTAATCCGTTGTGCAAATATAGCGTCAACCGCCATAATCCCTAAGCCACGTAAAAGCGTGTACAAAGCAATAAAAAAACCGAATTGAACCTGAACGCCAGTTTGGTTGCATTGCACGGACTAGACTAAACAGAAACAAGAAAGCCTAGCTACCGCTAGGGAAGACGTGCTGCCGCCTACACAGTTCTTGTTGCAGTACTGACCTTCAAGGTCATCCAAGGTCGATGATTTTTATCTCGTCTGTAAGGGCGTATGCGATTTCTTACTAGTGGTCAATAACAACCTTAGCTCTATCTCTCACCGTTTTCGATGGCCAGCTATAGCTTGAAACTTTCCATTGAAAATTGCAGCCAAACCGCTGCAGAAGAAGACATGGTTACTACTGACAGCATAGCTAGATGTACCGCGTCAAGAACTGGTGGTTCAATTCAATTTATTTCTGACGCTTTGTAGTCTGTGCACGGTCTATTTTAGACATCAGTTATTAATCCACGGATGCCGCAGCTGCTATCTGGCATGACGCGCTTGGATGCCAGCATCGCACGGCCGGCGGGCATCACTGCGACGGTAGGTTTGCCTTCTCCACGGGCCGCCAACTTCACGGCTATAGTGCGCCGACTAGTCTGGCACGGCGATGAGTAATAAGCCCCGGGCAGGCCACAAACTGGAGCTTAGAAGTTGGCGCATGGCCAGATCTACATCTGTCCAAAAGAAATATTTTATATTACAGAAACAGCTTCGCCCGGGACGGCGCTGCAGTTAGTCAAAGTCAGTCATCCACACGGACTGACTAATCAACGCCTGTACTGCGCACATTTATTTCATGGGATCCAGCAGTCGATGTGGCTGCAACGTAGCTTTGTCCGTCAGCAGAAATAAAACAAAATATTGCAGAACGTTCTGCCAACGTTTCTGCATTCTAACTGACATGTAACTACGTTTAAAACATTCACTCACAAAGAAAGCAAACGCATGTTTTTGGTGCAGTTGCACGCAAAAGATTTTTGCTGGACAGGCCGTAAAAGCCGTTGGGCTGTCGGCGGCCGCTGAAATATTTTTGCTTCGCGCGTAACCGCGGTCATAATTATCCTAACGCTGGTCTCCACCCAACGCCACGCACGTAACGCACGAAGAGTGAAACGCGCAGGCGACGCAAGAATAGTGCCAGTGTCTATAAACAAACGTTTACAAACGCTGTATTTCACCAAACATTGACTGCAAAAGCCTGCAACAAAACACCGAAACAAGCCCAATAAAAATCAACTTCATAAATAATAAACGAACATTTGTCGCGCATCTCGTGTTTTTCGAACAACTGCGTATCCGCTGCTTTTTGATGAAACGTCAGACGTCCACAACAGGAACACAAAAATGTAGTTTGCTGAATTTAAAAGTTTTAAATTTTACATAGATTATTTGTCCGCAAAGCATGCCTATTCTACCGAAAAAGTTAGACCCACAGAGTCGACATTCCACATACTGCGAAACGCGCAAGAACCGATCGCGTTGGATTTCTCAAAGCATTTTCTCTCTGTGTAAGCCTCTCAATCCTGTATTGTTCGCTCGCTGACGACGTTTAAACCTATTCACGATCAGATTATAGCCTATACGTACGTTCAGTGCCGTCTTCGAGTTGTAAAAGATCTCCTCCGGTGGCGCCTTTGGTCGGTGAATGCAATTCTTCCACTCCTCCATCAGTCGCTTGTTGCACGCCGTCAACATTCTGTGGTTGATGCTGCTGCTGCTCCATCGCTACCACGTCTTCGCCGTTTTCCATGATGTCGTCTTTTCCGCTCGGGGCCCGATCTGCCAACGGCGGAGGGCCGATGAAATTCGGCTCACACGAAACGCTCGAAATGAACGGCGTCCTTCGTTCAGTTACGCGAATCCGATGTTGCTTTATTCAGCGAAGGATAACGAACGCGCACCAGGACCTACTAGTAGCACTACTAATCTAAACGCTGGAGGGTAAACGCCGCGACGACGGTGCAATCAAGAAAGACTAACTGAGACGCGGCGATCTCTAGCACGCACGCACGCACTGCCAGGTGCGCGCTACGCTACAACAGTACCACCACCGTGACGCCAGGGCAGCAGCGAGTGAACCAAGCCGAGTCGTTGGCGGGAAAAGCTGCTCGGCCGCTGGCAGATGATGGCAGAAGGCAGCGGCGGCTACTACCAGGGGGCAGGCAATGCAAGACAGTGAGACTATAGCGACCGACAGCACAGAGCACTCACAGCAGTCACGGGGTAGACAGCGTGCTGCACGCTGCGGCTGGAGCAGCTGAGCAAGTGCCCGTCCCGTTCCGTTGCTGCTGTCTAGAGATGCGCCGTTCGCGTTTTACCGAATATTTCTTCCGGTTCGATTCCATTTCAAGAACGGTAGCTTTCTCCGTTTGTTTGTCTACCGCACAGACTTTCCCGATGTTTAAAATGTTGGTTAAATAGTTCCGCGAAAGAGAGACAGAAATCGAAATTTACAAAAAATTAATTATTAGTCTAATGATGACTTAAACCAGTAAAAAAGTTGATTAAAAGCATACATCTGCACAAAGTAGATTATGCAGTGCTATTACACGTAGGTATATAATTTAGCCAAAATTACCCAGTACTGATTAGCCGAAGTAGACGAAAAGTTCGAATATTATAGTGTGATGTAGACGAATGTCTTTCATAACAGCAAGAATCATTGATGCAAGTTCATGTTCTCAGGCTGAAAGACTCTTTAAAGACCAAAGTAAAGTTCTTGTCCAATCATCCAATGTCCAAGTTGTCCTTTAGGAAAAGTCCTAAAGTTCTTGCAGTTTTTACTAGGTTAAACGAAATAAAAAATGTCGAGTCAACATCGCACAGCATGCAAACTACCGGCTGTGTTACGTAGGCCTATACTGAGATCAAAGAATGTGTAAATAGAGTAAGCTATTGCTGAGACTACATTCTGTTTTACAACAGCTCGTGTTTCTGCTGTCTTTATTTACAACCACTACAATATAGGTCGTCTTTCTTCTCTTATTACAAGCACCTGTTTGAACTTTATAGGTAACTGCTGTGACTGACTGTGCTGCAATGCTGCATGCTGATAGGCGCATTCAGTTTTATAGCCCGTTTACACCATCAAACAATCACCAAGCAAACATCGAGCAAAGATCCAGCCAGCTCGTCGAGCCAGCTTCATCGTGTAAACGGGGTATCAGATTACGACGAGTTAAACTGCTAGATTGTTAGTCCGAATACAGAATGTGATAGTTGTATTAAGATCGATTTTACTCATTCAGTGACAATAATGTTTTAAAAACTTGATAAGCACTTTCACAGGCTGAACGGTAGTTCAAGCCCTGTGTTAACGGCGACTTCTCTTTCTTATGGGAAAGCCAAAAATTCGACCCCCCACAGAATCAAAACCCCTGATCTGATTGAGATAAAATTTGGCAC